>Ga0115005_10001434_pt1 | contig 18880 bp, 15 predicted proteins | sample ArcOceMetagenome_FD_87163 | JGI IMG/M metagenome (GOLD analysis project Ga0115005, IMG submission 87163) | Marine eukaryotic phytoplankton communities from Arctic Ocean - Arctic Ocean - Greenland ARC118M Metagenome | ecosystem: Environmental > Aquatic > Marine > Oceanic | place: Arctic Ocean... | reverse complement strand
TTCGTAGAAGTTGCTGAAGAAGTGGTCGCCGAATAAGCCTAAACCTTTGGTTTAGCTAGGCGAATATACTAAAGGGAGCTTGGCTCCCTTTTTTTTAACGACGTCCTGAGTGACGTTGAGAACCTAACTTGAGGATTTTCTAATGGCTGCAATCTCTGCATCTATGGTTAAGGAACTGCGTGAGCGTACTAGCTTGGGCATGATGGATTGTAAAAAGGCCCTTGTTGCTGCTGAAGGTGATATTGAGCAGGCAATCGAAGATTTACGCAAATCTAGCGGTATGAAAGCAGCCAAGAAAGCGGGCCGTATTGCTGCTGAAGGTGTTGTGTGTGCAAAAGTTGCTGCTGACAATTCCTATGGTGTGTTGGTTGAAGTGAATTCAGAAACAGATTTTGCAGCTCGTGACGAAGGCTTTTTAGCGTTTGTGACTAAAGTAACTGACGCAGCATTTGCCGCTAAACAAGATGACATGGCAGCCTTGATGGTTGGAGACTTGTCTGATGCGCGTGAGGCACTGGTACAGAAAATTGGTGAAAACATTACCCCACGTCGTATCGTTATGCTCGAAGCATCGAACGTAGCGGCCTACGTGCACAGTAATAATAAAGTGGCTACTTTGATTGCCCTGACTGCGGGTGAAAGTGAGCTGGCTAAAGATATAGCCATGCATGCTACTGCCACTAATCCTCGGGTCATCAGTCGTGACGACATGACTGCTGAGGAAGTAGAAAAAGAAAAAGATATTATTAAGGCCCAGCCTGACATGGCCGGTAAGCCAGAGGCAATTGTTGACAAGATGATGATGGGTCGTATTAACAAGTTCTTGGCGGAAAACAGCTTAAATGAACAGCCGTTTGTTAAGAACCCAGAACAAAAAATCAGCGACTTGTTAAAAGTTGTAGATGCATCTGTTACCGCTTTCCATCGTTTAGAAGTGGGTGAAGGCATTGAAGTTGAGCAAGTCGATTTTGCTGCCGAAGTAGCACAGCAGTTAAAGGGTTAAGTCTTAATTCGTTCGCATGAAGCGTCGCCATGGTGGATGAGTCTACCGTGGTGGCGTTTTTTTTTATGTAAACCAAGGGCATAACTTGCCCTTAGGCTTCTAATACGTCAATATCCAATGGTTTTGTCAGCACTATGGGTTGGTAGTAAAGATAGGGCCGTTGCACACTAATATTTTGGAGAAAATAAATGCCAATTTCTGATAAGCGGCAACCTCGCTATAAACGAATTTTGCTGAAACTCAGTGGTGAAGCCCTAATGGGAAGCGAGAACTTTGGTATTGACCCTAAGGTCTTAGATCGTATGGCTCTTGAGATTGGCCAGTTAGTAGGTATTGGGGTTCAAGTTGGCTTAGTTATTGGTGGTGGCAACTTGTTTCGCGGCGCCGCGCTCAGTGAAGCGGGTATGGATCGTGTGACGGGTGACCATATGGGTATGTTAGCCACAGTAATGAACGCCTTAGCTATGCGAGATGCTCTGGAACGGTCTAACATTACTACTCGGGTGATGTCAGCTATTCCAATGAGTGGGGTGGTGGACCATTATGACCGCCGCAATGCTATGTTGTATTTGTCACAAGGCAATGTGGTGATATTCTCTGCGGGTACCGGTAACCCCTTTTTTACCACCGATTCAGCGGCCTCTTTAAGGGGTATAGAAATCGAAGCAGACGTAGTGCTCAAAGCCACTAAAGTGGATGGCGTTTATGATTCTGATCCTGTTTTAAATGCAGATGCAGTTAAGTATGAATACATTACCTTTGATGAAGCTATAGAAAAGCAATTAGGTATTATGGATCTAACGGCCATGTGTCTGTGTCGTGATCAAGAAATGCCAGTCAGGGTATTTAATATGAATAAACCAGGCGCTTTAGTTAATTTAGTGGTTGGTGGCCATGAAGGCACCCTAGTGAATGTGACAGTGCCTGAGGGCGGAGAATAAAATGATTAACGATATCCAACAAGATGCCAGTGCACGCATGGACAAGAGTATTTTGGCCCTCAGTGAAGCCTTTAAACGTATCCGCACTGGGCGAGCGCATCCAAGCATTCTAGATAGCGTCATGGTGTCTTATTATGGCAGTGATACCCCCCTTAACCAGTTGGCCAATATCTCTGTTGAAGATGGCCGCTGTTTAGCCGTATCACCCTGGGAGAAGCCCATGGTGCCAGAGATAGAAAAAGCCATCATGAAGGCTAACTTGGGGCTCAATCCCTCGACCTCTGGTGATTTGATTCGAGTGCCTATGCCAGCGCTCACAGAAGAAACTCGCAAAAGCTTTATTCGTGGTGCGCGTGAAGAAGCCGAAAAAGCCCGTGTGTCGGTGCGCAGTATTCGCCGTGATGCAAATGGCGATATTAAGGAGCTTTTGAAAGATAAAGATATATCAGAAGACGATGCGCGTCGTGGTGAGGATATGGTACAAAAAGCTACTGATGCCCATGTGGCAAAGATAGAAGCCGCTTTATTAGCTAAAGAAAAGGATTTGATGGAGGTTTAATCCACATCATTTTTTCTAATAATGCACACATTAAGGATTAATGCATGACCGACCCACGCCAAGCTATTCTGGCCCAAAAGCTAGAAACGCTGCCCCAGCATATTGCCATCATTATGGATGGCAATAATCGTTGGGCCAAGACTCACAAGTTATCTGGTGTGGCTGGCCATAAAGCAGGTGTGCAGGCTGTTAGAGCGGTGATTGAGACTGCTGTGCATTATGAAATTCCAGCGCTGACGCTATTTGCCTTTAGTAGCGAAAATTGGCGCAGACCTGCGCTTGAAGTGAAAGCTTTGATGGATCTATTTGTCTACGTGTTAAAGCGTGAGGTGAATAAGTTACATGAGAATAATATTCGTTTACGTATTATAGGCCACACCGCAGGTTTGAGTGCAGAGTTGCAAAGGCTGATCATCGCTGCTGAAGAAAAAACATCATCTAACACTGGTTTGCAGTTAAGTATTGCGGCTAACTATGGAGGACGATGGGACATTGTCGAAGCGGCCAAGAAGATGGCTGAAGATGTTAAAGAAAATGGCACTGAACCTGACTCGATAACCGAGGATATTTTTGGTCAATATTTGAGTTTAGGTGATTTAGCTGCGGTTGATTTATGTATCCGCACTAGCGGTGAGCAGCGCATCAGTAATTTTCTATTGTGGCAACTGGCCTATGCAGAGTTAGTCTTTGTAGACACGCTTTGGCCAGAATTTAAACATCAAAAAATGGTGGATACATTGGTTCAATTTGGTCAAAGACAACGGAGGTTTGGCCAAACTGGTACGCAGTTAATAGAACAGGAGTCAAACGTTTAGCTACGCAGTAGTAGGCGTCTTTGATACAATGTAAAATAATAATATGTTGAAATTTAGAATAGCTACAGCCTTGGTGATCGCACCCCTTACACTTGCGGCTGTTTTTTTGTTATCCCCCCAAGCCTTCGCTCTGTTCATGGCTCTTATCGTCCTTATGGCTGCGTGGGAATGGACCGCAATGATGCGTCTTGTGAGCCGGAGTCAGCGCACGGTTTATGTATTGTCTTTGCTCTTTGCTATTGTGATTGCTCAAAAGTTGCTACCTCACTACGAACAAATCATTTTTACTACGGCTGCCGTTTGGTGGCTAGTGGCCACCGTGCTAGTAGTGCTTTATCCTCGAGCGTGTGCTCTTTGGTGTGGGCGCGTGAGCAAAGGTGTGGTTGGCTTTTTAGTGTTGGTGCCTACCTGGGCTGCAATGGTGTATATACGCGAGTTGGAGCAAGGTCCTTGGTTAATTGTGTATATGTTTTTGATTGTGTGGGGAGCTGATACGGGCGCTTACTTTGCTGGCAAACGATTTGGTAAGCGTAAACTGATGCCTCAGGTCAGCCCTGCAAAGTCATGGGCTGGTATCGGTGGCGCTTCTGTGACCGTACTTTTGGTGACTATGGGCACACAGCAGCACCTAAACTTTTCGCAAAACCTTTCCTTTGGTATTTATGGGTTGGCCTTGGTGCTGTTATTTGTGTCCGTGGTGGGTGATTTAACGGAAAGCATGTTCAAGCGCCAATGTGGCATTAAGGATAGCGGCTCGATATTACCGGGCCATGGGGGCATTATGGATCGCATTGACAGTTTGACGGCTGCCGCTCCTGTATTTGCTTTGTGTCTTATATTTTTTGGTACATAAGGGTTTGAAAAGGTTATGGTAATTACCATATTAACCACGATATTTGCTCTAGCGGTGCTGGTTACTGTGCATGAAGCTGGGCATTATTTTGTGGCACGCTGGTGCGGCGTAAAAGTGTTGCGTTTTTCTGTCGGCTTTGGGCGGCCTATTTTTACTAAGTTGGGTAAAGGTGGTACTGAATATGTCTTTGCTTGGCTGCCTTTAGGTGGTTATGTGCGGATGTTGGACTCGCGCAATGATGCGGTTGCTGTGAGCGAACTAAACACCGCTTTTGATCTAAAGTCTCCTTGGCAGCGGATTGCCATTGTGGTGGCGGGTCCGTTGGTTAATTTACTGTTTGCGGGTTTGCTCTATGCGGTAGTGCAGGTGTCTGGCACGCCTCAGCTGATCCCTGTGGCTGTTGCGTTGGACAAAGGGATGTCTGGTTTTGATGCGCCTCAGCGCATCTTGGCCATTGATGGTCATGAGACCCCCACGTGGGAAGCTGTAAATATTGCCCTCGCAAAACGCATTGGTGAAACGGCTAATATAAGCTTTTTGTTACAAGGACTCGATGAACCGGCACTGCAAGACCAAGCGGTGGCGCCCAATGAGCTGGATACTTTACCTGCCCTAGGGGCGCCCGTTGAGCGTACTTTTGCGGTCACACGATGGATGTCGGCTGCGGTGCAATCTAGCCCTATGGCTCAGTTGGGCTTGCAGCCCTGGCGTCCCAACGTGCCCATTATGCTTGACCAGATCGTACCTCAAGGTTCAGCAGAGCTGGCTGGGTTGCAAGTGGCTGACAAAATAGTGGCTATTAATCAGCAGCCTATGGCGGGCTATAGTGAGTTTGTTGCCTTTATTCAAAGTTATGCAGATATGGCGGTTAGCGTTACCCTTGAGCGGGATTCTCAACGCCTAGAAGTGCCTGTGCAGTTAGGCTCTTATACGAATGAATTAGGTGAACGTATTGGTCTCATTGGCATAGGTGTGGCTCCTGTTTCGTGGCCACAATCCATGCAATTTGAACAACAATTAGGCTTGTTTGCGGGCGTGGTGGCAGGTGGCCAACAGGCTTTAGATATGGCCGCGTTGACGTTAAGTTTCTTGGGGCGAATGTTGCAAGGCCTAGTGTCTATTGAGCATTTAAGTGGTCCTATTAGCATTGCTAAAATTGCTGGCGCTTCAGCAGAGTCTGGTGTGATCGCTTATATTAGTTTTATGGCTTACTTGAGTGTCAGTCTTGGAGTATTAAATCTCCTGCCTGTTCCTATGCTGGATGGCGGACATTTGGTATATTACCTCGTAGAAGTCGTCACGGGCCGCAAAGTGCCCGAACATATTCAAGCCATCGGTTTACGCATTGGTATGGCAATCGTGTTTAGCGTCATGATTATTGCCGTTTCCAATGACTTGATGCCCTACTTTAATCTTATTTTAGGTTAGTGACATATGAAAAGAATTATTTTAAGTGTGCTGTTAAGTTGCACCTTGGCAGTCTCACAAATGGCTTTGGCTTTCACCATTGAAGATATTCGTATCGAAGGGTTACAGCGGCTTTCTTCAAGTCAAGCGTTTGCGGAGTTGCCTCTAAGAGTGGGTGATACAGCAGACGAGCGCACGTTAGCTTATGCCACGCGAAGTCTGTTTAAAAGTGGCTACTTTGAAGACATTCGCTTAGAGCAAGACGGGAATCTATTACTGGTTGTGGTGCAAGAGCGCCCGGCCATCGGCTTTATTGGCTTAGAAGGTAATAAGATTATTAAAGCGGAACAGCTTCGTTTGGCCTTAGGAGCTGCGGGTCTAAAGGAAGGTGAAATCTTTAAACGAGCAACTTTGGCGCAGATAGAGCTCGAACTTGAGCGACAGTACAATCGCCAAGGGCGATATGCAGTGTTAATAGAGTCTGTGGTCAATGATTTGGGTGAGAATCGGGTATCTATTGACGTTAAGGTTAATGAGGGAGTCACTTCTTCGATTAGCCATATTAATATTATTGGCAATGACAGTTATCGTGATGCTGAGCTTATTGACTTAATGAGCCTGCAAACCCCTGGACTGTGGACCTTATTTACTAAAGACGATCGCTACTCCAGAGAAAAGCTTACGGCAGACCTAGAAAATATACGCTCCCATTACTTAAACAAAGGCTACGTGCTGTTTAATATTGAATCTACGCAAGTGGCTATTTCTGCAGACAAAGCCGATGTATTTATTACCATTAACCTAACTGAAGGTGCGCGGTTTAATATTGGAAAGTTAACTATTGCGGGTCAATATGAGGTCGATGAGGCGGATATATGGGCTCTGCTCGACGTTTCTCCAGAGCAAGTTTTTTCTCGAGAAAAACTCATCAACGAGGCGGCAGAAATAACCCAATTATTTGGCGACAATGGATTTGCCTTTGCTGACGTGCAGCCTGTGCCTCTAGTTAACGAAGCGCAAAAAACGGTTGACGTACAATACCAGATTAGATCGGGTAAGCGCACCTATGTGCGGCGCATAGGTTTCCGAGGTAATACGCTTACCGGTGATGATGTATTGCGACGTGAAATGCGTCAAATGGAAGGTGCGGTGGCGTCTATGGCGGATATTACCGCATCAAAGCTACGTCTTCAGCGATTAGGTTTTTTTAATAATGTGAACGTAGATACAGTGCCCGTGCCTGGCACCGACGACCAGTTGGACGTGGAGTTTGAGGTAGAGGAAGGGCTAACTTCCAATTTTTCTGTCACCCTAGGTTACAGCGATGGTGAAGGCGCTTTTTGGGGTGGGTCGGTGAACCAAAATAATTTCTTAGGTACGGGTAATAAGATGGAAGCGTCTTTTACCTCTAGCAACAGTACCGATTCATATAAATTCAGCTACCTCAACCCTTATTACACTGTTGATGGTGTCAGCCGTGGCGTTGATTTGTATTATACCAAGCGCGACTTTTCAAAAATCGATGTAAGTAGTTTTGCCACTGATAGTGTTGGTTTTGACCTGCGTTTTGGCTATCCAATTGACGATGCCACTGGGTTAGACTTCAAAGTCGGCTATCAGCGAATAGATCTAACACTGGGTACTGCGCCAGCTGCTGAAGCGACCAGCTTTGTGGCCGCAGAAGGGCAAAATTATAAGCAGTTTAAAACCTCTGTCAGCTGGAAAAACAATACCTTAAATGACTTTTGGTATCCCACTAAGGGCAGTTCCCATGGTGTGGGCTTAGATTTAGCGTTACCTAATAGTGACCTGAATTTTTATCAGCTAAGTTATAATTACCGCAACTTTATACCCATTAACTACACTGAATCTCTAGTCTTTTCTACGGGAGCGCGGGTGGCTGTTGTCGGTGCTTATGGCGCGACCAGCACAACGCCGTTTTTTGCCAACTACTATGCAGGTGGCTTTGGCAGCGTGCGGGGTTTTTCTAACAACTCTCTGGGGCCTAAAAGCGCGTCTAATAACGCCTCGTTAGGTGGTCAACTACTGACAACAGCGTCTACCGAGCTCATTTTCCCATTGTTTAGCGATAACCCCTCAGTCCGTACCTCGCTGTTTATTGACGCAGGTAATGTCTACGAGTCTGGCAACTTTACTACAGCAGACTTGAGGGTCTCTGGCGGTCTTAACCTTGCATGGTTGACCCCAGTGGGGCCGCTAACTTTAGTTATGGCTACTCCGTTGAAACAAAAAACAGGTGACTTAACACAGTCAACGCACATTACGTTGGGTCGGTCGTTCTGACCCAACCCTAGAAGGAGTTTTAATGAATAAAGTGAAGATCATTGTCGCTACAGCAGTTTTTGCGCTGACTGTCATTACGTCACAATTGGCTTTGGCAAACGCCATTGTTGTACTCAAAGCAGAGCAGGCTATATTTGCCACGGCAAAAGCCATTGCTTTGGGTCAAACTTTGTCGGCACAGCTGGAGCCTCAAGCGGTGCGCTTTGACGCCATGGGCAAGCAATTGCAGGCATTGCAGCAGCGTTTCGTGGCCGACAAGGACCTGATGAGTAGTGAAGAGTTGCAAACGTTGCAGGCAGAAATTCAGACCTTAAATGCTGAGTATCAAGGGCTGCAGCAATACTTAACTAATGCCAAAGCAGGCGCTGAGCAAGAGTTCTTGGCCAGCATGCGCCCAGCGTTAGATAAGGTGCTGCGCGAGTTGATTGAAAAAAACAATATTTCTTTAATTATTAATGGCCAGTCTGTAATTTATAACTCAGCAGGCATTGATATTACGCCTAAGGTCGTTGAGTTGCTGAATTTGGAGCCATAATTGCATCACTTAACTTTAGGCGCCATAGCGGACCTTATTGGTGCAACACTAGAAGGTGATGCGAACCACTCTATTACTGGCTTAGCCACCCTGTCTTCTGCGCGGTCTCATGAAGTGAGTTTTTTGGCCAATATGAAGTATGCTAGTCAGCTAGAGACTAGCCAAGCTGGCGCAGTGATTTTGCAGCCCGATCAAGCTAAGCTATTTGCTGGCCCATGTTTACTGTTAGACAACCCTTATTTGGGTTATGCAAAACTCTCACAAGCGTTTGCGCCAACATCTTCTTTCAGTGGCATTGATAGAAGCGCACAAGTTCATCCTACCGCTACCATTGGTCGTGCTGTTAATTTGGCAGCAGGCGTGGTGATTGGGCCTGATGTGACACTGGGTCATGCGGTCTCAATTGGACCTAATAGTGTGGTGGGAGCCCGTTCTAATGTGGGTGACCATACTAGCCTTGCGGCCAATGTGACTTTGTATCATGACGTCGAAGTTGGTGTTTGCTGCATCATTCATGGCGGTGCTGTTATTGGAGCAGACGGCTTTGGCTTTGCAAAAGACGGTTTCGGCTGGGTGAAGATCGCTCAGCTAGGTGGTGTGACTATTGGTGATCATGTGGAAGTGGGTGCAGGCACGACCATAGATCGTGGCGCTTTAGATAACACTCTCATAGGCTATGGTGTTAAGCTGGATAATCAAGTGCAGATTGCCCATAATGTAGAGCTGGGTGACTATACTGCTATTGCAGGATGCACCGCCATTGCCGGCAGCACCAAACTTGGCAAGCATTGTGCCATTGCTGGCGCCTGTGGTATTACTGGTCATCTAACCTTAGCCGATGGTGTGCACGTCACTGCGATGTCTTTAGTGACCCACTCTATTAGTGAGCCTGGAGCATATTCTTCGGGTACGGGCTTAGACAAAAATCAAAAGTGGCGCCGCAACGCCACGCGTTTTAAGCAGCTCGACCAGATGGCTAAACGCCTCAAACAACTCGAATTTGAAATTGCCCAGCTTAAAGCCTGATCAATATCAGCCTTACCACATAAGGAAAGCACCACCATGGTTATGGATGTCAAAGAAATTAGAGAGTATCTACCTCACCGCTACCCGTTTTTATTAGTGGATCGAGTGACAGCGCTTAATTTGGGTGAATCTATTGTGGCTTACAAAAATGTGACCATTAATGAACCGTTTTTTAATGGTCACTTTCCAGACCATCCGGTAATGCCTGGTGTTTTGGTGATTGAAGCCATGGCCCAAGCTGCGGGTATTCTTGGTTTTAAGACCATGGATAAAACCCCACAAGATGGCTCGATATACTATTTTGTCGGGTCAGATAAATTACGCTTTAAACGCCCAGTGGTGCCTGGTGATAAACTCCAGTTAGACGCGGCCATTGTTTCTGAAAAGCGGGGCATCTGGAAGTTTGACTGTCGCGCAAGTGTGGACGGCCAACTTGTGGCATCGGCCACCATTTTATGTGCAGATAGGAAGGTTTAGTGTCCCAGTCATTGATTCATGGGACTGCCATTATTCATCCCAGTGCTGTCATCGCCGCAGGTGTGGAAATTGGACCATATAGTATCGTTGGTGCTGATGTTGAACTAGGCGCCGGCACTAAGCTTGAATCACATGTTGTGGTTAAAGGGCCAACCAGTGTTGGGCGAAATAATCATATTTTCCAATTTAGCTCGGTTGGCGAAGCCTGCCAAGATATGAAATACAATGGCGAACCTACGCGCTTGGAAATTGGAGACCACAACGTAATCCGTGAAGGCTGCACCCTGCATCGCGGCACCGTTCAAGATGCTGGAGTGACCAAAATTGGGCATCATAACCTGTTAATGGCCAATGTCCATGTGGCGCATGATTGTGTATTGGGTGACCATGTTATTGTCGCCAACAATGTGGCCTTAGCCGGCCATGTTTACGTGGGAGATTATGCTATTTTGGGTGGCTTTACTGCGGTGCATCAATTTTGCCACATTGGTCCGCATTGTATGACTGGAGCCGGCAGTGTGGTTTTAAAAGACATACCAGCCTTCGTTATGGCTAATGGCAACTCGGTTGCTCCCCACGGTATGAACACCGAAGGTTTAAAGCGCCGTGGCTTTAGTGAAGAGAGTATTAAGATATTGCGCCAAGCTTATAAAATAATCTTCCGTCAAGGGTTAGCCCTAGACACCGCCATTGCGCGCTTACAGGACATGTCTGTAGGTGACGATGAGTTGTCAATATTAATCGCTTCTTTGAAAAATACTAGCCGTGGCATTATTCGCTAGCAGGTTTTCCATGTCCAATAACACAATCGTCATTGTTGCAGGTGAGGCCTCAGGAGACACATTGGGAGCTGGCTTGATGCGGGCCTTGGTAAAACAACGTCCGGGCCTTACTTTTGAAGGTATTGGGGGCCCCCAAATGATCGCCCTTGGTTTCAACAGCTTGGTGCCTATTGAGCGCTTATCTATTATGGGCTTAGTTGAGGTTCTGGGCCGCTTGCCTGAATTGCTGTTGCTCCGAAGACGTTTAATTAAGCGCTACACCCAAAAGCCTCCTCTGGCTATGATTGGCATTGATGCCCCAGATTTTAATCTGGTATTAGAAACTCAACTCAAAGCCTGTAATATACCTACCTTGCATTATGTGAGCCCCTCTGTGTGGGCGTGGCGTGAAGAACGGGTGTTTACTGTGGCTAAAGCATGCCACCGAGTCTTGACGCTATTGCCTTTTGAATTGCCTTATTATGAGCGCTACCAGATACCAGCCACATTTGTGGGTCATCCTTTGGCCGATGTTATTCCTGGACCATTAACTCAGCAACAAGCTAGAGCAGAGCTAAAGTTAAGCAGCCAACCGGTTCTGGCTTTATTGCCTGGCAGTAGAGCCATGGAGGTCAAGCAGCTGGCGAAAGACTTCTTGGCCGCGGCAGTGCTATTGCAAAGGCAATATCCGCAACTGCAATTAGTATTAGCGGCGGCCAACACTCAACGTGAAAAACAACTACAGTCTTTATTGCAGAACTATGCACATTTAAAGGTGACCCTCGTATTAGGGCAGTCCCATTTGGTATTGGCGGCTGCAGACGCAGTGTTGGTGGCCTCGGGCACAGCGACCTTGGAAGCGTTGTTGTTTGAGAAGCCAATGTTGGTATGCTACCGTTTAAGCCCCATTAGTTACCGCTTGTTCAAACGCAAACTTAAAGTGCCTTTTGTGAGTTTGCCCAATTTATTAGCGGGCCAAAAAATAGTTGAAGAATTACTACAGGATCAAGTGCAACCGCAGCTGATAGCAGACCATGTGGCGGCCTTGTTGTTTAATCCAGCCATGGCTGAAAAGCAACGTAGCCAGTTTGCTGACATCCATCAACAATTGGCATGCGGAGCGGACATCAGAGCGGCTAAAGCGGTCATTGACCTTGTGGCTGAGCAACATGCAAGCATGACTCGTGAGTATGACCTATGACCCAAGACGCTGCCTTGACGCTTGTGCCCAGAGTGGGGGTAATTTGTGGGGTGGACGAGGCTGGCCGGGGGCCATTATTTGGCAACGTGGTTGCGGCCGCAGTAATACTGGATCCAAGCCATCCCATCGCAGGTTTAGGCGACTCTAAAAAGCTTAGCCAAAAAGTGAGAGAGCGCTTATATGACCAAATTTATCAACATGCCATTAGTGTGGGTGTGGGTCGAGCCAGCGTTGCAGAAATTGATCAACTGAATATATTACAGGCCACCATGCTAGCCATGCAGCGCGCTGTTGAAAGTCTGAGTTTAGTGCCAGACTTAGCCCTAATTGATGGTAATCGGTGCCCACCTTTAAGCTGTGCAAGCGAGGCCATTATCAAAGGCGACGCCAAAGAATTGAGCATTGGGGCGGCCTCCATTATCGCTAAAGTGACGCGTGATCGAGAGATGCTAGTATGGCACGTTCAATACCCTTACTATGGTCTAGATAAGCATAAAGGTTACCCTACGCAAGCCCATGTAAAGGCCTTAGAAGACCATGGCGTAAGCCCGCAACACAGGCGCAGTTTTGCACCCATACGACGTTTAATTGGAAGTTAATATGACCCAAGCTGTCCCTTTTGTGCATTTGCGCATGCACTCCGAGTTCTCGCTGATTGATAGTATGATCCGTATCAAACCATTGATGAAAACTTTGCAAGCCGAACACATGCCTGCCATCGCTTTAACTGATCAATCAACCATGTGTGGCATGATTAAGTTTTATAAAGCGGCCCAAAGTGCGGGCATTAAGCCTATCTGTGGCTGTGATGTATTTATTGCAGAAAATGCTGAGATCGACGCTAGTAACAGTCGCATCACATTATTGGCCATGAATGCTAAAGGGTATCTTAATCTTACTGAGCTGGTGTCTCGCTCCTTCCAAGAGGGTCAAGCTGACGGGAAAGCTATTTTACAAAAGCAATGGTTGGCTGACAAAAATGAAGGCCTTATTGTTTTGTCTGGTGCAGCTCAAGGCGAGGTGGGTCGGGCATTAATAAATCGTGGTGTGGAAGATGCCCACCAAATTTTGCATTTCTGGACAGGTATTTTTGGAGATCGGTTTTACCTAGAGGTGCAGCGAACGGGGCGTCAATACGATGAGGACTGCTTAGTCCTTTCTGTGCAGCTTGCACATGCTGCACAGGTGCCCATAGTGGCCACCAACGACGTCATGTTTGTTTCTGCAGAAGACTTTGAAGCCCATGAAACTCGCGTGTGTATTAACCAAAGTATGACTCTAGATGATCCACGAAGAGTCAAGGCCTACTCTAACCAGCAATACCTGCGCAGTTCCGAAGAGATGCAAACCCTGTTTGCCGACTTACCTTCTGCATTAGCTAATAGTGTGCAAATTGCTAAGCGCTGTAATTTGGATATTGAATTAGGCAAGTACTCTTTGCCTAATTTTCCTGTGCCAGATGGTATGACCATAGACGAGTTCTTTAGCCAAGTGTCACGTGAGGGCTTGGATAAACGCTTAAAAGTTATTTTAGATGCTGCAGATCCTGAGTTTCATCAGCAACGCAAAGTGTTTGATGAACGGCTCGATTTTGAGCTTAACATCATTTGCCAAATGGGTTTTCCTGGGTACTTTCTGATCGTTATGGATTTTATTCGCTGGGCCAAGGATAACGACATTCCAGTGGGTCCAGGACGGGGCTCTGGTGCCGGCTCTCTTGTGGCCTACGTATTGGAAATTACCGATTTGGATCCACTTAAATATGATTTGTTATTTGAACGGTTTTTGAACCCAGAGCGCGTATCGATGCCTGATTTTGACATCGATTTTTGTATGGATAACCGTGATCGGGTGATTGAGTACGTGTCACAAACCTATGGCAAAGATGCCGTATCTCAAATCATCACCTTTGGAACTATGGCCGCTAAAGCTGTGGTACGGGATGTGGCTCGGGTGCAGGGTAAGCCCTTTGGCTTGGCTGATAAGCTCTCAAAATTAATACCTTTTGAAGTGGGTATCACCTTAGCTAAAGCGGTTGAACAGGAAGATGTTCTGCGTGAGTTTATTGACAGTAATGACGAAGTGCAAGAAATTATGGACATGGCCTATCAGCTTGAGGGCCTGACTCGTAATGTTGGCAAGCACGCAGGGGGTGTGGTTATCGCACCCACCAAGTTAACTGATTTTTCGCCTCTATATTGTGACGTTGACGGTTCTGGTTTGGTCACCCAATATGACAAAAATGATGTTGAAGATGCAGGCTTAGTGAAGTTTGACTTTCTCGGCTTAAAAACTCTCACGGTGGTTGATTGGGCTATGGGGATGATCAATGAGCGGCGCAGTGCCAGGGGGGAAGAGGCCATTGCCATTGAGACGATCCCGTTGGCGGATGAGCCTGTCTATAAATTACTTCAAGGTGCCGAGACAACTGGTGTATTCCAGCTCGAATCACGGGGCATGAAAGACCTCATTAAGCGCCAATTACCTAGTAGTTTTGAAGACATTATTGCACTTGTTGCTTTATTTAGGCCGGGTCCTTTGCAGTCGGGTATGGTCGATGACTTCATTAATCGTAAGCATGGCCGAGCTAAGCTTGCATGGCCCCATGAAGACTATCAGCTGGATTCCTTGCGTCCTGTGCTTGAGCCAACTTACGGTATCATCTTGTACCAAGAGCAAGTCATGCAGATCGCACAGGTCATGGCGGGCTATAGTCTTGGTGAAGCCGATATGCTGCGTCGTGCCATGGGCAAGAAAAAGCCAGAGGAGATGGCTAAGCAGCGTTCGGGCTTTTTAGCCGGCAGTGTGGCCAATGGCATTGATGAAGGTTTGGCGGGTAATATTTTCGATCTGGTAGAAAAGTTTGCTGGCTACGGCTTTAATAAATCCCACTCTGCAGCCTACGCTTTAGTTGCCTACCAAACAGCGTGGCTTAAGCACCACTACCCTGCTGAATTTATGGCCGCGGTGTTGTCAGCAGATATGCAAAACATTGAAAAAATCGTCATTTTTGTTGAGGAGTGTCGGCGCATGGAGCTGCCTCTCAACTTGCCCAACGTCAATGAGAGTCATTACAAATTTACTGTCAATGCGGCTAATGAAGTGGTGTACGGCCTTGGTGCGGTGAAAGGCGTTGGTGAAGGGCCAGTGTCGGCTATTATAGAAGCCCGAGAAAAAGGTGGTGACTTCGTAGACCTGTTTGATTTTTGCAAACGCGTGGGTAGTAAAAAAATTAACAAGCGAGTCTTAGATGCGCTCGTCGCCAGCGGTGCGTTAGATAACCTAGTGCCTAACAAAGAGCGGTCTGTACTTTACAGTGCTATCCCTGATGCGGTGCAATCTGCTGACCAAAGTGAGCGTAATGCAAGTGCAGGCATGATGGACTTGTTTGGCGAAATTAGTGCGCCTGCAAGCGACTCAGTGGGTTTGGAGCAGGCTTATGAGCGGCATATCAGTGCTCGGCCGCTGACCCTTAAGCAGCGTTTAAAAGGCGAAAAAGACACTTTGGGTCTGTATGTCACTGGCCATCCGATTGATGGTTATGATCATGAGTTAGGGCGTTTCTTGCGCTGCCGCCTAGACCAGCTAGTGGCCAAAAAAGATAAGCAGTGGATCGCCGGTTTAGTCGTGGCAAGCCGAACTATGAAAACCAAGCGCGGTAAAACCATTGCATTTTTAACCCTAGATGATCGCAGGGCAAGGGTCGACGTTGCTCTGTTTGGAGAGACTTACGACAAGTACCGAGAGCTGCTGCACAATGATCGCTTACTGATTATTGAAGGTGAGGTATCAGAAGATGATTATTCGGGTGGCCTTAAAGTGAGCGCCCAACAGATTCTTACGATGCCTCAAGCGCGTGCGGTGTTTTCCAATGGGTTACGCCTATCAATAGCGCCTGACTTTGCGCAAGGTAAAGGTTTGCAACAACTCTTAGGGATTCTAACGCCTCATCAGGTGCGTGGTGATACACCGGCAGCAAAGCTCGAATTGCAGTATGAAAATAGCGTGGGTCGGGGCGTCATACGTTGTGCATCGCCGTGGCGCATCGAAGTAGAAGATGATATGTTGCAAGACCTTGCCTATCTGTTAGGCGATGATGCCGTTAAAATGCGTTATCGCAAATTATAAAATGCGCAAAATATAGGTTATAATCATTTTAATATTTGTCAGTTACACCTTGAAAGCTAGGCCATATGAACCCAAATTATCTCGACTTTGAACAACCCATTGCTGATCTGGAAGCCAAGATCGAAGCCTTGCGCTTAGTGGGCAACGATAATGATCTTAACATTAGTGACGAAATTACTAAGCTTGCCGATAAGAGCATTAGTTTAACCGAATCTATCTTTTCTAATCTGACTGCAGCTCAGGTATCTAAGGTTTCTCGTCACCCACAACGTCCTCATACTATAGATTATATGGATAGTATTTTTGATGAATTTGATGAGTTGCATGGGGATCGCCATTTTGGTGATGACCAGGCCATGGTGTGCGGCATTGCTCGCCTTAACGGCAAAGCTGTGATGGTGATGGGCCAAGAAAAAGGCCGATCCACTAAGGAAAAAGTGGCACGTAATTTTGGAATGCCTCGGCCAGAAGGTTATCGCAAAGCCTTGCGTATGATGAAGATGGCGGAACGCTTTAAAATGCCCATCCTTACCTTTATTGACACCCCAGGAGCCTATCCTGGCATTGATGCTGAGGAACGCGGACAAAGTGAGGCCATAGCTTTCAATCTTGCGCAAATGTCAGGTCTCAAAACGCCTGTCATCGCCACAGTTATTGGCGAAGGCGGCTCTGGTGGTGCCTTGGCTATTGGCGTGTGTGACCAGCTCAATATGTTGCAATACTCCACTTACTCAGTCATTTCTCCAGAAGGCTGTGCGTCTATTTTGTGGAAGAGTGCCGACTACGCAGCCGACGCTGCTAACGCCATGGGCATTACGGCGGGTCGGTTACACGACTTAGGGTTAGTGGATCATGTCATCAAAGAGCCTTTGGGTGGTGCCCATCGCGATGCTGGCTTAGTTGCAGCAAGCATTAAATCGACACTGATTAATCAGTTAACCGAGCTTGAGTCGATGGACACAGAAGCGCTTTTGCAGCGTCGATACAAACGCTTAATGTCATACGGCCTATCGTCTTAGGCCGCTCCTTAGGGCCTAAAATTCCCTCCTATGGCATTCTCTCATCATCAGCTCGTGAGCCACACGGGTAGTTTAAAAGCCCATTTGCAGGCTCCTCGATGGGTGCTTGCCGTCAGTGGTGGTTTGGACTCGATGTGCCTGTTGCATGCGCTGGTTCAGTTACAGCAGGATCATCACTGCCCCCCTTTGAGTGTTATTCACATCAACCATGGTCTTCAGCTACAAGCAGATCAATGGCAGCAACAGGTGGAGCATCAATGCCAAGCATATGGCCTAATTTGTTCCAGCCATAAAGTCACCTTGTGTCCACAGCAGCGACAGCGGCTTGGGTTGGAGGCGGCAGCGCGCAATGCTCGCTATGACGTTTTTAAGCAACAGGTGCATCAAGATGAGGTGCTGTTGCTGGGGCAGCATGCCGATGATCAAAGTGAAACTTTATTCTTACGGTTATTGCGTGGTGCTGGGGTGGCTGGTTTGCGGGCGATGCCACAGCAGCGAAAGCTAGGCTTAGCTAGCTTGGTCAGGCCTTTGCTGTCTGTGCGTCAAACTGACCTTTATGGTTATGCACAAGCTCAAGGTTTAACCTGGTGCGAAGACCCTAGTAATCAAAATAGTGACTTTGATCGTAACTATCTTCGGCACCAAGTGATGCCGTTGTTGCGCCAGAGGTGGCCAGCATTAGACGAACGGGTAGCCACTGTAGCATGCTTAATGAGTGACACTCAGGCTTTGCTAGATGAGGTGGCTGCAGCTGATTTTAAGTTGATGCACAGGCTAACGGAATTTGGGGAATGTTTACCTTGCGCTCAACTACAAGCACTGAGTCGGGGCCGGAGGTATAACTTATTGCGCTATTGGTTCGCTCGGCGCCATGTGCCTATGCCAGACTATGCGGCTATGCAAGGCATTGATACGCAGTTTCTCGACAGTGCCATCGATCGCCAACCCTACCTCCAACTAGGGCAATGGTGCTTGCGGCGCAATCAAGGTTATTTGCTGTTGATGCCCCACGTAAAACAGGCCAGTGGGGCAGTGATGAGTTACAACTGTAAAATCACGCTGCAGATGTTGCAGGCAGGCTCCATTGCCTTGCATGAAGGCTGGCTTTGTCTCACTCAAGGTGCCAAGGTTGCGATGGTGCTAGCTCAAGGTGATGATTTAGAGCGGCGCTTTAGAGTCGGCGGTGAGCGCTGTAAACCTATGGGGCGAGCCCATAGTCAAAGCCTTAAAAAACTTCTGCAAGAAATTAAAGTACCGGCGTGGGAGCGCGATCAGGTACCCTTGTTTTATGTTAATGGGGAGCTCGCTATGGTGGCAGACTTGTGGGTCAATTGCGGTTTTGAGGCCACCGCAGGTGGGCCTGCTTGGAACTGGAGCAAGGCCACTAAAAATACAGCTTTTGATTGTGACGATTAGCCTCTTCTGGTATCCTACACACCCATCTTAAGTCGGAAAATAAAACCTTAAAACAGTTCACGTTTTCCGCGTCAAATATTTATAAACGTTAGAGATATCCATCCGCTTTTCAATAAGTGGGCATGTATTCGCCATGGTTGTGGTGCTTTTGTGTGGTTGCTCTGTCGTGTTTTAGTTCACATCGGCGTATGGCACGCCACAAAAGACATAGGGTATTACATGACTCGTTTCATCTTCGTTACTGGCGGCGTGGTCTCTTCTTTGGGTAAAGGAATTGCATCAGCATCTTTGGCCGCTATTTTAGAGGCCCGCGGTCTCAACGTAACCATGTTGAAATTGGATCCGTATATTAACGTAGACCCAGGCACCATGAGTCCGTTTCAACACGGAGAGGTGTTTGTCACAGAAGATGGTGCTGAAACAGATTTAGACCTA
>Ga0115005_10001432_pt1 | contig 18887 bp, 17 predicted proteins | sample ArcOceMetagenome_FD_87163 | JGI IMG/M metagenome (GOLD analysis project Ga0115005, IMG submission 87163) | Marine eukaryotic phytoplankton communities from Arctic Ocean - Arctic Ocean - Greenland ARC118M Metagenome | ecosystem: Environmental > Aquatic > Marine > Oceanic | place: Arctic Ocean... | reverse complement strand
TGATTACTTAGCAAAAAGAGACAGTGCTTGGATGGCGCCTATTTTTCAATTTCACGGACTGAGTATCGATTGTATTGACTACCACCAGCCCAACTCACAAGAACGAAAAAACGCTTACAATGCCGATATTACCTATGGAACCAATAACGAGTTTGGATTTGATTACCTAAGAGATAATATGGCAAATACACCCGATGATCTTGTGCAACGTGCGCCACATTATGCGATTGTAGATGAAATTGATTCGGTTTTAATTGATGATGCTCGAACGCCATTAATTATCTCTGGACCCATTCCGCAGGGCGACCGTCATGAATTCATGGAATTAAAGCCAAAAGTGGAAGACATTGTTGGCATTCAACGAAAATACCTCACCGGGATATTGGCAGAGGCTAAAAAAATGATTGCTTCTGGAGACACCAAAGAAGGAGGGTTTCAATTACTACGCGTTTTTCGAGGGATTCCAAAAAACAAAGCACTGATTAAATTTTTAAGTGAAGAAGGAATCAAACAACTCCTTCAAAAAACTGAAAATTTTTATATGCAGGATAACAATAGAGAAATGCCCAAAGTAGATGAAGAACTCTATTATGTAATTGATGAAAAAAACAATCAGATTGAACTCTCTGATAAAGGGGTTGAACACTTGTCTGGAAAAGACAATCCCGACTTTTTTGTAATGCCCGAAATAGGCATGGAAATTTCTAAGATTGAAACTCAAAACCTTGCACCCGAAAAAGAAGCCGAACTTAAAGAAGAATTGTTTAGGGAATTTGGTGTTAAATCGGAACGTATCCACACCTTAAACCAACTATTAAAGGCCTATGCCCTATTTGAAAAAGACATTCAATATGTGGTGATGGAAAATAAAGTCATGATTGTCGATGAACAAACAGGGCGTATCATGGATGGCCGTCGATACAGTGATGGACTTCACCAGGCCATTGAAGCCAAAGAAAATGTAAAAATTGAAGCGGCCACACAAACGTTTGCAACCGTTACTTTACAGAATTACTTTAGAATGTACCGCAAGCTTTCTGGAATGACAGGAACAGCCGTTACGGAAGCAGGTGAATTTTGGGAGATTTATAAATTGGACGTTGTAGAAATCCCTACCAACCGCCCAATAGCAAGAGATGACCGCGAAGATTTGGTATATAAAACCAAGCGCGAAAAATACAATGCTGTTATTGACGAAGTAACTAATTTATCTAAGGCAGGACGCCCCGTTCTTATCGGAACCACCAATGTAGAAATTAGTGAACTGTTAGGAAAAATGTTGAGCATCCGAAAAATCCCTCATAATGTTCTAAATGCAAAGCTTCACAAAAAGGAAGCTGATATTGTAGCGGAAGCTGGACAACCCGGACAGGTAACCATAGCCACCAACATGGCGGGACGTGGAACGGATATTAAATTATCTGAAGCAGTCAAAGCAGCAGGTGGTTTGGCCATTGTAGGAACGGAGCGCCATGACTCGCGTCGTGTAGACAGACAATTGAGAGGACGAGCAGGACGTCAAGGGGATCCAGGAAGTTCCCAATTTTACGTGTCTTTAGAAGACAACTTGATGCGTTTGTTTGGAAGCGAACGAATTGCTAAAATGATGGACCGTATGGGTCTTGAAGAAGGCGAAGTGATTCAGCACTCTATGATTTCAAAATCCATTGAACGTGCCCAGAAAAAAGTAGAAGAAAATCAATTTGGCGTTCGTAAACGCCTGTTAGAATATGATGATGTGATGAACTCACAGCGTGAAGTGGTTTATAAACGTCGCTATAATGCCCTATTTGGAGAGCGTTTGCGCGTGGATTTGGCCAATATGATCTATGACACGTCTGAGATTATTACGGAGGACAACAAGGCTAATAACAACTTTAAAAACTTTGAGTTTGAATTGATTCGTTATTTTTCAATGAGCTCCCCTATTTCGTTAGATGAGTTCGCTGAAATGACTCCTCTAGACATCGCTGGTAAAGTATACAAAACCGCCTTCCAACACTACCTCACAAAAATGGAGCGTAATGCCGAATTGGCTTTTCCAGTGATTCAAAATGTATATGAAACTCAACGTGAGAAATTCAAGCGTATTGTGGTTCCTTTCACCGACGGAGTAAAGTCTCTGCAAGTGGTAACCGACTTAGAAAAAGCCTACCAAACTAATGGGAAGCAATTGGTAACCGATTTCGAAAAAAACATATCCTTAGCAATTATTGATGATGCGTGGAAAACCCATTTAAGAAAAATGGACGAACTAAAGCAATCGGTACAGCTGGCGGTGCATGAGCAAAAAGACCCCTTACTGATTTATAAGTTTGAATCGTTTGAGTTGTTTAAGGCCATGATTGACCAGGTGAATAAAGAGGTGATCTCATTTTTGTTTAAAGGGGAAATTCCGCAGGAAACCGCCAATACCATTCAGGAAGCAAAATCGCGTCGTCGTGAACAGACAAAAACGTCTAAGGAAAATATTCCCAATTTGGATGAGCGCTCGGCACAGTCAAGAGCCGCTGGAAACACACAAGGCTCCCAACAAACGGTTGAAACGATTGTTAGAGACCAACCAAAAATTGGACGAAACGATCGTGTCACAATTAAGCATGTGATGAGTGGTGAAAACAAAACTGTTAAATACAAGCAAGCAGAACCCCTTATTGCCAAAGGAGAGTGGGTATTGGTTAATTAATGTAATTGATTACAAACTCCTGTAACACAAACTGTTAAAATCACCTTTCTCTTTGGAGCTAGGTGATTTTTTTTATACTATTATAACAGATTTAGACCCCAAGTCATAATCTTCACAAACCAATTTTTCATTTTTTAGATTTTAAATGCTTTTTAGGAGCTGTAAAAGGAATAGTGACTAACTAACCTTTAGTTAGTTTGCGATGCTTATGGGAGTGGCACGGCGGAGCCCTGCCTAAGACTGGTTATTATTAAGAAGTCACTTTACTAAAATTGTATGAAAAAGATATACTTGAATCAGACTGACTATAAAGGCGAGGTGGTCATCCTAATTAAGTTTCCCTTTAACCGGCAATTGATCGATCACATCAAAACAATAAAAAACGCTAAATGGAGTCAAAGTTTACGAGCCTGGTATTTAAGAAAAGAAACATTTGATTTACATCAAATGCTTAAGTTATTTAAGGGTATTGCCTACATAGATTATTCGGAACTAAAAGCTAAACACTCAACTCTTGTTAAAGAAAAAAGGACACAAAAAACAGAGGATAGCGTTCAAGTACCAAAAAAATTTACAGAGCATTTGAGGTTAAAACGCTACAGTAAGAATACAATAGTCACCTATATCTCGGAACTTAAAAAATTTCAGAGGTTTTATATTGATACCGATTTAGAGTCACTAAATGAAGAAGATGTGAAACGGTATTTAATGTTTTTAATTCAGAAAAAAAAGGTAGCTGTATCCACCCAAAATCAAGCAATTAGTGCTATTAAATATTATTATGAAAAGATATTAAAAAAACCCAGACTATTAATTGCGATTGAGCGTCCTAGAAAAGTGAAAAAATTACCTCAAATCATTTCAGAAACGGACGTATTAAATTTATTAAAACAAACAAATAATCTAAAACATAAAGCAATTATAGCGCTTCTATATTCTTCTGGATTACGTATTAGTGAAGTGATCGAGTTGAAACAAAAAGACTTAAATTTTGAAAGTCTTAGCATTCATGTAAAACAAGCGAAAGGGTTTAAAGATCGCATCACTATACTCGCAAATTCTACTGCAGCCGTTGTTCATATGTATATAAAAAATTATAATCCTAAGAACTATTTATTTGAAGGTCAGTATGGAGGGAAATATTCACCATCTAGTATTAATCAATTTATAAAACGAAATGCGAAGGCTGCTGGAATTAAACAAAGTATCTCGGCACATACATTACGCCACAGTTTTGCAACTCATTTGCTAAATAATGGTACCGATATCCGCCTCATTAAGGACTTATTAGGTCATAACTCTATTAAAACAACTCAAATATACACACATGTTAGTGACCGTGACTTACGGATGATAGAGAGCCCAATGGACACGCTTCTTAGAAGTCAAAACACTGATTTTTAGTGTTTTAAAATTAATAAAGCCCAGCTCAAACATAAAATAAATATCGGTGTACACACCGATATCCAGTAGATATTGCACAATTCACCTAAAGGTGAACCCAAATGGCTACGTGCTTCGCACTCCCACCCTTTGGGATTGTGCAATATCGCCGCGCTCTACCAAATTGCGGTGGGCGTAGGAATTAAGAGAAGTGCTAACAATCACCTTGAGGCGGTATCGAACAAAATAGTGCATATCAAGTCGTTATACCGCAATTTGATAACGTTCTTTTTGTCTTTTTAATGAATCGCATAAAAATGCATCCATTTAAAACCCAGAACGTCACTGCGTATAGCGCGGCGTTGTAACCAATATGAGAAAAACCAAATCCATACAATTAATATTACTTCTGACTTTACTCGGAATAATGATTTCTTGCAAGACAAATTATGAGTTTAAGACTTATGTTTTTGACAGTGGATTAAAATTTGAAAAATATAACGGAATTGTAAAACCACATCCACAAACGACAACAAAAAAATCGATTGTAATTGTGAGTGACTCAACTCTTAATTATACTGTTTTATTGGGTGATATTGGAGCATCAACAAATGGCTGATTATTACAGAAGCACTATTGCTAAAGGGTTAATGCAATTTGATAACGGACAACATTCGGACCAGTTTTATGATGATATGGCATGGGAGGGTTTAGCCAATATAGTTGATGCTAATAATAGACCAAATCAAATTTACACAGAAGCTTGGAAAAAACTAACAGTCGAAGAACAAAATAGAATTAAAAGTGCCATTGCAAATGAAAAAGAGAATGGTAATAAAACTTGTGAGAAATGAAAAAGTACATTTTAATATTTACTACTCTTTTATTCTTCAAAACATATTCACAGTCGAAGAGTAATATTTATTTCTTTATTAATGAAAAAGATACATTAATAAAAAAACAGATTGCTACTAAAACAAATGAATATGAAGGATATAGAATAATTGATGAAAAAAGATTAGTAAAAAAAAGTATAAGGTCTTTTAGAAAAAAGCCAGAAAATAAAGTCTTAAAAAAAGGAGAAATTTGGATTTCAGAAGGAGATGATATTGAATATGATGCTTTTGATGAATATTCTTTCTCTTATAATAGAAAAAACGATACTATTATTTCCAAATCTTATATAAATAATTTAAAAATAATCAGAGATAGAAGACAGTTTTTAGATACAATAAAGCATTTAGACAAATTTCGGATAAATTACATTTTTATTGAGCCTGAAAATTGTAGTGAATATATTATGAGAAAAGTAGAAATTTCAACCTTTGAATAAATACAAACCACAACACGGTATATAAAAAATAGCAGTTAAGTGTAAACTACAAAGTTTGTGATTTTCTGCTATCTTTGTTTTTAATTTGAAAGTAATAGATTTTTTACTCTGCTACTTTTCATATACCCAACCGATACTGCACAATTCACCTAAAGGTGAACCCAAATGGCTACGTGCTTCGCTCTCCCTCCCTTTGGGACTGTGCAGTCTCGCCGCGTGCTTCCAAATAGCGGTGGGCCGTAGGAATTAGGATAATTGATACAAACTAAGTTGTGTAATTATGAGAAAAATTAAACTACTATTATTAATTGGGTTTACGGTTGCATTTAGCATTACCAATGCACAAAATCAAGATACTCCTGAAATAGAAAAAAACAGTATCTCAGCTAATATTCTTGGTACAGGCTCTTATGTGGGGGTTTCGTATGAAAGATTGCTATTTGAAAGAGTGAGTGCTGAAGTTGGAATTGGAGTAATTGGGTATGGAATTGGTGCAACAATATATCCTTTAAAAAAGGTGAAAGTAGCACAACTAAACCCATTTATTGGACTTAAATACACGAATCACGTAATACTAGATGGAGAGAATAAATCAGCTGCTTATTTACCAATAGGGCTAACATATTTTGCGAAAAATGGAATGAATTTTAGTATTGACATTGGACCTTCATCCTTTAGACATAAATCACCTGGATATAAACCAACAAAAGAGGAACTTGATAAATATCCATTTTCTGATTTTGGTTTGTGGGGAAATCTGAAAATAGGACTTAGATTTTAAAAACTACCTACAACTCTGTATAAATCAAATAGCGCGTTCGTTGGTTTACGAAAGTTTAGTGCTATTTACAAATACCGCCAAATCGTTACCCTCCCATTTACCAACAGCCCTACAACATAGGCACCTCAATAAATAGCAATTGAGCTTCCTCTTGGGCTTCCACTAAAAATGTGTCTACTTTTAAAATACCTACTGCATCTCTTTGATTCAAATGCTGACCTGCAACTTCAGAAACCCCCGTCACTTGCATCACATACACGCCATGAGTCTCGGATTTTAAGAGATACTCAAAAGTAGCCCCCGCGTTTAAATTAAGTCTCGATAGTTGTGCATCCTGATGGATTTTTAAACCAGAAGTTTCAGCACCATCCATAGACGACACTAAAACCTGAAGTATTCCTGTTGTAGGCGTCTCAAAATAGGCTTGATCATATCGAGGAGTTACATTTATTTTATTTGGGAGAATCCATATTTGAAACAAGCTTAAATGTGTGGTTTTTGAACCATTTATTTCTGAATGTTGAATTCCTGTCCCTGCTGACATCACTTGAACTTCCCCAGCTTTGACCTCTTCCCAGCTGTTTCCCATTGAATCTTTATGCTTTAAAAGACCCGACAATGGAATTGTAATAATTTCCATGTTGTCATGTGGATGGGTTCCAAAACCCATGCTTGGAGCAATTAAATCATCATTTAAAACTCTTAAAGTTCCAAAATTCATTTTTTCAGCATTATAAAAATTCGCAAAACTAAAGGAATGATTCGCTTGTAACCAGCCGTGATTTGCAAATCCTCTTGAAGCAGCCTCGTGGTACACTAATTTCATATAATGATAAATTTATAATTGTTCGTTAACAAAAACTTGAAACTCAAGAATATTGTTATTTTTGTGTAACAAATATAAGCGTCATGGATTTAAACTTCAATAAAAACGAAGATTATAATAAACTACTTGTTACGGATTTAAAGAAGCGTTTAGTGCAAGTTAGATTAGGTGGTGGTAAATCCAAAATTGAAAAAGAACATGCCAAAGGAAAACTAACCGCACGAGAGCGTATTGATTATTTGTTAGATCCAAAATCAAAATCAATCGAAATCGGTGCCTTTGCCGGCGACGGAATGTATGAATCCCACGGCGGCTGTCCATCGGCAGGAGTCGTGGTGAAAATAGGCTATATAAAAGGAAAACAATGCATTGTGGTGGCCAACGATGCAACGGTAAAAGCCGGTGCTTGGTTTCCTATAACAGCTAAAAAGAATCTCCGAGCGCAAGAAATTGCCATGGAAAATAAACTACCGATTATTTATTTAGTGGACTCTGCTGGGGTTTATCTGCCATTACAAGACGAAATTTTTCCTGACAAAGAGCACTTTGGACGTATTTTTAGAAACAATGCCCAAATGAGCAGTATGGGGATTACCCAAATAGCAGCCGTGATGGGAAGCTGTGTTGCCGGAGGGGCCTACTTGCCTATTATGAGCGATGAAGCCATTATAGTTGACAAAACAGCAAGTATCTTTTTAGCGGGGAGCTATTTAGTAAAAGCCGCCATTGGAGAATCTATAGACAATGAAACACTTGGGGGGGCTACAACACATTGCGAAATAAGTGGCGTCACCGATTATAAAGCCAAAGATGATGCAGATGCTTTAGACAAAATTAAATCAATCATGGATAAGATTGGAGATTTTGACAAAGCGGGCTTCAGTAAAAAGCCTTCCAAAAAACCAAAAGCGAATCCTAAAGATCTTTATGGATTACTTCCAAAATCAAGAGCAGACCAATACAATATGTATGAAATCATAAACCGATTGGTTGATGGTTCTGAAATTGAAGAATATAAAGCCGACTATGGCAAAACAATCATTACAGCCTATGCTCGTATTGATGGCTGGGCCGTAGGGATTGTGGCTAACCAACGTAAATTGGTTAAAAGTGCCAAAAGAGAAATGCAATTTGGTGGCGTTATTTATAATGACAGTGCCGATAAAGCTACCCGCTTTATCGCCAATTGTAATCAGAAAAAAATACCCTTGGTTTTTTTACAGGACGTCACCGGGTTTATGGTGGGGAGTAAAAGCGAACACAGTGGGATTATAAAAGATGGGGCAAAGATGGTCAATGCCCTCAGCAATAGTGTGGTTCCTAAATTTACTATTATTATTGGAAACAGCTATGGCGCTGGAAATTATGCCATGTGTGGTAAAGCCTATGACCCTCGCTTGATCGTTGCTTGGCCAAGTGCAGAATTAGCAGTGATGAGTGGAAACAGTGCTGCAAAAGTATTGCTACAAATAGAAACCGCCTCTTTAAAAAAGAAAGGTGAAAAAATTACGGCTGAAAAAGAAGCAGAATTATTTGATCAAATCAAATCGCGCTATGATGCGCAAGTATCTCCGTATTACTCTGCAGCAAGAATGTGGACAGATGCTGTTATTGAGCCTACAGACACTCGTGATTGGATTAGTATGGGAATTGAAGCAGCAAATCATGCTCCAATAGAAAAAGCCTTTAATATGGGCGTTATACAAGTTTAAGCTGTGATAGGGTTTCTTGACGCTTTATCTTTCCAGAAGGAGTTTCAGTAAATTGATCTACGTAATAAACATGTTTTGGGCGCTTTAGGGGCTCAATAGCTTCAAAATCTAACGACTTATAAGGAGTTGTGCTCTCAATTACCAAAATTACAACCGCCCCTAATACAGCCTCTTTTTGTGATGCTATAAAAAAGCGATGCTGGATAAGCCCTTCCAGTTGCTGCTCTAACTGTTCAGGAGAGATTTTAATGCCCCCAGAATTAATAACCGCATCGTAGCGACCTACCCATTCAAAAGTTGTTTTGGAATGTAAACGAACAAGATCGTTTGTTTGAATTGTATTTGAGGCCAATTCTGGCGCTTCAATAAGTAAGCAATTTCGAGCGTCTACAGCAATAGAAACAGATGGCAATACTTCAAATAAAGAAAAAGATTTACGTATGTTTTTAACCGCAATATGACTCACTGTTTCAGTCATTCCAAAGGTTTCATAAACAGTTGAAGTTGAGTTTTTTAGTTGATCCATTAAAGCAGTAGAAAGCGGTGCACCCCCTACTATAAGGGTTTTAATTTGATCTAAATTTGCAATTGATTTTTCAAGTTGTAAGGGCACCATGGCACAAAAGTCGTAGGGTTTAGAAAGCGACTCTAAAGGGGAGGAACTTGGTTTTATACACTCTAATTCCAATCCTAAAACATAGGCTCTTACAAACATCATTTTAGCAGCAATGTAGGTAAACGGCAAACAGGACAAGGCAGAATCTCCAGGGCTTAATTTAAAATAGCTTCCAGTAGCCAACGCAGAATTGACCATGGATTGCTTAGACATCAAAACAGCTTTAGGGGTTCCAGTTGAACCCGATGTTTGAAGACTAATTTCTGAATTTGAATTCACCCATTTTTCAATAAAAATACCTAAAGAAACTAGGTAGTCATCACTTCCTTTAATAAAAATCCCTGCAAGGTTTAATAAACCAGGATTATCATAAAAAACCCCGTCCAATTTAAAGGAACTATGTGGCTGCTTATATGTCCTGTTTTCTTTCAACTTTGATGTTTTGACTGTGAGTTAATTAAGCGTCTTTAGTAACGGGGCCCAATAATCTATTTTTCCAATCTGTCCACTTGTATTTTTTTGCAAAAATAAAAATAAGGATCGGGTAGATAATTAAAACGGAGCTGAATATTTCAAAAGTTCCTATATCTGGATCAGATATGTCTCTGAAAATAGAATTTGTTTGAAAAGCTGTCCAGTCTGCAGTCACTAAAAGTGCCGTAAATAAGTTATTTGCCGCGTGAAACCCAAGAGCCAGCTCAAGCCCTTCATCCATCAATGTAATGATCCCTAAAAAGAATCCCGTACCAATATAATGTACTAATAAGATGTAGCCGAGTTTGTCAATTTCTGGATTGGCAATATGAAGCATTCCAAATAAAACGGACGTGACTATCAAAGGCACCCATTTATTTTTACAGATCACTCCGATTCCTTGCATTAAATACCCTCTAAAAAGATACTCTTCAAAACTCGTTTGAAGTGGAATTAAAACAACGGCAATAGCGACCAAAATCAAGAAAGGTTTTAACTCAAAATTAAATACATAGTTTTCAGGAGATGACTGGTAATCTATCATAATCATTATGACTGAGATAAAACCCCAGAATAAGAATGCAAACCAAAAACGCTTCCAATCTATTTTTGATCGTGATGTGGTTAAACTTTTAATTGATTGTTTATGTAAAAACTTGACAACAATAAACAGGCCAACAAGTCCAACTGCAAAAGAGAACAGCATTAGAAATAAATTGAGATTTGATTCTAATAACTGCATCATTTTATTTGGATCTAATTCTCCAAGTTCTAAACCTAACTGCATTGCTTTGGCTATTAAAGCAATGGTATGAGGTATTTGTCCTAAAATAACAGCGATTACAATAAGTGCAAGTCCGGCCACATAAAGCCACCAGTCGTGTTTGTTTTTAAATGCTTGTTTGATGTACATTAATTAAATTTTAAATTCCACTTTGTTTTTAAATCATAAAATAAGCGCCCTTGATTCACCACTAAAGGTGCTTGAACGTTATTCGTAAATAAACCACCTGTTCCCAGTCCCTGAGGCAAGGAGTTTTTTAGAGTGTAGGTCCACTGTGCAATCGCATTCAGGCCAATATTACTCTCTAAGGCACTTGTTACCCACCATCCAATATTATGAGACTCGGCAACATCAATCCATTCATGGCTTCCTTTAAAACCTCCTACTAGAGTTGGCTTAAGAATAATGTATTGAGGTTTGATAGTTTGTAGCAAAACTTGCTTATTTGTTACAGAAAAGACGCCGATTAATTCTTCATCTAATGCAATTGGAAGCGGTGTATCTAAACACAGCTGCGCCATCTCTTGAAGCTGTCCTTGTTTTATGGGCTGCTCTATTGAATGTAGATTAAACTCTGAAAGGCGTTTTAATTTCTCTAAAGCTTCCCTTGGCTTAAAAGCCCCGTTTGCATCCACACGAATTTCTATAGTTTGCGCATCAAACTCATCTCTAATGGACTTTAAAAGTGCTAGTTCTTTATCAAAATTAAGCGCTCCTATTTTAAGTTTTATACAAGAAAACCCTGCTTCTAACTTATCTTTAATCTGTTGTTTCATGAATGAAGATTCTCCCATCCAAATAAGACCATTAATAGGAATTGAATCTTGACCCTTAGTAAACTCCGAAGGGAATAACTCAAAGGGGGATTTTTGATTCAATGACCTAAAAGCCATTTCCAATCCAAATTGAATCGATGGAAACGCAACAAGTTGCCCCAGCAACGCATCAAGTCCTAAGTGAATATTTTGACAAGCCCATCGAAGCGTCTCCTCAAAGTCATCACGATGGTCTATACTCAATCCTTTAAACATACCGCACTCCCCTATCCCTTTAAAAGCATTATTTTCCAATTCTATAAACCAAGTATCCTTGTAAGTTAAAACCCCCCGAGACGTGCCGCTTGCTTGTTTAAATTGAAGTGTATGCTTAAAAAAAGTAGCCTTCATAAATGATTTATGAGTGGTTTAGTATAATTTTAAATTAAGATATGACATGCACCAAAAATTAATGCGAGTAAAAATGTTGATAACGCTAAAACTTTTAGTTGTGGATCGTAATCCTTTGGGCTTTGCACTTTATAAAAAACACTAAGATGTATAAACAAAGGTATAAATCCAATCATAATTATCAATATTGGAAGGTTTTGTGTTGACAAACCAAAATATAGTAACATCAATACCATAGCTGTCAATATCAAAGTTAAATGATAATTTCTAGCATTTTTTAGACCTAAATAGCCTGCAAGGGTGTGTTTGTGAGATCCCTTATCGGATTCAAAATCACGCATATTATTTAGGTTCAGTACCCCAGCACTCAAAAGCCCTACTGCACTTGCTGGTAACAGCATTAAAAAATCAATTTGTTTAGAATATAAAAAATACGTTCCTAAAACACTCAGCCATCCAAAAAACAAAAACACCATAATATCTCCCAATGCTTTATAACCATAAGCAGACGTCCCTACAGTGTATTTAATAGCGGCTATAATAGCAAATACTCCCAACACAATAAAAATAAAAGAGGTTAAAAACTGATCCGCACCAAAGGCTTGATATATAAGAGTAACCACTAAAAAAAGGCAAATAATTACATTGATAATAATAGCATTTCGCATCTGCTTAGGACTTATAATACCACTTTGCAAAGCACGTTCTGGACCAATACGATTTTCGTTATCAGTTCCTTTTACTCCATCCCCATAATCGTTAGCAAGGTTGGATAAAATCTGAAAACTTAAAGTAGTAAGAATTGTATATACAAAGACTGACAGGTTAAAAACGCCCTCTGAATAGGCAACTCCAGAGCCTATTATAGCACCCGAGATTGACAATGGCAACGTTCTAAGTCTGCAGGCAGAAATCCATGCTTGTAATTTTCTCATGCTATGGAATCCATTTTTTTTCAAAATTTGGAGGTCTTTTTTCCAAAAAGGCATCTCGCCCTTCTTTAGCCTCGTCGGTCATGTAAGCCAGGCGCGTGGCTTCGCCAGCAAACACTTGCTGTCCTACCATTCCATCGTCGGTAAGGTTCATGGCAAACTTTAGCATTTTTATTGAGATTGGAGATTTCGCTAAAATTTCTTGTGCCCATTCATAAGCTGTTGTTTCTAGCTCTGAATGCGGAACGACCGCATTAACCATTCCCATATCAAAGGCCTCTTGTGCATTGTAATTTCTTCCTAAGAAAAATATCTCTCTTGCTTTTTTCTGACCAACCATCTTGGCTAAATAAGCAGAGCCATAGCCGCCGTCAAAACTTGTGACATCCGCATCTGTTTGCTTGAAAATGGCATGCTCTTTACTTGCAAGTGTTAAATCACACACCACATGTAAACTATGGCCGCCACCAACAGCCCACCCCGGAACCACAGCAATGACTGCCTTAGGCATAAACCGAATAAGACGTTGAACTTCTAATATATTTAATCGGTGGTAACCATCATCACCTACATATCCTTCATGACCACGAGCTTTTTGATCCCCGCCGCTACAAAATGAATAAATACCATCTTTTGAAGATGGACCTTCGGCACTTAGTAAAACCACTCCAATACTTGTATCTTCGTTGGCATCGTATAATGCTTGGTATAACTCTAGCGTTGTTTTTGGTCTAAATGCATTTCTTACATCAGGACGATTAAAGGCAATACGAGCCACACCATTAGATTTCTTATAGGTGATGTCTTCATATTCCTTCACTGTTTTCCATTGTATTTTAGGCATCGGATTACTGTTTTATGTTGTTAAATAAATCCCATCTAATTCTATACGGATGCGACGTTGTTTGTATAAAGTCCCTACGGCCTTTTTAAAACTTTTCTTACTCATTTGAACCATTGACTTGATAGCTTCTGGAGAAGACTTATCGGTTAGCTTCATAAATCCGTTGTCATTATTCTCTAAATACTCTAAAATTGATTGGGCATTTGGTTCAATATTTCTGTAGCCAATTTTTTCTAGGGTTATGTCTAGTTTATTTCCAGGCCTGATTTTCTTAACAACGCCCTTAAGCTTATCCCCTACGCTAATGTCTTTAAATAAATCTTGATTGAATATAAGGCCTAAGTGTGTTTTATTAACGATGACATTCATTCCTAAATCGGAAGGGTGGGATACAATTAGATCGACCTCATCAAAAGCCTCTACAGACAATTCTTTATTATCAAGAAAACGATTTGTTTTACTTGAAGCAACAAGACGCTCAGAGGTCTCATCTAGATAGCAGTATACCAAATACCAACCCCCTGCTTTCATTGGAAATGCTTGCTCTCTAAAAGGACAAAACAATTCTTTTACTAAGCCCCAATCTAAAAAAGCACCAATGTCATTTACTGAATTACAACGCAATAAGGCAAACGCCCCTTTTTTGATGTAAGGGTGATCCGTAACGGCAACAAGCCGCTCTTCGTTATCTAAATAGACGAAAACATCTATCTGGTCGTCAATTTCAAAGCTATCTGGAACATAACGATTAGGAAGTAAGACTTCTTGATCTTCGTTGTCGCCCAAAAACAATCCTGGCTCTGTATCTCTTAAAATAGTTAGTTTGTTATAGTCTCCTATGTGTATCATGCCACAAAGATAATGATAATCAAGTGAGAAAATAAAAAAAGCGCCACAACAAATTGTGACGCTTACGAATTAAATAATTAGTGATATTAGTACATGGACTCTTTGTTAAAATGCTTAGTTAAAAGATAATAAACTACGGCACGGTATTTATTTCGATTTGAACGGCCGTATTGATCCATAATTTTAGTGATACCTTCTTCTAGCTTATCTGATTTATAGAGTCCTAATTTATTGATTAGAAAATTATATCTAACAGTCTCTAATTCTGCCTCGCTGGCTGAAGAAATGGTGCTAGAATCATTATTGTAAATTGAAGGACCACAACCAATAGTAACTTTTTTTAATAAATCCATATCTGGATTATGTTTACATTTATCTCTTAGGTCACTTGCATATTTAATAATAAGCTGATCTCTTTTGTTCATAGGAATTTTTATTAAAATTAGATTTGAATATGGGAGTAAGTCTTGCTTACATAAATTTTAGACCCCTGAAAATAAATAGGTCACAAAGAAAAAATAATAATGAAGTCAAATACTATTTAATGAAATCAAAGTAAGACAATAAAATTCGATCATTTTCAGAAGATGGTGTAAAAATCTCTATGATTTTAGGGCGATGGCTAGGACTATAGAAATCTTCCCATTTTACTTCAAGTTCTTCAGAAGAGCTTGCCGAAATATAATCAAACTTATAGTGTTCTGAGATCGATTGTGCAGTCAGTGAATGATTGGTTTCAAAAAAAGTGCTGAAGTTTTCTGAATTTTTATTTCCAGGGAGAATTCTAAAGATACCCCCTCCTCTATTGTTTATAATTATGATTCTAAAATTTGACGGAATATAGTTATTCCACAACGCATTACTATCATAAAAGAAACTTAGGTCACCAGTAATAAAAACAGTAGGTTTTTCAGAGACTGTAGCTGCACCAACAGCCGTACTTGTTGAGCCATCAATACCACTGGTGCCACGGTTGCAAAAAACAGTAAGAGAGCTGTTTAGATCAAATAGCTGCAGGTATCTAATTGTTGAGCTGTTACTAGACTGAACCATTAAATTGTTTGGGATGTATTTCAAAATACTATCAAACGCTTTAAAGTCGCAAAACGGAATTGACTTTATATAGTTATTGTGCTTCTCTAATCGTCTTAACTTAAGCTGATTCCATGTTTTAAAATACAGGCTTTCAACAGCTAAATCATTAGTGCTTGTAAGTTGTTTAAAAAAACTATTTACAGTGCACTTATAATGCTTTGTTAAACAAAAAAAAGTATCATTCGCTTGTATTGGGTCAATATGCCAATGAACCTTGGGCGCATAGGCACGTAAAAAGGTTTTAATTTTTTTTGAGACTACCATCCCCCCAAAAGTTAATAATATTTCAGGCCGAAGGGCTTCATAATCAGTCGCATCTAAGGGACTTATTAACTGGTCAATACTAGGGAAGAAATTGGAGTGATGTAAATTAGATGTAGTTTCTGTAAGCACTACAACTGAAGGGTCTTCCCCTATTAAATCTAAGTAAACCTGCTTGACACTTTCAGGCGCATTAACCCCTACTAAAATCATTTTTCTTTTTGAAGAATGCCACTTTTTTATAACGGATTTTGACAACGAAACTATCGACTCACTTTTTTTAATTTCAATAACTTCCACCTCATCACTACCTCCCTCTATAGTTTCATATAAAGGTTCCGAAAATGGCGCATTAATATGCACAGGCCCTTTAGCTGTACGGGCCACCTCCAAAGCTTTGTTAATAATTGAATCGTTGTCTTTAAAGGATTTGATAAATGACTTTTTTATCACTTCTTTTAAATTGGCTTCATGTAAAACATGAGAGCCGAACACATGAGGCTGTGTAATTGTTTGACCATCGCCTATATTAATTAAGTGTTCAGATCGGTCGGCAGAAATAACAACAAGAGGGATTCGACTATAAAAAGCTTCTGTAACCGCTGGGAAATAATTAACAAGTGCACTTCCAGAGGTACAAACTAAAGCAACTGTTTGTTGTAATTGCTGAGCGATTCCTAATGCAAAAAAACCCGCAGAACGCTCATCTACAATGCTATAACACTTAAAAAAGTCACTGCCTGTAAAGCCTATAGTCAAAGGCGCATTTCGACTGCCAGGAGAGATCACAATATGCTTAATATTGTGAGCCTGACAGCGTTGAATAATCGATTGTGCTAAAGGTTGATTTGACTGTGTCATTTACAGGCAAAGTTATTTAAATTTTAGGGTTTAAATTGAATTGAAATAATAAATATTTCCTAAAGCTTTACAGGATGCTCTTTACCGTTTGTGTCTTGTTATGAATTTCAATACATTCTTCATTAGGATTAGAGTCTTTTGTGATCCCGCCGCCGCTATAAAGAATCGCTGTGGTATTGACTAGCTTCATACATCTTAAGTTGACCGCCAAATCTGTAGACTTTCTAATCGTCTGATAGGCTCTATTTTCAATGTTTTTTTTAGAGTTTCTAAAGTGTGAGTTGCCAGAAACATTTAGCTCGCCAAAAAAACCTGTATAATACTCACGGTCGTAACCTTCATTGGATTTAATAAAATCTAAAGCTAATGCTCTTGGAGTTCCACAAACAGCTGGTGTTGGATGTAAGGCGTGTATTAGATTCTTTAAAGCCTCTTTAGATGGTTTTAGACGTCCAGTGAAAAGCGTTTGAAGATGGAGCAGCTCTCCTGCTCTAAGCGTGCTAGGTCCAATTGACTGTATTCCATCCAAATAATTTTTTAAGACGTCTAGTAAATAGTCTGTTACAAAAGCGTGTTCATTATGGTTTTTGTCATCCCACTTAATTTGTTTAGAACCCACATAAGGTTGGGTCCCTGCAAGTGACATTGTAGAAACCAATTTACCTTCTAGCTTTAGAAGCCTTTCGGGGGATGCTCCAAACCAAAAACCTGTTTCTGGATGAAACCAGCAATACGTAAATGCCGTTGGATACTTTTGAAATAGATTTTTGAAAATTTCAATTGGATTGCAAACTTCTAAGGTCAATTGAACGGCTCTAGAAACCACTACTTTTTCTAAGTCAGATAAATTTATTTCTTTAATCGCTTTAGTTACTAAGTCTAAATGATAGCTTGAATCTTCAGTATTGTTTGAAGTATTAGTTGGCGTGCTAATTGTAAATTTAGCAGACTCTAACTCCATAAAAGAAGATTTATCCGTTGGAATGTAATAGCGCTCTTTTTGATGGTCAAAAGGAGCAAATAGAAACCCTGATTCGGAAAAATCATTAATAGTGTAGGGCTCAGAATCTAACTGGATATATGATTTTACTGAGGTTTGACCTGGTTTTGAAAACAAAACAAAAGGACGTTTTGAATCCAAGGCTGCTTCAATTTGATCAAAAAAATCAGTGGATGTTATCATATATTAGCGCTCTTTTGGTAATGAGACCGTTGTGAGCTTACATGTGGACACTAAATTTCCATGATCATCAGTTACATCAATATTAAAAATCTGCATAGTTCTTCCAATATGGATAAAGGATGCTTTGGCATACACAAAACCACTTCTAACACTTTTAACGTGTTTTGCAGAGATGTCTATACCCCGTACAAAATACGCATCCGTGTCTAAGAATATGTGAGATGCAAAACTACCAACCGTTTCAGCAAGGGCAACAGTTGCACCGCCATGTAAAACCCCATCTGGCTGATGCACCTTATTGGTGACAGGCATTTTAGCAATGACAAAGTCTTCTCCTGCATCAACAAACTTAATATGAAGGGTTTCCATTAAGGTACCTTTACAGGATGCATTGGCTTTCTTTAAAATTTCATCTTTTGATAGTTTCATGTTAAAATTTATATTGTTGTAAAGTTACAAAAGCCAAATAAATGAAATAGCCTATGAACGTTAAAATAGTGCAAAAAAAAAGCGCAACCCTAAGGTTGCGCTTTTTTGTGATTTTAAGTTTATTTAACTTAAGCTGTTTTCTTACAAGCTAAAGCATAGATCACTAATCCGAATCCAATTTTGTTAATTGCATCAGCGATGTTGTATAAAACATCCATATCTAAACCTAGATTGGCAAAAGAAGAATACCACTGTCCGTCAGCTGTACCTACTAAGTATCCTAATGGATAAATAATCCATCCAACTAATACAAACCAGCAAAGTACTTTATGTGCAGCCAATACATCGCCACCAGCTTCTTTAGCCAATTTTGCTGCTCCACCTAGCCATATTTCGTAAACGATAGCAAAGTAAGCTACAGCAGAGAAAAAGCCCCACATAGCCGCTTGGCCAGCATATACAGCCTCACCTAAGTAACCTGTTACTAACATAATAACTGAAAGTACGATCATTTTAGTTAATAAAGATTTTTTAGCACCTGCAACTTTAAGAATTAAGTAAAATTCAACACACATTAATGGCACTGTAAGAATCCAATCTACATATCTGAAGAATGTTGGAGAATCTCCAGTTGAAGCCCAGTAATCTCTCATGTAGAAATAGTGAACTGCT
>Ga0115005_10001429_pt1 | contig 18904 bp, 25 predicted proteins | sample ArcOceMetagenome_FD_87163 | JGI IMG/M metagenome (GOLD analysis project Ga0115005, IMG submission 87163) | Marine eukaryotic phytoplankton communities from Arctic Ocean - Arctic Ocean - Greenland ARC118M Metagenome | ecosystem: Environmental > Aquatic > Marine > Oceanic | place: Arctic Ocean... | reverse complement strand
AATCAACAGGCCACGGCATGTTGAAATCAACAGGCCATGGCATGTTGAATTCAACACAGGTTGTCAATCAACTGGCTGGTCCGACAGGCGCCATTAAAAGATGACTAAAAGGTGTAGCACATTTGGGGATCCAAAGTGCGTTAATGTAATGTGCAGCGATGTGATATCATATAGCATGATCCTCGGGTGTATACATGATGAATGCTTCCATGGTTCATCTGCATGCATGTTGTATAGCCATTGACTTCTCAAGTTTGCAGTGCAGGTGTCATCATTGGCGTGTAGCACATTGGCAACATACCCGCAGAGCCACCATCATTGACCATTGTTTGTGCTTCTAGCCATTGGCAGTCCCAGCCATTGCACTTTTTGGTTTTGAGAGAACAATGTCCATCTGCATAGTCACTGAGGCAATGAAAGCATATAGTGAACTTAGTTGTCTTTTGCCCAGGCACATGGATGGGGGACATGAAACTCCAGTGGATTTCAGCACTGCCTTTGAGGACTACAAGGACTTCTGCATATGGGTAGAAACATATATGCACAAACATCATGGAAAACAGTGGTGGACGCTCAAGCCAAAGAAGGAGATTTTGTCTATGCTGTCAGCTCTCCCACTGGATGCGATATCATATCTAGAAGTTTCAGAACTAGTGGCAAATCTTTGCTCGGCCGGCTATGAGTGAGCAGACTCCTTCGCTGGAGCGAGGGCAGGTCTTCAAGCTGCTCAAGGATGTGAGACACAAGCTCCCAACGGAACTCTACAACAAAGCTTGGCAGACATTTGATAAGACACTTTGAGTGCATTAGTGCATCAGTAGATACATGTTCCTGAAATGCGTTTTTGTACATAGTCCCGCACACCACCGCAGTCCTGCGCATATCCATGCCTAAGCAGTGTCACAAACAAAACAAACAATGAAAGCATATAATGAACTTGGTTGTCTTGTGCCCAGGCACATGGATAGGGGACATGAAACTCCCTAGATCTATACATATCACCAGTCTCCCCCAGGGCTGGTTCAAGGTGTGTTCATGGGGCCCTCAGTATAGATCAGCAGACCATGGCTCAGAGCTATGGGCAAGTCACGACAGCAATCGAGCCGATGAATGAGGACAGCCACATGGCAGGTCAAGCTGAAGCACCCTTGGAGAAACCCACCCTGAATACCCCATATCTGCTGCTGCCATTTCTTGACATCCAGCTCCTAAGATTGATAGCCAGGATGTTGGGCCCTCGCTGCTATATTTGCGAAGAGGGCAGAGCAGTCCTTGGGCGCGGCATTGACGGACATTGGGAATGGTCATGCGTCAAATGCGGGTTGTTACGGAGCGAATCTCTGTCAGGCCCATGGCCCCGCTCTGACCATATGCTGCCACGAAGGCGGAAATCACTACCAGACACTGACAATGCGGATTCACAGCTCCAGAGTCTTGTGAATGATTAGTGTGTCCACTGACACTTGAGCATTAAGCGGAAAACATACCAAACAGCAGCTGTGTGTGCTTGTTATGATGTTGATTGCATTTGCTTGGCACACTGTCACTTGATACTGGTTTTGTGCTTGGCTGCAGGGACCTATTCTGGAATGTTGTTTTCATGGGGGGGGCGGCAGTGCAGGCACATGGATGGGGGACATGAAATTCCAGTGGACTTCAGCACTGCGTGCTTCGAGGATTGTATTTGGTCACATATTTATTTGGGCAGCGGTGAAGCCGGTAGCAGTGCAGCTAGCAAGGACGTGCTTGATCTGATTATCGAGTTCGTGTGAGGACCAGGTCATCCATGTTATATGCTGCAGCGACCGAATCTTTGTTCCACACAGTGTGTCTGATATTGCGCTACTCCCAACATGTTTACCGTATAATAAGCATTGACCACATGTCTGTTTGCTACTCGTGGTGATTTCCGTCTTGGTTTTTGTTATCCGTATTGTACATAGAAGTGGTCCCTAAAGTGTATGCGCCTTATTGATTTGCTACAGGGCTCAGGTATTGTTGCGGTTGTCAAATCTTGACATCAGTGGTCCACGTTAGATATCATGGGTTCCTCTGGTGTGTTCGACAAAATTGAATGTCTGCAGTGCGGGGGTTGGCCTATGATGAATATCGAAGACTGCTTGTGTTATGGTTGTCAGAATGCGGAAGCTAGGATGGCCAGGAAGATCATGTTCGACCACACAAGGAGGCAAGGAAGCATAGACACATGACTGCATATAGGTTTTATGCATGGTCACATCTGTATCATCATTGGCCCAAGAAGGCATTCACCAGGCTCGCTCGCATCTGCCCTGCACAACCTAGCACCTGCACAAATGCAGTCAGAAAGCATTATTAGAAGTGGTATTAGCGATTGGGACGGTGATCATGATGCAAACGTTGCCACCCCCAATGCAGCATTCAATGCGATAGAAGTGTCTGTCACTGTTGGGGAGCAGGAGCCCCCCCCCCACAACCCCCCCCCAAGGAAGCCCCCCCCACCCCACCCCAGCTCCCGTCCCAACATCCCCCGACCCTTCCCAAAGTCAGGGGGCAGCCCCAGCCCTTTCCAGCCATTGGCAGTGGGACCTCCTTTTAAAGCACCACCTCCGTCAGCTACACCACAGCGCGAACCTCCACCAGCAACATCTCCACCAATGACATTCGCTACTTTCAAGGGCTGGCTGCAAGGGAGGAAGGCCAATGGCACGACTTGTCGCAAGATCTTGAGTCAGCACTGTGACAACACCTCCAAACTAATCAGGAATGGTGGACAACGAGGGGGTCCTTGGCCAAATGGTTCTGGGTACAGGTGTTTCATCGATGATGTTCCATGCCCATGGCACAATGGCATCCACCACTTCTGCGTTTTGGAGCTCCAGAGTTCTTTTCTCCCACACGATGGCCTCAGAGTTTATGGCACCGGTCGTGGGGCAACATATGGGGATGCTGTGAATGCCGCTGCCCTCGAAGTGTTGGCAAAGCTTCTGTGCCAAAGCCCGTTTCAGGTATGGCTTCTGGATGAAGACTGGATTGGAGGACCTGCCACGTCCATCCAAGCACAGGCCACTCTCCAAGGTCAAACAATGGGGTGGGCCACTCCTACTGAAAAAAAAGCCCACCCAGCGAGTCAACCCAGGGCGCCCGGTCATGGAGAAGGGTTCACGCATTACCCAGGGTGCCGAGTGGTATCAGACACTGATCTCATCCCAGGCTACCCAGACTACCCAGTGATACAACCAGGCCAAGAGCATGCCGTACAAACAGCAATCCTGACTCAGATCATCACCGAGCACCACATGTTGCCCACACCTCAGGACCCAGACCCTTCAAACCTCCATCATGCATCTCGGCGGTGGCTGAAGGAATTGGAGCAGTGGTGGGGGCAAGGATCGCCCTTGAGAGATTGGATTCAGAACTCCATGGATTTCCGCGTGATTCCTGGACATGATGACAACCACTGGACATTCGCATTTGCAGCAGCCACCCCATTGATTCCAGCCATTGGCAGAACCAGCGTTGAGCACCATGATGATGATCCACATCTAGCGATTGGCGCATTTGGCAGCAAAAGGAGAATTGAGGACATTTCAGCCCCAGCCATCGGCAGAACCAGCATTGAGCATGATGAGCAGCAATTGGAGGCAGCCAGCCTCCTACAGTCTCCACCATTGGCAGCCAGTCAGACAGGCCCTATCGAAGATATTGGTTCCTCCACCACAGCTGTTGACTTCATTGAGGGTTATTCCATGGTGCCCTTGTGGAGAGAATGTGGCGAAGCAGACATCCCAACTGATGGGCAGGGCAGCACAGAGGATCCCCCAGCCGCCTGTTCACAGATAGGGCATTGGAGCCTGACTGCACCACATGGTCTCGCAACAGTTGGGACAGTCTGCACCACATGGTCACAGGCAGGTCACAGGAACTCCATGGCTTCCTGATTCCCCAGGTGCCCGTTATCACCAGAGCAAGGTCCAACAGCAGGTGAATGATGATGATGCACGCTCTGATATATGGGGTTTTGGCCAGCGATCAGCTTGCAGTAGTGCTTGATGAGCTAAATTCTTGCACTCGCCGACAATTGCCCACATCAGTTGTGATTGAGTCTTCCGTTGCTCAACAGCCCTGTGCTCAAAGCATAGCTGGTGGAAGTACTGGATTTATTTTTGCGACATGTCACGGCTATGACCACCCTGTGTTGTGTTTCTTGGGGAGGTAGGTGGTGAAGGAGGCAGGGAAGTTGGTAAGCAGGGAGTGGGGAAGGACGTCCGTGGGGAGATGGCTCAGGGGAAACAGGATGGGGAGTGAGGGGGGAGTTATCATTCACAGCATGGCGAGATTGTCAGCAGTAGTTGAGGGGTATCATTCTCACCCGGATGAGTCATAGCAACGGGGTTCCTCTAACATTTATTCTGCCAGAATTTTTGAGGCACTGCCCACATGCAAGTGATCACCGCGAGTCACTCACTGAGCAAGTATTGAGCTGTCAGCCAAAAACAGCAGTCTACCATTGTATCAGAATCCACATGACTTGGAGGTTGCATCATCTTTGTTTCGCATCATTGGTCAGCACATCACTCAGGATCAGCGCACCATCACTTGTCCTTATCTCAACAGAGTTTCTAGGCATGGCCCACCCAAGGATACATAACACTACATCTTTTCATTCCACCATATGCCACTCAACAACTCTTGCAGACCCCTCAGCCCATCACCAGAAGACGATAGCAGATGCAGCCAAAGAAGAGTCAGTCCTTCCTTTTTTCGTTGACTCAATGAGAAAAGACAGAAGAAGGATTGACAAAGTGGATACTTCTTCTCCTTCTCCTTCTCCTTCTCTGTCCCCTTCTCATTCTCCTTCTCCTGATCCTCCTGCGTCTCCTCTTTCATGGCCTCCTTCTCCATCTTCTTCTCCTTATCCTTGTCCCCCTCCTTCTCCTTCTGCTTCTCCTCTTGCATGGCCTCCTTCTCCATCTCCTTCTCCTTCTCCTTGTCCTCATCATCCTCCTTCTCCTCCTCCTTCTCCTTCTCCTTCTCCTTCTCATCCTCCTTCTCCGACTCCTTCTCTTCATCCTTCTCTTTCTCTGTCTCTTCCTCCTTCTCCTGCTCCTCCTCCTTCTCCTTCTCCTTCTCCTTCTCATCATCCTTCTCCGATACAAAACCGAAGCAAATGGACCAAATGAATAACAAATGAACAACATATGGAACAAATTGATAACACATGAATAACAAATGGCCCGCACATGCAACAAATGAATAGCAAATGAATACCGAATGAATAACAAATGGATAAACAAATGCACCTGATGGAACAAATGACACACATGAATAACAAACAGAAACCAAGTGCAACAAATGAACAAACAGATGAATAAACAAATGAAGCAACTGAAACAAATGAAACACATGGAGCCATGGAGCAATTGAAACACGTGAAACAAATGAATAACACATGAATAACAAATGAAGCACATTATTAAACACATGAATGAACACACGAAGAAATGGAACAATTGAAGCAAGCAAAACGCATGAAACGAATAGAACAAATGGAGCAAATTGATAACAACTGAAACACATGAATAAACCAATGAATAAACACATGAAGCAAAGGAAACAAATGAAACAGATGGAACACACGAATAACACATACATGAACGATGAAATAACTTAATAAACACATGATGCAACTGAAACAAACGAAACAACTGATTGACATATGAATAGCAAATGAAACACATGAATATGTATACGCATGCATCTGCATATGCATGCATACCCATCTATGTATATCTATATTTTCTGTGCTCTCCTTCTCTCTCTCCGCATCTATGCATGCATATGGTTATGTATGTGCATATGGTTATGTATATGCAAAAACAACGCCTAGAATCTCGGAGCATATATATATATGTGTCCATATGTATATATATATATGGTACATATACATATCCATGTACATATACATCTACATACAAAAATCCATATACATACTCATGCATACATACATACGTACATACATTCATACATACATACATCCATGCATAATACATACATACATACATAAATACATACATACATACATAAATACATACATACATACATACATATTCACATTTCGCCATTGGGGCTTCTTTGAGCACATTGGGCACACTAGGCACCTGATGTCAAAAAATGAACCCCGCACTCGGAGCCCTAACATGATGGCACCCACTACCATTTTGGCGCCAACACGTCTGCGCTTGTGTGAAGGCTCCTGCACTTCTGTTGCCGTGTTGGCTTGAAATGCAGAAGCCGAGCGCACACTCCTGCTTATTCCAATTACCTGGCCACTCTGCCGCTCCGGCCTTGAAGCAAATTAAGGTGAGAAGTCTAACCATGGTGCCTCTTGCATAGGCTGCCCCATCACTAGGGTTGTCGTACATGTACCTAACCGTTTCATGTCTTCTGGTAGCGATGGGTCGGCAAGCCATGTATCCAGCAACTGATGATGCACACCAGCCTCCGTGCACCTGTGAGCAAGAGCAGTGTCATGCTCATGTGGTAAGACACGGCCAATTGCCAATGCAGCGCACAAGACACTCTCATTGTCATGCTGCTGCAATCCAGAAGAATGCTCAGCGAGAGTGCAACCTCATGAACCTTTAGGAATGGTCCCTTCCGAGTCCTTTGTGCATGGCCTGCTCGGTCCGTATCCCGCCCTGCAGCAGCAACATCTGCTTGTGAGCAGCCATCTCCCCAGCCTGAAAGACATCACGAAGCAACAAGCTTCATTTTTCATTTAATTTGCAGCAAGGTACCAAAGATCATGGAATCATGAAATCGGCAGCTGCACCACCATGATCTCCCAATCTACTCTTTGCCCCACCTCGAACTAAAAGAGCGTCAACATGCTTGGGGTTGATTTCCAACGCCTCGGTGCAATCGGTAACTGCATCATGATGATCTCCCACCGCATTCTTTGCATGACCTCGAGTTGCAAGAGCCTGACCATTCTTGGGGTCAATCTTCAACGCCACGGTGCACATAGCGCTTCTTCACATCACCTTTCTGCGATGGCTCATCCTGGGAATTCAGCAATGGCTATTCATAATTCGTGTTACGATGCACATCCGGAAGAAGCCTAAAGGCACATATCCATGGCAATATGAGAGGGTACTGGTGGAATATGGATGTGCTCATATCCAAAGATATATAGTTGAATAAATGCATGTGTAAGTACATGTAGAGGGATACATCTTTTTTTCATGAATAGTTTTGTCCATGGAGTACCATGGATATATGCATACATGTACAGCGAATTACGAAATACTGTTGCTTCCAAATACAGATGTACTGATTTTTTATTAGACTAGTTGCCATGGCGATCCTCCTGGCCCAATTTGTCAGAGCATTGGCGGAACCCAAAACACGTGAAGTCAGAATACTGGTGGAGCCCAAAAAGTAATAATGAGCAAGCAAAACACCGGCGGAGGCCAAGCAACATGTAGCAGTGCGTGCGAGACCAGATCAGTAGTCGCGGAGCCCTCGAATCAAAATATTGACGGAGCCCAGAACGCAAAATACTGGCGGAGCCCAACATGAAAAACACAGGCTGGCACATGGCTGCAAAATCATGGCTCCATTTCTGGTCGATGCCCTTTACGATTGGCGCACTGATTTCAGCAGGGATGTCCATGTCATGCCGCACTCCATCACGGTTAACCATGGCTTTGTGCCGCACGCCTTATTGGGAGCCAAAGTCCGAATCCACAGACTCCTCGCCAAACAACTCGGTCAGTCTGTTTGTGAGCTTCCAGCGGAGGCCACTTCGCAAAGCCCCAGTGACTCGCCCAACCACAAGACTGGTTGCGACCTCTTCAAATTCGAAGCAGCCATTTGCTAGTGAAGCAGTCAATCTGGACCTGGCCATGTTCACATGCTTGTGATTGAACTTCCGGGCCAGTATAGCCGACACCGTAGAAGTTCCATCATTGCATTCTTTTCTGGTGGCTGCTACAACTGGCTTAGCATAGGACGGTGAGCAGCATCAATTTGTGACCATTTTTTGTGTGCCCACTCCTTGTTGCTCAGCAGCACTTTCTCAGGGTGGTATTTCAACACCAAGTGCCACTGAGCACGGTTGGTAGCCGGCTGCTGACATGCTTCATCACACGGCGAGCTGCGTTCTCGTCACACGGCGAGCTGCTTCATTCACCACTACACGTGTCATGCCGCTTCGAATTTTCACTCTTGCTGCCCATGGTGAAGATGGCTGAGCTGTGCCCAAGGCTTCAAAAGTAAAGGCCCAATGGCAAGCCCTCGGCAAAAGCTGCAGCCGAGTTCCTGTCGCGCGCCGCCAATGGCTGGCATTCCTGGATGCTTGTGGCGGGGTGCAGGACAAATTACAATCATTGCATTATCCATGGTGCTTTCTAGAGGACGCCATTATTCATACTTGTGATGTGAATATGGTTTTCATATGCGTTGTGCGTTGTTACACATATGCATCCTCTAGATGGGCAAGGATGGATTTTGAAACGATAGGATGAGCCCCCGCTCTTGCAGCCCAACAGATTTGGCTAAGGCTTACTCACTGCGCTTGGTTCTGGTTAGGCATTCCATTGAGAAACCAAATTCCTTGGGCAACCGCTTCTCAATTTGAAGATCAAGCATAGCCTTCGAGCGCTGAGCCTTGTCCAAAAGCTTCGTCACCTCAGTACGCATGGACATTAGCTCATCGGTGGAAAAGCATGAAATGTCAGCCTCGGACAAGCTAAGGGTAGCAGGCAATACCAATGGCTCACAAGCACGTGGAAGCAACAAATAAGGATAGGGACCAAGATCGAAGATCTTCACTGCCTCAGGACGCATCAAGAAAGCACGAAGCTCGTGGTGTGACTTTGTGAAGAGATGGTGCTCATGGGGATGACGCTCCCAACCTTCAGAACCTGCGTCTGCATCCAAACCAAAGAAGTGTTTGCCATCATCATCCTGAGGCTCATCAGCCTCAGGTGTTCCTCCACCTGGCCATGTTCACATGCTTGTGACTGAACGTCCAGGCCAGTGTAGCCGACCCCGTAGAAGTTGGCATTGCTCCCTAGGGTGGCAGCACTACGGTCAGCACCACGGCGAGCTGCGTTCTCGAGCTGAGCCAGGCATAAGGAGACGCTGATGGCCTTCAACTACTCTGCTCCTGATGTGTTGCACATAGTTGTCGAGCATTGCATCGAACCTTGCCTTGAGCAGCTTTCCGTCATATTCCACACCTGGGAATGCAGTCAACTGTACCTCCATGAGCTGTAATGTAGTTGCCAATCTGTCAGGGATTTGCATCTGAGCTTCGGCCCTGCGACGGGCCCAATAATACCATATACGGTATACGCATGCATCTGCATATGAATATACCCATCTATCTATGCATTTCTATATTTTATGTTCTCTCCTTCTCTCTCTCCACCTATATGCATGCATATGTTTATGTATGTCACAGTATGTGCATCTCTCTCCTTGCTTTACGTATATAGGATAGATATATTATCATATATAAGCCATCGTGAGGACTGTGGGAAGAGGAGGGGAGGATTGTGAGAAGAGGAGGGGAGGGCTGTGGGACGGAAGGGGAGGGGCAACTGGGAGGGGGAGGACGGGCACGCTCTCTTGAGAGCAGCATTTGCTGAAGCAGAGGACCACCCCAGCCTGCAGTGGTGCACATTTTGGCCCCTCACACCTGCCAGGAAACTAAACGCACCTGACTGTGACGCTAAAACGCCCATTGGTGTAGATATCGGTATCTCCCGCCAGGAACCCAGTTTTCTTCTCACGAGCCTCAAGTGCGCAAGCCTCACGTTGCTCTTCGGTGGGCTTCGCATGCACCTTCTCGATCTCCGCCAAAGACAATCCCTCCAATCCGTAGTGCCTACAAGGCATCGCTCCCAGGGTCCGCAAGAGCAATCCTTGGCTTGGCACCGAGTGTATGGCACATGTGTGGCATCCTGGAGATCGTCAGCTGCAGATTCGTTCCACCCCAGAGGGGGGCCTGGGGGTGGCGGCGGAACAGCTGATTCCTGTGAGACGCAAGACTCATTAGAACTTTGGGCTGCGCTTTCCTTCTTTCCGGAGACCATTGTATGTGGCATTGGTAGCACCGTGCGGGACAGCAGAATCAGGATTGGCACAGCCGCAACAGTGCTCCCCTGAACAACACGCATGCTTTCTGTGCCGCCTGGAGCACGTGCGTTTATTGAGCACTTTCGCAATATGTGCACATGTTTGCATAGTATTTTCATATTTTGTATTGGGAGGTTCGACCTATGCATCATTGCTATTGATTTCCATCCTCAAGTGCAAGTTCGATGCACACTCCCCCAAGCATACAAGAGTATGCAAAGCCGTGCGCAAGCTATCCCTTCAAGCAGGCGCAAGCTATCCCCTCAGACTGTGCCAGGAAAACTTAGACTGCTCAACTGCACCTCCGCTTCTTCTCTCCTGCTGGCTTTTGCTTCTGCGGTGTTGCGCTGTTTTGTTTTGACATGATTCATTACTTGCAGATAGTCTTCTCTAAACCAGACCCACTTGTGTCGAGGCCCAATGCAACGCAGAAACCACGAAAGGCTTCCGCATTCAACCAGTCACGTCGGCCTTGCCGACAGTTCCTGGTGAGGCCAGGGTGGTACCCACGCCTGACTGCTTTACCTTCTTTGCTCGCTTCAATGTAGGCTGCTTCAGCTGTGTTCCATTGCTGGACCCACGACGGACCACAACTCAGCAATCGACGGACCCATTGCTGTTTTAGGGCGCTGCTTCTTTGGGGTGGCCACCTCCAGTTGGAGGTAGTATCCATATATTGCATCAAGGTTGAAAGCCCGACCATAGGATTCCATCAATCGTGCCAGGTTCCAAACTCGCCGCTTTTGAACCCGTTGGCCGCGCCCATATTTTTCCCAAAGTGGGGGCCACGAGCGCATTTCGCCCTCATGCAACCCGAAGAGCGCCTTCAGACATTGTGTAATACCCAAGAGTCTTGCAATGGACGTCACTGCTTCGGCATTCTTCGCTCGGGTGAGCAGGCGTTGTGCAAATGCCATCGCATCATCAGTGCTGCTGCCAGAGTTGGCCATGATGGATGAGTCGACGCAATCAAGAGCACAGCAAGAGACAGCGATGTCGTCAGGAACGTAGAGACTTGCATGAGAATACCGTGGAATCCACTGATGACATGCAGAGCTTCATAGACAGAGCCTTCGGCATGCCCATATTCATTGATGAGGTTGGAGGCCTCCCCATCCCCTCCCCAACCCGCCCTTGCCCATCCCACACCATCCTCCACTTCAAACCCCCAGTGATCAGTCAGTGGTTCCCAGTGATCAGCTAGCCATTGGCAGGCGCAGAACATCTGATGACAAGGAAGCCCATCGATTCAAGTTTCGAACAACATGTACCATGACCAGCTGCCCAAGACACAATGTAGCAGAAAGACCATGGGTTGCAGATCATAAGGCACCACTCCAACCTCAGTGAGTGCATACATCGAATTATAAGTACAGTACCACAACAAGCACAAACCCACATTATTATGCACTTTTTGAACATATTGAGTTTGATTGTTGTTTACTGTTTCCGGTGTTTGGGACCATCTCATTTTTTCCAATTTGATGTTCCTTCACCAGTTAGGGTGAACCTGCCAGATTTGGAGCTTCAGTTTTTCAGTCACAGGCATTGGTTCAGAGCATCCAGGCTAGCAATCCACATGACACTCGTTGCTGCTTAGATCTTGCTACATTTTCTATGTCCAGTCCTGTCAAACACATGCTTTCAGAGCCTCCAGCTAGCTAGCTAACTAGCTAGCTAGTCAATATTCTTCAAACTTGTAGTGTTGGGTTTCTCATTTGTCACGCCTTGAAGCTTGGTAGTAGTGCCTTGGGAGTTGATTTAGCACCATAGCTGTTGTGCCATGGCAACACAATAATATCATTGCATGGTGATGGACATTGCCCTCATGTAGCTTGCTTCCATATTCGCATTTGGTGGAATGACCTAGTGACAGATCAGACTTCACAGTTGTGAATGCCCCATTCGAAGTGTCTTGTGTGCTACACCATACTATTGTTTGGGTTGTTGTGGCTGACTCCATTCATGTATCTTCCTCAAATTCAGCCCCAGAATCCCATGAGTCCCCTCAGTCATCCCCCATGACTGTGGTATTCCAGCAAGCGCTCTTCCGCTTCCTCGCATGACATGGATGCTGCAGACCATCAGGCTACCATGGCATAACAAAAGCATCAACAGTAACCTCTTGATTGAAACAGCATCGGTGATCTGGAGGCTGAATCTGGGAGCTTGGAGTATCTCTTGGCTGAGCTGATGCGTGCCCCAAGCCTGGTCCTAGACGGGTTCCCATTGCCGACTTGCTGTTGAGAACATCTCGGCAACCGTTCACAAAGCCACGGAGTAGAAGATCATCGACTGCCCGCGGCGAGGAATCACAAAAGCTTTGGAAGACTACTTTATGGTGCCAGGCAACTGACTTGATCCACCTGTGTTCTTCCTTGAGAGCTGATCACTTCGGAAAGTACGCTGCTCAGCACTTCAATCAGCTTATGAGAAGTTTTTGCCTCCATCTTTTCGTCGTGGCCTCGTGAAAAAGCTCGTCTTGGCAGAAGGGGCTAAGTTGCCTAACTTTGATCTTCCTGTGCATTTCGTCACCAAAGCAATGCACTAAGACTTCGCCAGCTAGCACTTTGCCGCGCTGCTTCCCACAAAGTGCGACATCTTCTTTGCTGGATTGTATAGACAACCATGCATGCAGACATTTGTTCTAGTAGACTTAGAGGACGCAGCTAACACGTACCCGCACAGTGTTTACACATGTGGGCTCAAGCATGCATCCCCTTACTGAGGCATACATCATCTTGTTTCTAGCCATTGGCAGCCCCAGCCATTGGATGGCCGATGGCAATAGCTATTTAAGTGGTATAGTCAGAAGCATAGGCAGGAGGAGGGAGACCGATGCGTTCTGCTTCATCAAGAACACAGACTGTCGTGCCCCGGATTCGCACAATGCCTTTATTTTTCTGCCAGACGCATTTGCACACAGAACCATTTTCAGTAGTGAAGACTGGTCTCAGCTCACCATCAACCAAGATGTGGGCTATCGCGCAGATGTGGTGAAGCGTAGCCGCACAGGTTGCTTGAAGCTCCACGTCACCTCCGCTTGGAGCATGAGGAAGAACAGGAGGAAGAACAGAGCTCAGGAGGAGTATGAGCAGGAGGAGTATGAGCAGGAAGAAGAACAGAGCTCAGGAGTATTCGCAAACGAAGCTGCAAGACCACCGTGGAGGCAGCACCCCTTCATCATTCCAGCAGAGGAGGGCATGGAGCAGGAGAAGAAGAAAGAAGAGCAGCAGGATGAGGAGGAGGCAGAGGAGGAGGAGAGGGACAAGGAAGAGGAGGAGGAGGAGGAGGAGGTGGAGGAGGAGGAGGAGGGGGAGGAGGAGGAACCTGTGATGGTGTCAAGGCGCCGCCGCTTCATCATTCCATTCGAGGAGGAGACCAAGGAGCAATGGAATTCGAAGAAACGTTTTAGGCTTGCTCAAGCACCCATCGGGATTCGGCGCATCTCTCTACATGGCGGTCCCCATGTCAATGTATGAACACAGCCAATGGCATGTGATGATTGAGCCTCGATGGCTGCATTTACCACTGTAGGTTGTTGAGCACCTGAGGAATATGCCTCTCGCCAAGATGAGTCACAGCCCTTGATTTTTTATGCACCACTCACCCGCAAGTGGTCACAACGAGTCCATGAGCAATTCACAGACTGCTAGCCACAGCATCAGTTCACCAATGCACAATCCACATGACTCATGACTTGGAGTTTGCATCACATTTGTTTTGCATTTCTGGGAGTTCATGTGTGTCTTTGGCCAGCACATCATTATCTATCAGTGCACCATCAATTGAATTAGTAGTCACACTGTTGCCTTGGTCACAGCAAGATATCCCGTCATTGCATTCCATGTCATTCAACAAATTGTGCAGACAACCTCTGGATCCATGTGGGATGGTTTCCGCTAGCTATCATATGAGAATGTCTGCACCTATATTTTGAGCGTCTGGACTCGTGCTATTGTATCATGCTTGCGTTGCTTGTCTGTATGCTGCCAAAATATGGTATTGCAACCCTGTAGCATCATACTCATATGATATTATTGAAAGACTGTGATATGATGGTTTAGTAATAATCACATAGTCTCAGAATACAGAAGCTCGTAATGTTGTCATATCATGCCACTGAAGCAACGTGCCTGTATGATACCATGTTTTACAACAGAGTAAATGCACATCCCCTCCATGCTAGCTGGCCCATGTCTAGAATTCATCTGCTCACAAGCCATCGCCTCAATTCATGCTGAGGGTCGCATCCATGAAGGCCGTGCGATTCATCAAAGCCGGAATGGGCGTGTGGTTCATTCACCCTGAAGCGAAGGTGGCAGCCATAATGGGCGTGCGATTCGCTGGAGCTCAGCCATATGACGCTCAGCTGCCTTCCGTTTCCCAATGGTTCTTTGGAGTTTTAGCTGCGCGGAGAAATGTTGGGCATGCATACATTTTTGTTTCTTGCACTTTCGCAGCATGTGCTTTTTGTTTGCCACCTGCGCTGCCTTCATGTCTTTCTGGCGTGCAGCTAATTTTGCAGCTTTCTCCTTGGCGCGCGCGGAACTCCACAAGTCTGGCGGCAGCATTTTCTGCATCAGTTAGGACACCCGAATGACAAGGAGGAGTGCCCTGACACTGAACAGCCGCATGAGGGAATCCCTCGTGACATCCAGTGTCCTCATGTTTATCTACATCTGCTTACATATGTATATATCAGACAGGCAGACAGGCATACAGAGGAGAGACGGACAGACAGGTCTGGAAATCTTGCACCGTGTTGTCGTATCTGTCTATCCAGAGCTAGGTGGCATCATTGTGTATGCTAGCAACCTCATATTTTGTTTGGCCAGTCCTTGGCTCAAGTCTAGCCATCTATCCATGAAGCTTGAACCTTGCATTCTGTCTCAGACTTCATTCCCATAATCCTATTCTGCATCGCTAAAGCATGGCACCAAAGACAATCAACATGAGACATGTCAAGGCTAACACAAAGCCAGAGGCAAAGCCAAAGGCGAAGCCAAAGGCAAGGCCAAAGGCAAGGCCAAAGGCACTGCCTCATGGCAGCTTAAAGGCACTGCCTCATGGCAGCTTGCGGAATGCGATGAAATTTGAATTGCGACTGCTTCATGGCAACCGATGGAAGCTGATTAAAGTCCTTATGAATGAGACATGCCAAGGCTTCTTGGAGATCTGGGCTGAAAACCAAGGCTTTACATTGGAGGCCTTCCCAGGGCATGTTCTGAAAACGGTGCCAAGTGAGGATGTCGTGCCACCAGAAGCAGTTCTGAGCAAAGTGCTTCAGCCTCGCACATGTGTCTTTGTGCAGTTTTCCGGTGTGCCACATGGACAATGACTAGCCATTGGCAGAGCTCTTAGCATTCGGCTGATGTGATGAGATGCATAGTGTTCAGATTCCGCTTGCCAAACTTTTGTTCACAGAATGAAATCATGCCTAGTACCAGATAGTTGCTGTTGTTGTAGGTTAGGGTACCATAGAGCTGTTGCATGGTCTGGCACCATACTTGTCAAATTCAATATGGCTCAAGCTCTTCCATACTGCTTTTTGATATCAGATAACACTCCCTAGTACATCATGGCTCCATAGGTGCAGGCTCCAAAGCCAAAGCTCTGAGGTTTCACACGTGCGCACGAGAATGTTGTGTCCATTTTCATTTACATTCAACTATGGCCACAATGGCACTACTTATAATTTGACCCAATCGAATTTGTGTTTCCACAACAATTAGGACGTTGCGGACTTGAATTTTGGGGTCCCCACACATGTGAACAATACATTGTGCACATATGTACGCGCATGCATGCAATTGCATCCATAGGTAGGGTGCCGAGCAAGAAGTTTTGCACACACTCACAGCACCTTGAGCAAAAACAAGCAAGATGATTTTGTACAGCCCATGATCTGATACAGCCACACATATATATATATATATATATATATGAATATATATGTATTATATATGACATACAGACATAGAGAGAGAGATGCACATAGACTCACAGAGACAGACAGAGACAGACACAACAAAGAAAGGCAGACAGAGAGAAAGAGAGAGAGAGAGCGCTGTGCACACCTCTGTCCCAACCACACGGCCATAGCCTTTCAGCCATGGCCACCGCCCCAGGGTGGGGCTGGGTAGTGGGGGTGAGGGGTGTGGGCGGGGGGGGGTGGGGTCGCCCCGGGACTGGATGGGTGGATGGAGTTGGGAGTGGGGCGGGGTGATCCCAAGCAACATATACACAATCTTCCGAATAACTGAACCTCACAAGCTTCCACCCACCATGTCCATTGATATTTACTGCCAGGATGCTCGCACCTGCGATTTCTCAAAACAAGAACTATCCCCCGTTACATCAGAGATTCAAACAATCAGCCCTTCAACAGCACATGTCAGCCACATTATAATTGCAATCACATATTCAGCGCTGGCTCAAACTCAATGATGTGCTTTTGGTATACTTGCCTGATTCCGATATGAAAATCAATGTGGCAGCCATTCCATGTTTTGAAGCGCTGTGTGACATTAGGCACCTACTGGGAATCAGTTGGGAAGACATGGCACATCGGGTATCAATCATAGAATTGGGTTTCAATGATTGGGATGACGTGCCCATGGTAGTCATCACTGTGGAAGATCTGATGTTTAATGGCATTCCTGGCGGATGACAGGGTTGTGTTTTCTGCTGATTGAGATGACTTCACAAAGGTATTCAAGAAACAAATATGGAGATGCAAGAGGGCCATGGGAGCACATGCAATATATACTCATTCGCTTAGTAATAATCCGTGTTCCAAATAATACCCCCACCCCCACACACCAGCAGAGGTTGTGCTGACATGTGTGTACTTGAAGCAAGGATGTTGGATCAAATACTAAAGAGGTGAAGGATAACGGATAAATATAATGATGAGTAACTCTTCAACAATCCAAGTATATACAAATACATAAATTATTTCCATATGCCTTGTCTCAAATATCCCAATCCACCCCACACCACCCCATGCAGGTGGGGGGGGGGGCATGGGACGGGGGGGCAGGCTGAGGATATTAGAAGCAAGGATACATGGATATATAATTCTATGGACATATTGTATATATTTGCTCATTTATTATCGAAATCCTCAGCCCTGGAAAGTGTGACCATGGAGGGCAATGCAAAGATCCAGAACGCATTGACAGGAGAATGCATGGGTGCAAGGACTTACAAGGGCTGATAAAGAGTCTCGGGGTGCAGAGACCTGCAGAAAACTTCTTGAAAGGCAAACCTGGCTTCTACCACTTTCCTGCCGAGAGTTGGGAGAGATGTCTTTGGTACGCCAGTCCCCATGTCCTGGGCTCAGAAGAATTTCGCTGCATCTGTGAGTACGACATCAGATGCTACAACTCTTGCGGTGGTGGAAGGGAGTGGTCCTACACACAAGAATCATGCAGACGCTACAACCTCCGTAGCATTAATCTAATTCCTGAATGGGCATGTGATGGTTATACTTAGACTATAACTTGAGTGGGTACTTGGCACTTGGCCTTGGCATTGGCGCCCCAGTGTACCTGCAATGGATTGAGCCATGGCGCTTACAGAGATTGTTCACACCTCCGACCCCAAAGCCACAAAAGCTGTGTTCTTTGGTGAAGTTGCCAATGATGACCCAATAGCTAGAGACTGTGATGACGTGCTTGATTGAGTTCAGGGCAAGGCACCAGCGTTTGGATCATGATGACAGCCATTGGCGTTTGGATCATGATTATGACAGTTAAGTTCCAGCCATTGGCGTGACACATGCAGTGATCTTTTCGTAACTTTTTATTAGTCCCCAGTATTGGGGGCTAGTCTCCTTGGTAGAAAACAAACAGGCAAAAAACTGTTGTGAGTTCTGGCTCGGACATAACCATGTGCTCTTGTATCTGCAGGGGTGGCAATTCAGCTGTGCAAGCACACATGCCTCCGTATACAGGAACACTGTGGGGAGCCTCGTCCCTCCTCCCATTCATATTCCAAGATATGATCATTCGTATTTATTTATATACATATGAATATATATATATATAAGAATACCAGTAGCTTGGAGGCAGGGAAACCCTGGGAAACCTTGGTGAGGTCTGTAACCCTGCCACAGCAGGTGTGAGTTTTCTTCGGCAAAAAATTGATGATTTCTTGACCTGTTATGAGCTTGGCAAGGTCTGTAACCCTTCTGCAAGTGTTTTTTGTTTTGGCAAAAAAAGGGGTTCCTGGGATTAACATATGATTATGATCATATAGGTCAAATCATTTGATAACAGAGCACAATATAACATAATATTGAGGAAATCATGCCTATCCTGGTTGGTTTGGCAGTGTATCATCAGAAATCAAATTCATCCTGTCTATTTTGGCCACAGGTCATCAGAAGTCTGGTCTATCCTTTTTTTTGCAATTGATCATGGGAAATCATGTATATTCTATTCTGGCAATGGATTATCAGAAATCATGTCTAACCGTAACCGGGTCATTGGAAAACATATTTATTTTGTGGCTGAGCTGTGGTAGAGGAGCTGGCTGCGGAGACCTGAAGCAGCATGGATGAGATGCATCAGTGCACCACACACATGCAACATGCACAATCCCTCAATGTGAGTTCGCTTATGACGGCATTTGGTCCAAGATGCAGACTACTTGTTCCTTAGCCTATCTGACCACCCAATGCTGCAACTTGTGCATTTGTACGTACTCTGTATGGTGCTGTCCTACTACTTGAAAGTCCTGCTGGTATATCTAGAACTTTGTTCTATTT
>Ga0115005_10001428_pt1 | contig 18910 bp, 23 predicted proteins | sample ArcOceMetagenome_FD_87163 | JGI IMG/M metagenome (GOLD analysis project Ga0115005, IMG submission 87163) | Marine eukaryotic phytoplankton communities from Arctic Ocean - Arctic Ocean - Greenland ARC118M Metagenome | ecosystem: Environmental > Aquatic > Marine > Oceanic | place: Arctic Ocean... | reverse complement strand
CTGCACAGTCTACGACAGTTCTGGCTACTGATACACGCATCACCGATGTGACCCATCAGTATCTGTATCACTGCAATATTATGATGCGTCACAGCAACCAATAATATGATTTCTGGGTCGTCTGCTCCAATTTCTCTCTTTGCGCTGCGGTGGTACGTTTCGTTGACACTAAAAGTACTTTCACTCTTCATATCATCTCGTAAATGAATATCCACAATTGAAAGGACGCGCTGCATATACTTCATAGCGTCGCCAAAACGATGTAGTTGCTGCAAAATGTACGCTCTATGCAAATGGCATCTGGCCAAACGAATGGGGATAGATGGCCTGTAAACATCGTGATGGCTCTTGTTAGACGATGCAATTATTTGTTTCTCGGTATTTGCTGCACCAATGATGTACTGTAGGGCAGCGCTTGGTTTGCCTCGTCTACTGTAGTAATATGCGTGTGTATCCTTCAGGAGCCCGTCGAGTTCTTGGCTGACATCTGCAGATTGGATATAATCCGTGGACAGTAGGTCAGTAGCGATTTCTAATATTTCAATAGCTTGAGGGTATCTCCCATCTTCGATCAGTTTTGATGCGAAACCAATTGCACATAAATATAGCTTCCGCCACAACAGCTCTTGCTGGATTACACTTTCTTTGAGAAGGGATGCAATCATCGAACATATTTCTGATTTCAATACCAAGATATATTTTACATACTTTCCTTCCCGATGCAGTTTTTCAATTGCTTTTGGATTGAAATTCTTCAAGGCTAAGATGATGCAAGGGTAAAAGATTCAGAGTGGACGAGTCATGAAATATATCTTGTTTTCTGAAACGATGGTATTTGGCTTACCTTCTAGCTCATTCCAGCCATGATACGTATCACCAGTACCGCCAAGCCAAACCATCCGAGGTGTTGTCGACTTCATCAGTTCCTTCGTCTGGCGTAAAATCGTTTCTTTACTCGGAGGATCGGTCAGCACTAGTCGTTGAGCGTTTTTAATTCCACCTACATCTAATACGTCTGGCGGAGGTGATGCACTAAAGAAACCTTGCGTGGATTTAGAAGGAAGTTGTGATCCCTTTGAAACATTGTCTGCTATTTGCCTCGGGCATTCAGAGCCTTGTACGTCAGAAACAACCTTATTGTTGAAAACACTGACGATGTGCCTTGCCAATTCATTTTCCCATTCGTGCTCATCCATTGCAAAGGGAATTGGACTTGATATTGCTTTCGATGAATGAAGAGCAATTGGACGAAGTAACTTCTGACTGAAATCCTCAGTTTTAGCTCGGACAAGATGTGCAGTACTGGGGCGAAGTGGCGCCCTTCTTTCCAAAGCCGTAGTAGGCCTTGTCAAATTTCTTGTAGAGATTCTTGGCTTATTGCTCATTTTTGTGTAAGCCGAGTTTGGTCTTTTGAGATCTGAATACATACGAGAAGATACGGCATCGTTCATTTTTGTTTCTACGTCCAATGTTGAAAGTGGTGTACCCACTTTTGTGGCACCCGCGTCTATCCTCCTGTTGCTCTTACCAGTCTTCGTTGCTTCAACATTACAAACTTCGTTGCTGGATTTGTGTATCATCTTTGCGCTCTTCTCTATCCATTTTGTTGATGCAAACGACAATAGAGATTCTGGTTTGCCAGACTCACCAAACATTCCTTCCTCCGAACTCAATAAAACCCTTTCATGAGAGCAATGTAGTTTATTGTAGCTCTTAGTACGCCTTGGTTTATAGGCACTGGTTGTACAGGATTGCAAAGAACAAGCTGTCATTGGTCTAAGATTTCTCTTCGAAATAGATCTATTTGATGAGCATTGTTTTAACAATTTTGCCTTCCGATACGAAGACGATTTTTTCATCTTTCTCGATGCCGTCTGTGCACTGAGAGAAGAAACAAGACTCGTCGATTTTGATGCATGTTTTGGACTAAGCATATCAACAACCAACTTCCTAATTTCATCTCTTGCGCAAGAAAATAATGCTTCTTTTAAGCCGTCGTTCATGGTTGCGAGTTCAACTTTTTGGCTCGACATTTTCCCCTCCTCGGTCTCGGCAGAAGTGCACATGCTCAATGCGATTCAATCAACAGTCTCCAAGTGATTAGTAAAAAAATCCGAGTCGTGAGATTTGCTATCGTTGGAATCAACAAGGAATCAAGATTCATTCGAGGAGAACTCCTTTTCAAAAGCTACACGTACGGTGAACATTGAAAATAATAGCATTGTAAACTCGTATTATAATTCATTCAATTTGCTTCATTGGACATCTTCTTCAATAACTGTTTGGTATGTACATTTAGTGCCTGTGCCTCGAGAGCCTTTTGTTTAAAGGCATCAGTTTTTCTTTTCTCTTTCTGGACTAAAGCATCAGATTTCTCCGCAGACTCGCGTGCCTCTTTCTCTGCTCTTTTGGTTGTCATCCTTTCCTTTGATAATTCTTTTGTTTGTGCGTCTAGCTGCGACAAAATGAGATCGTGATACACAGTCAAATCCCTAATCTTCGTATCGGACTCATCAAGCTCTAGCTCTTTCTTGTTGCATTCGTCAACCAAATGTTCCAATTTCCTTCGAGCCTCGAGCAACTCGTCTTTCAGACTTTTTGAAATTTCTTCCAACAATTTTACCTCCGATTGTAGAGACTGTTTTACCTTCATTGTTTTGCGAGCTTCTTGTTGGCACATCTCGAGAGCTTGCTTCAGATTTTGAATGGAGCATTCACTCTCCATTTCTTTCAGGAGCAAGTCGTTTTGGAGAGTAGTCGTGGTCTCCTCCAGGGTTGCATTCTTGACAACAAGCTCATTCAATGCTAATTGAAATTCTCTTTGATTTCGTTCTTCTGCCGTGATTGCATCTCTCCTAAACGTTTGAAACGACATGTGGCTCTCTTCCAATTCAACCTCGATGTTCCTCTTTTGTTCCATAATCATGTGTACCTCCTTTTTCAGCATGGACTGCTGCGTCTTTGCATACTTCTGCAGCCTCTCCTTTTCAATTCTCGCATCCTCAGTCAAATCCTTAATATGGCGTTCTTTTTCATCAGTTGCCCTTTGCATTTCTTTCAAGGATAGTTCCACTTGGGATAACTTCTGTTTTATATCGTTTATCGTTAGATTCAATTCATTGTGATCACCTTGAAGAGTGTTTACCTTCCCGCGAAGGACCTGCGCTTCAGTTTCAACCAATACATTCTTCGCTTGAACTTCCTATTTATATGTAGTTGTTGACGATCGTCCAGTAATTTCGCATTCAGCAACTGCGCATAATAAGTGCGCCGCTATGAGGAATGTAAACACATATCTTACCTTGACTTTCATTGCATGGCGAGACTCAGCTTCTACCAACGAAGCCTCAGTTCCAATCTTTTCTCCGAGTGCCTCTCTCAATTCCATTCTCAACTGATCCTCAACCTGAGACATTTGTTTCATTCGTAGTCTACACTCTCTAGATTCCAACGCCAGTTCTCGAATTTTCTGTGAAGACGTCTTCTCTGCCTCCGCGAGCTTTCCTCTGGACAAAGCAAAAGTTACCGCATCTTTTTCCCTAGCTTCGTGGGCTGTTTTGGCACTTCGTAGAGCATTTTCAAGGGAAGTAATATGTTTTGCCTTGTAGAGCTCAAAATCTCGATGTACTTGACGAACCTTATCGTTTGCATTCTTCATCTATGAATACATTAATAGATTGCCAATTCGAGTGAGAAAAACTTGAAGCACGGTGAAAATACTCAATGGAAGCTAGCATTAGTGGCGAAGACATGACGTACCTCTCCTGACATTTCCTTCTGAACCTCATCTACAACCTCCATTCTCATTCGTTCTAAAGTGATGGAGTTCTCCAAAATTTCCTTTCTCTCATTTTCTATTTCCTTTCTCTCTTGCTCTACCCTAGCCCCCCACTTTGATTCGAGAGATCCCAGCTCTTTTTCTCGGATGCATGTCGATCGAATCTGGCCCTGAAGAGCATTTTTCGATTCTTCCAATCGAGTCCGAACTTCAACCAATTCTGTCGTAGATTGATGGTGCAGGGTTCGGAGAGACTGATTTTCGTTCGCAAGTCTGACTTCAGATTCCTTTGAAAGAAGGAGGTCACTTTTGAGAGAGGCGATGTCTCGAAGGAGGTCAGCGTACGCCTCGGAGCTCCTGTCCCTGAAAGCAATATAGAATATTAGTCGTCAGCCTCTTATTTTAATTGAAATAAACTACATTACATTACATTACCTGAAAGCATTGGCTGTTTCTTCTTCTGATCGGGACACCGGAGACATGGAAAACATTGTTTCAAGATTTGATGGTAGTCGGAGTTGTATTCTTGCTTGAGGTTTGATTAATTTTAAAATTTTAAATTCAAGAGATTATTCATATTCAAAAGCTTGTACGTGTACCACCATATCCAAAATATCATGGTTCTAACTACGATTAGTGTACTGTAACATAGTAGTACCCTTTTCACGTATAATTTTAGACTATCATTATCACAGCGTACAGTAGTTGTATTCTGGTAGTTATCCTGGTTCATCAAAACCACTAATTTACGACTCGCCGCAATCAGGTTCATCGTCACCCTTATTTTGGGCCTGTGCTAAAAGAAATTTGGTGTGCATCTAATAGCCTGCCAAATCAAAACGAAATTAGTCCACCTTTTGGGACAGAAAGCCCCCCTGTGCTTTCAATTATTTCGCAAGGTCGTCTACTCCAGCGCATGCGTCACGAGCTGTTTCAAGCGCCTTCTGTACTTCATAAAAAGTTTGGTGAAGATTGTTGATATCCTTTTAATTGCTTCACAAATATGGTTCGTTTCGTTTGCCACCTCCACGACCTTCAAGATTTAAAACTCTTGTAGTCAAGCGTAAGGTATAATTCATCATCTCGGCGTTGCTAGGTTTTACGTTGGCGATTTCTTCGTTCATTGTTGCGATGGTTGGAAAGTTTAAAACTCTACCGCGAATGTTTTCAAGATGGGGCCCTCTGTGGTGACAGATGCTTTTGTGAGTCTTGCAAGAATAATTTGGAGGAATCTGGATCAGAAGGTATTCGCACCCTTGAAGATTCAGGAGCTTTTGTATAAGAGGCCTGATGCCTTTGATGAAAAGAAGGTAACCTTTTCTTTCTTCTTCATCTAAATATTCTTCTAGATCCAATACGTGTACTTTTTCTTTCTAACTCAACCCAATTCAATTCGATTATATAGGTTGGTCAGGGTTGCAGTTGCTAGAATAGCAAGCGTCTCAAACAATATTGCAATTGCTTTAGCGAGGGTAGCAAATCAAAATACATGGACAATTGCAAATGCATCGACTGCCACAACATGGAAACTGTCGACGACAATGAATCCTCCGCAGCTTCGAGTATCGTTATAGACGAGGAAGAGGAAGAAATGTACCCTTCTACTATTTGTACTGCTACTAGTGTACGTGTAGTGTACGTATGTGATATGTTTTGATTGAAATAAATATTATAATATCATTTGAAATACTATACAAGAGGGTATACACTACTCTAACTCTAACAGAGTCACCATTTCTTTGACTGCAAGCGAGTAAAGCAACTGCCAGGCCACTTATTCTAAAATGACAGAACAAATCTGTTCTTCACGGGGTAGAATCTACTTCGAAGGAATTCCAATGTAAGAATGGAATGCCCTATTATACTGTTATAACTTCGTTGAATCCTCCTGAATTGCATCATGGAAATCGCGATAAAATGAGAAGGAGCACGAAGCGACGATGAATTCTCGTACTGCAGAGGATTCATCACCTGGTACCACCTTCCCAATTGTTTAAAAAAACACTAGATAGCAGCAGCGTACCGTATGTTCATGCGCAATAGTGTAGCACAAACACCAGATATCAGCATATCAACAGTAATAGTCTAACGCACTACTATTCAATGAGTTATTTATTTAAAAATACCACTGTCGACTGGTCGCTCGGTGGGGCAAGCACGCTTACGACTTTTGCTCAACTTGCTTGGCGGGAATGAATCAATTGGCCAAAAAAATCAAAAAACGGCATTTTCAAAAACCGACAGAATTAGAACCACCTGCTCGCTCCGCTCCATCAACAGAACCGCACCAACCGTCTCGTTCCCATCCTACTAGTTTTGTCCGAACCGAATACGCAACAAGAGAACACTTCATTCGATTCAACCATCGGATTCAATTTCAAACCACCATGGAAGACATGACGTATGCATTAGAGGTTTCACCAGAGAATGCCCTCCAATTCATCCTTACCCGCAATGATGAAAAAAACTCAGACGGCACAGCCCGCTGCGTAATGACCCTCACACACCCAGGAAATTCCAATGACTACCTCGCATTCAAGGTCAAGACCACTCAACCCCGCCGTTACCTCGTCCGTCCAAACCAGGGAATCGTCGCTCCTGGCACTAGCGAAACTGTCAACATTGTACTCGTGGAAAAGGACAAACAAATGCTGCTCCAATCATTTGATCGGCTCGGGCAGAGTGCTCTCGATCACTCAAAGGATAAATTCCTCGTTCAATCCTGTATCGTTGATGAGCCATTTGCCAAAGGTTACGTTGCGCAAAAGGCAAAGCTGAATGATGACCATACCGCCGAGGGGGTCAAGGCAGGGAAAGAACTGGCTGAATCTCTTACTTCTATGTGGAACGCAGCTAGTTCCGGGGAGGATAAGCAAATTTATAATAAAAAGCTGCAGGTTAGACATGTTGTCGCACCCTCTGTCTCTGATGGAAAATCGGCATCTTCAGGAACCTCCAGAGGGGTGCGATTGTCGGAAAAGACTAGTTTGGAGAATATGAAACCAGAGCAAATGTTTTTGGAAATCTCGTCTCTTCGTCGTAAATATGACGAGCTTGTCACTTTCAGTGTCAACTTGACTGCTGAAAGGGATATCTTGAATAATACTCTAGAGCAGACCAAGAGAGAATTGAATCGAGAAATTGCCAAGGGGCAAAAGGATGCAAAAGTCGAGAGTGCTGATGCCACCGTGGTTGCCGGGAAGTCTGGTGGTATTGGAATTATTACCTTTTTGTTCCTTGCTGTGTTTATCTTCTTAGTTTCTGTGAAATTATCACTTATGGGCAAGGTCGGTTTCTTACTTGACGCTCCAGTGGTTGGGGATTTGATGCGCGTGGAACTCTAAAAGAAATAAAGACACATGGTCATGGTGAGGGTTGGCGCATGCTGTGCTACTTTGATTGTGGCGTGTATGTTTCATGGTGCAAGCAAAAGTATGCTGCAAATTGTGATTGATCATGATGGTTTTGAGACAATAGAATTTTCACGTAAAAGATGTCTGGGTCTTGAGACACGGATATTATAGAAATAATTTCATTCTACACCAAACAGAAACTATACTTTCAACTTTGTACACACCTACACATTCAAACTTGTGAACGGTAGTGTACTTTCTTTTTCCAAAATATATTTACTATGCGTTTTTCTACCCTGTACACACGTATGATACTGGTATGGTGTACGAGTAGTAGCTGCCTTCCTAAAAAATACTAAATTGAAAGTACACATTTTCTAATAACGTCGTCCAATTTTGAATTTGACGAACACCCCAACCTCGTGTTGCATACCATCCTTCAACTCACAAAGGCTAAACAAGACACGTCAAATTCATCTGATTGACTACAGGCAAATCTGCACCCCGGTTTACCCCGATCTGCAATCTCTAGTCATTCAAAAGGCCCCATTATCCGGGTTACTTGAAAAGTACAAGCCCCTGTTTGGGAAATTCTCCAGAGTTCCGAGTTTCATTGTGCCATCCAAGGCAGCCTTCAACTTAGGATAATTAGCCAACACATCCTGAACATTCAATCCTGCCTTGGAGTAAAGATTATTTACCGCGAAGAATGCGACATCGGCTGCATTTGCACTATCTCCTCCAAGGAAAGGTTTTCCACTTTTGGCGAGATTCTTTTCCAAGATACCATAGTGTTTTGGCAAATACTCCGTCTCAAGCATCTTCCATGCTGCCAATTTTGCTTCCTTATCAGAAGCATTCTTGGCCTACACGTACCAGAACCCCGGAATGTTCGCACATGTGTTAGTATTAGTATTGTTGACTGTTGCTGCAAGTCGCAAGGCATTTCACAACATAACAATAAATTTGGATACCCACGAAAAGTGATGGGAGATTGATACAAGTAGTGATACGAATCTCACACACAACTCACCTTGAAAAGAGCCTCGTAGATATCCATCATCTCTTCAATGTACATATCGCAGACTGCGGCTGCAGTAATATCACTAGGGTAAAGCCCTGCCAAACGAGCGCAGTATCTATTTATAGCACCACCCTGTCCGATTATGAGACTTCCATGTTTCAAGACGGGGAGTTGCCCGAAAGGTGTATCTTCTTTGGATTGAGGCCAGGCATTGGCAGTTGCTTCATCGAGATCGAAAGAGACATTGCCAGCATGCATCATAGCTTGGCAGAAGTCAGAGCGGCCATGGAGATTCCAATAAACGAGCTTAGGTTTTTCCGTGGGCGGTGGTGTTGATTCGGAGACGCAAATGTTTCCCATAATTGTGCAATTAGTTTGTTACTACTATACGTATGTTTGGTGGAACTATGTGATGCGAACTTATTTATCAAACAGTGTAGATCTTTATATTTTATTGTCTTCGGCCTTCAGGTCCAGCTGTTTCCTGTGCCGGCACTCTTAGCAGGCCTTTGAATTTCCGAAATGACTGATTGCCTGAAAAATATGACAGAGTTCAGCGCATATGCGCGCGTTTTTTTTCAGAGCAACTTCAAACTCACTCCCCAATTTGAAATTATTTAATTTCAAAATTACGTTTAGTGCGCTCGCTGTCCAAAGCAGCAAGCAACGCAGACAAAGCGAGCAATTGCACGTACCTCGTACATCTTGTCTTTGAAATAGATTATCGACGTCCTTTTGAATTTCTCTACAATAAAATGGCAGGAGCACCGGAAGCACCAACGTCAGGGGGGACGGCAGCCGTACCATCCGCAACATCCTTACCGCAGCATCAGACAACACAATCGTCGAATACAGCCGCCACTCAAAACCAAACACGGCACGAAAACACAACAATCTGCTTACCCATCGTCTACGGGTCCATAGCATTCCCCCTCCCCAAAACAGAAGAATATAACACGCACCGATGGACGCTCTATGTCCGCGGACCCAACAACGAAGACCTAAGTCAGGGAATTGCCAAGGTTGTATTCCAATTACATCCTTCCTTCGCACAACCAGTGAGAGAACTCACTGCACCACCCTTTGAAGTTACGGAAAAGGGGTGGGGTGAGTTCGAAGCGAGCATCAGGATTGTATGGAGAGATCCAGCGGAGAAAGCTCTGGTGTTGATACATATGATTAAACTCTATCCACCCATTGATAAAAATGTTAATGTTCCCGGTAGTGGTACGGGGGTAGGTGATGGAAATGGAAACGCGGCCGGGGGAGAGAAGACGGAAGGGAAACCGGTCATTCATGGATTCTACGATGAGGTTGTCTTTACCGACCCCACGGAATCCTTTCATGCACAGCTCATGGGTGGATCCGTACCCACGGGTGATATCCCAAAAGTAAAGAGTCAAGAAGCCTCCGTGCAGGATGCGTTCAAACCTTATTCGGACGAAGAAGATTTCAAAATATTGCTGGAAGCCCAAAAGTTTTTAGAGAGTGAATTGATTGCTGTCAAGGATCGGATTCTGAGGGCTGATTGCAACAAATTTGAGTTGGACGCTGCTATTAATGAGGTTTCTGCTAAAGCCAAGGCTGCAGCTGCAGCTAGCGCCCCTGCTACTTCACCCACCCCAGCAAAGAGAAAGTCCAAGGCTTCGGGAGGCACTTCGAAGAAATTAAAGACAGCTGCGACATCTGCTGCTAGCAAGTCATAATGATTACTGGCGGATGGACACACGGGGATAGGAACAGGCTAACAAACATTACATTGAACATCTCCATACAAGGTGCAGTGTACAAGTTTTTTGGTAAATTAAAACTAAATTTTACAGAGGCCATGACATGCCATTTATTGATTCCCTTGCAATTTGAAATTGATTCTCACAATTCGCCGTCCTAAAACTAAAATAACTCAATTAAATTTACTTCACCGAAACCAAGGCAACGACGATAGATAAGAATCCAACTCTTTCTCGAACGTTGTCGCATTCACATCAATATCTGCGGCACCAGGTACATGCATTGGAGAACGAATGACACACTCCACCCACAGATTCGAATATACATGTCGCAACACATCCCTAGCAAACGTCGTTTCAGAGTAGTCAGATCTTTCGGATGTGTTGGTGGCGGGCACATCATTGCTCGTGTAGAGGGCGAAATATAATCCACTCATGGTTTCAAAGGTGTGGACTGTGGTGGATCCTGTTTTGACAGATTGTAGTGCTGCGTGATTCCATTTTATTTCATGGAGAAAGGGACATTTATTCAAATGCTTCCATCATTAGAACATTTGCGGAGGTAGGAATGCCGACGAACAAAAATGCCAAAAACAAAGTAACTTACAACGCCCCACATCTTCAGGGGTGAGACTAGCAACCAACTCCCTCAGTGAGAAGAGCATACCAAAAACAAGCTTTCTTTGCTCTTTGACTGGATCGCTCCCAGGTTCACTGGCGCCTGATTCTTGAAGATAGCGCTGTTGCTTTGTTGCTATTGTTGAATATGTCTTTGTAAAGAGAGATTTCCCCTTTCGATCGAAAATATTGAATGAATGAATCGTCATCGTTTCCTAACTTTCACAGGGAAACAGGGAAGCTATATGAATGAATACGCAGAAGGAACCTGGTGTGTGGAATGGATCTACGAGTATGTTTTAAGATGCAAGATCGTTGTCGTGCTATCTTTTGTCGTGCTATTTGATATGTCAAGCTTCTTGCACGCTTTGCATGCTCGCTTGGTGTTTTGTTTCACATTCTTCTCCTTTTCCTCTTCTCTTTTTCTCCAGAATGTATTCAGCCGCGACCGACCAGACTGAATGAAGACTTTTTACTGAAGACACCAGACCCGAAACAAAACGACACAATGAAACAAACACACGCCCACGACCATCATGAATCGAATCATGATGGCAGATGGCAGATACAAACACTACCAGCACTAGCTAGCTACTCCATCGGTTTCACGTCTTGGAAACTTTAGAACCATGAGGACATCTATTGCCACATTCGTATTCCTTAAACTCTTCACTGGTTCAATAGGATTTTTGGTGCCTCTTCAGGTTCAGAGATCAAGGATTCTATCTCCTCATAGCGCTACCGGTACCTGTACAGAAGTTCATGCAGATAGTAAACAAAGTGATGTGGTCATTATTGGAGCAGGATGGGGAGGTCTATCCGCAGCATACAACCTTCAAAAATCTGATCCAAAGCTATCAATAACCGTAGTAGACTCAGCGCCACGAGTAGGTGGCTTAGTTCGAGACGGCTTCAAGTCAATGAATGGAAAGTACAATGCCGAAGCTGGCCAACACGGATTTTGGGATGGGTACTATAATATTTTCAAGCTTCTCGAAGATTTGGACATCGATGATGTACTTAGCGGTTATGATCTACAAGGGCAATACTCTCCTCGAGGCCTGGAAGCTGTATGGCCTGTCTACCGCAACAATCCTCAATTACCGACGGGAATTGCCCAAGCGCTTTTTACCAAATTTACAACATTATCTGTACCAGATCGTATCAGTGCCTTTCCTTTGGTACTCGCTTTTTCAGAATTTGATAATTCGCCAGAAGCATGGAAACAATATGACAATATTTCTTTCCGTGATCTGTGTGTCAAACTAGGTGTATCGAGAAAGTGCTATGATGAAGCGTTTGAGCCCATGATCCTAACAGGACTCTTCGCACCGGGTTCAGAGTGCAGCGCAGCTGCAGCCTTAGGAATGGCATATTTTTTTGTGCTGAAAAGCCAAAATGCGTTCGATGTTCGATGGTGTAAAGGTAATATTGGAGATAAAATCTTTGAACCTTGGGTCGAATTTATGGAAGGGGATGACGGCAATGGAGTGAATTTCATGACCTCCACACGTGTCATCGATTTCGACGAAAACCAAGATGAACCAAACAGGATATCAAAGGTGATTTGTCAGGATAAAGACGGCAAAAGAGTCGAACTACATACTGATACCGTAGTGCTTGCTGTAGGTGGCGCAGCGTTGAATGCAATTGTTCGAAATAGTCCTTTACTTGCGAAACACCAGGAGTTTCGTAAATTTGCGAACCTTCGGGGAACTGGTGTTCTGGCAACTCGGTTATATTTCGATAGAATGTTAGATATACCTTACTCTGCCAATGCTTGTTGGGGATTCGATCGTGGAGTAGGACAAACTTTTTTCGATATAACAAAACTGCATGGTATTGACGATGCCAAGGGTAGCATAATCGAGGTTGATTATTATCATGCGGCCTCACTGATTGTCATGGATGACGAGAGCATTGTTCATAAGGTCAAGAGAGACCTTGGAACGATTCTCGGAGAGCAATGTGATAATGCTCAAGTATTGGATGCCACTATTGTGCGCCTACCTAATGCTGTAAACTGGTATTGCACAGGTTCCTACGAAAATATGCCAGATATTAAATCCAAAGCAATTGAAAATGTATATTTTGTTGGCGATCTAGTGAAGACAGATCATGGTTCGTGGTCACAAGAGAAAGCTTACGTGACTGGAGCAGAAGCATCAAACTTAATCTTGGGAAGGTCTAAGACGAAAGATATTATCCCTCTCGCATCAGATGAGCTTCACGTCTCAACTGGCCGGAAATTAGTTTCAGCAGCCAAAACTATTGCTGGTTTTGGTGATGCTTCGCGAGCACCGTCATTAGTGGACTTTCTATGGTGATTCCAATCATTTGCTGGATATTCTGCTCTTAGTGTTTGCGAATTGGGAAAGTAAAACTACGTAAAAAAGTATCCAAAACCATCACATTTGCATTGAATCTGCGAAGGAAAGGGTGTGCAGCATATGGAATTTCAAGCGGTGCCATACGTACAACAAGTACCTTGTGTAAAACAAATAATCCCAAGTTCGGAGGCATTGCTTGAAAATGATTGATTGTATTTAGAATTGTGTCAGATGATTTCTAGCTAGTATACTGATGACACCCGATCTTACTGGTTCCTTCCTCCCGTGAGAGTATCCATTTCCCATTCCGAAACCTCCAGTACTACCTGATGGCATGTTGTCGCCTTTTTGTGGCGTGAAAAATAAATAAATCAAATCCAATTATTTCTTGGCGCGCGGTCGGTCCCCCATGCGTATGTAAATTGGGCCATGCACACACAACTTTCTAACCACTCACCACTACTCGACTCTTCCTTCATCCTCCAACCGCTCGCTTTCAACTCAAGAATGCAACAACACAATAACGAAGGTTCTACAAGGTCACATTCGATTGCAAAGTGGTGCTTCTCAAAGGGAAGAAAAGTCTGGAATGATATCTAGCGTGAATTTTCTTTTAGTCCTGAATGCGAGTCTAGTTGGGCATTTGGGAGCTTTCCAACCATCAATAAGTCCGGACAGGCACTCAATTCGGAGCGATGTTCTTTGTTGGAGGAGTAAACTCTACGCTAGTCCCCAAGTTGAAAACGTTGATGGCGTGAAAATAATGCAGGAGGTAGAGACAAACAATAGGTTACTGACTCCAGAACAAAACGAGTTTTTTGATTCGTTGGATATGCAAATATACGGCGGTGCCTTTATTGAGAGATTGCGCGATTTGCAAGAATATAAGAATAAACATGGTACCTGCCATGTGCCAAAGAGATATGCTGAAAATCCCACATTAGGTGAGCTATATTGTAAAGCTTTAATATTTCGCCCAACGTATCCATCAATTTTTCCAGATGTGTCTCATTTGATCTCTTTCTACACGTACCCAACGTACTGTATTTCATCAAAAACAACAGGAAATTGGGTGAACAAATCACGACAAATGTATCGCAAACGCGTTGAAGGAGAAGCGAACAGTATGACGCCAGAACGAATACAAATCCTCAACAAAATGGGTTTCATATGGTTAGGAATGTCACTCGATCAAAATACTCTCGGAAACGGTGATGGATCACCCACCGCCCCAATGTTCTGTCAGCAGAGCCGAGACAGATTATGGAACAATACCTATGATCAACTAAAAGAATACGTCAAAGAAAATGGGAGCACAATATCCTTATCGAGTAGTACAAAATTAGGTGTTTGGGCAGCGAGGCAACGTAGGGAATATCAAAAGTTAAAGCTTGGAGAGAAGGCTGGTATCACGCAGAAGAGGGTTGATTTATTGAATTCTATTAATTTTGATTGGACACCTTGGGATACCAAATGGCAGATGCGCGTGAATGAGCTGTTGGAATATAAGCGTGGACATGGTGATTGTCTTGTGAGTATTCAATATTGTGAATTTTGATGTAAAGGTTTCTGATTGTCACGTCCATCTAACACACAATGGAATTGACGAAATCTTGACATCGCCATATAACACTTGTAGGTACCCGTTCAGTACGAAAAGAACAAGCAATTGGGACGATGGGTGAGTACTCAAAGAAAGTATCACAAACTTTACAATGAAGGTAAAGCAACACATATTACGAAAGAAAGAATAAATCAATTGACAAACATTGGTTTCGTGTGGAATCGATGGGAGTACAAGTGGAACGATGGTTATGATTAATGGATGGTTGAAACGGAATACTACGTTAATTGAGGATCAGATGCAAAATTACAAGCATGAAGAATGTGCAAAAACAACTTATTGGATGGAAGCAAATAGCAGATCTGTTTTGGTTCAAAGTGTGGAGTCTTATCTTAGAATCAATCCCAGGACAAACCGCGCATACAATAAGAATTTTATTCATATTTACACATAAAGCCGTGCTGTTAGAGTAAATGTAGCATATTTTATACATGAGGCAGCAATGTTGTAGTTGCGTGCAATCTGATATACGTGTACCATAAGGTGCAAGCTCTGTCAGATACTGGTAGTACAATCGGTCCAATCGGTCCAATCGGTCCAATCGATGATAAACAGATTCTGATCCAGCAATTCCAGACGAATATATATCAATTATATATATCCCCAAACTAAAGTTCAAAAGTCTAGCTTTGTTCCCAATTCATTTGGACAAGTGGGACAATATCAGGCTCGACCTCCATCAACCTCCTCCCCTCCTTCTTCTGACTGTGCTGGCACCTGACATAATCCACTTCTACACTCTCAGCAGATTCGAGATAGACCTCCATCTCGGAGAGCATGGATTTGGTAACGTTCTTGATACGCTGGAGAGCGGAATGGAGTTTGGTCGTTGCTTCCTGGGTAATTTGATGGCGCTGTTCGGCAATGTGGCGTTCTTCGACTGTTGTTTCCGATTCGTCAATTTCGGGCTCAATGGCTTGAGATAGGTTTGGAACTTTTTTGTGTTTATCGATTGCCTTGGTTGGAGATGGTGCAGAAGTTGAGACTGGGGCTGAGGCCGAGGCTAAGATTGGATCATCGTTGGCATCGTTGGCATCGTTGGCATCGTTGGCGGCATTGCTGGGTTTGGTTGCCATCGCCGGCTCCTGGTGCTGATCTTGCTCGAACTCGTTGTCTACGCGTACATCTAAAGAAGCTGCATTGTCGACATCGCCTTGGTACATTTCCATATCCTGAAAGTTCATTGTTTCCCAAAGTTCAGTCGGGTGGGTGGGTTGGTTGAATGAAGTGCAGAGCCGGTAAGCCGGGAAGAGGCACCAAGCTTGTTCAGTCTTCAGAGCTGTCTTCAGTCTTGTTTCTTGTTCTTCGATCCGATTTTAATTCGAAGTGGTTCCCTTTTTCTCAATACGTTCGCGCCCAAAACTCTGACTAGCTCTGCGACAAAAATGACGTTTTGATCGGCTACTCTAATTTTAAAAATCTGATAGGGCTGTTGACGGACGGACGGCCTAACGGTCCGTTTACCTCTACAATACGAGCCACGAATTCCGAACTCCAATTCCCGGAACTTTGGTTATTCCGGTAGATCCAATACCTAAAACAGCGCAACGAATTCATTTTCTTTCAGCATAACTACAATGGCTCCTTCTAATTTCGTTAAAACCGCTGAACCGTTTGCTTGTGGTGGGTCTGCTGCTACTTTTGCGAGTTGCGTGATTCACCCCATGGATTTAGCAAAGGTATGTTATTTTAATTCATTTTCTCTTCTTGCTTGGCCCACAACGAATCTTGCAAAAAAATGAATATATCTCAATCAAATAATACATCTAATCCATTATCAATACAATCAAAACTAGGTGAGAATGCAGCTCTACGGGCAACTGAATCCTGGAAAAACAGCCCCAGGATTCTCCGAAATTCTCTCCACCATGGTGAAAAAAGACGGAATTTCAAGCGTTTACAAGGGAGTAGACGCAGCCATCGGCCGCCAATTAGTTTACGGAACAGCACGTATCGGACTCCACCGCACATTCTCCGACAAACTCGTAGAAATGAACGATGGCAAACCCATCAATTTCGGAGTCAAGACTTTGTCGGGAATGGCCTCTGGATCCATCGCCGTGTGTATTGGTACCCCGTTTGATATCGCGCTTGTGAGACTACAATCTGATTCCATGGCTGCTCCTGAGGATAGACGAAATTACAAGAATGTTTTTGATGCTTTCATTCGTACCACGAAAGAAGAAGGTTTCGGAGCTTTGTACAAAGGATTGGGACCCAATATATTGAGGGGAATGAGTATGAATGTTGGTATGCTTGCTTGTTATGATCAGGCTAAGGAGGTTGTTGCTAAACTCATGAATGATCCTATGGAAAACGGACCTGCTCTTTCTACGAAAATGGGATCTTCGTGTGTGGCTGGATTTACCGCTGCGCTCTTTTCAATGCCTTTTGATGTCATAAAGTCTAGAATGATGGCACAAAAGATTGATCCAAAAACAGGTATTATGCCATACAGTGGAGTAACCGATTGTGCTATGAAAATGTTTAAGACTGAGGGTGCTGGCAGTTTCTTTGCTGGTTTTAGTGCCTACTATGGACGTTGTGCTCCTCATGCCATGATTATCTTGCTTTCCATTGAGTCTATTACTCAAGGTTACAGGTCGGCTTTTTACTAGAGGACAAAAGAATATGAAACAAAATGCGTAAAATGTGGATAACTTATTTTATTAAAAAGGTTATATTTGTTTTCACGATTTTAATTTTAATGAAATCTTTTCCCCCTTCATTCAACATTATACGTTATTTCTACACATACATACCGTAACTTTGGTTGAGCATTCCTAGATAGATCTACACTGCACACACTCTAACTCATCTCGTTGAAAATATCCAAACATATTGACATGGCTTCATTTAAATCGTTGAGACTCGTCCAATCCTTTGAAGAGAGGAGCATGAAAGGAAAAAGTTTTGTGAGGCCATCTTGAACCCGGATACAATCTGGAAAAGATTGCACCATGACCTTTAGTACGCTAGACCAATCTTTCTTGCTATCTATTGCAAGATGAAGAGGAATTCTCTTATCATTGTCTTTTTCCATGAGTGTCTCAGGGCGAATTAAAACCAAAAGATGTATAAATTGATTAGACACGATACCAGCTGGCGCTCCTGCCGCATTAGCCAGAGGAACTCTCCCGTATTTGTCGCGTACAACGGTCATCCAAGGAAATTCATTTAGGATCGCCTCGAGTACAGGCAGTGGACAATCAAATTCTGTAGTCATGTGCAAAATGGTCCTTTCATTTTTCTCATCATTATTTGCAAGCGCTTTGATGAGGACTTCGATTGTGTGCCAAACCATACCCTTTGCAACAGCATCAGAAGCACTCGTAGGGTCAAATGTCAAAAGCTCATACAAACACCGTTCAAAGATCCATTCGTATGGAGTATACCCCCATCTATTTCTTGCCTTGACACTCTCCGGAGCGACCTGAATGAGCAAAGAGAGCACATCACGAGGAGCACCATTTGTCATCGCCATATGGATTGGTAGGCATCCGTCAATATCCTCTTTCATCAACGCATCTGGAGCTATTCTTAGAATTGTGATAATAGATTCGACAGAAGGACGGCGCTGGCAGATGAAATGGAGTAGATTCTGGCCATAGGGACTTATCCAAGTACAATTCTGAGGCTGTTCTCGACAAAGTTTTACGAACTCAGGCCAGTTCTCTCTGCGACAGTATGTGAAGAAGTCTTCAGGAGGTGTATTGTTGAAGACTTGCCTTCTCATCTCCATCTCGTACTTTGTTCGGTGAGTGGATGACATGACGAAACAAAGTTTCATGTTCTCATCGTCACGGTCTGTGTACGGAGGACCAGATGAATGTGCGTTAGTATTCATGGTGATGGTCACTCAGCTCTTTCTTTATTATACTTGTCGAAGAAAGAATGAAAGAGATGAGGGGTGTCAAAAAGAAGTTTTTTTTTAAAAATCCGAAAAGAAATAAGAAATAAGTTCAAAGTTCAAAGTCGGGTTCTTCTTCGGACGCGCTCAATTCTGAGGTCCGCGGGTTTTTCTTCCCAAGCACAATAGCTAGCTCCGGTAGATACACTATGTACCTTACTTAAATGATGTACAGGTAAAAAGACGAGGACGTTGATGTATTCAGTTGATTCTTGTCGGGTACGATCATTACGACCTCAGATAAGTCGACACATGATTTCGTTCACTGACTACACGTAGAGGGCTCTGGGCCCTCTCATTATGAATGACACCATTAGAGCCCTCTAAAATGTAAGTTTTTCGTTTCTTATATCCTTCAGAAACTACCATGTGCTGAAGATTCCTATGAGACCACCAAAATGGTATTCGTTCTTGTTTCTGGTGGCTATACCTTTGAATCGATTTCATAAAAGCATCCATCTTCGAAACGCACAAATATCTGCGGAAGGTTTTTTGGATGATAATTGCACTATTGGTGAGATGAAAATGAAACCTCAATATTTT
>Ga0115005_10001427_pt1 | contig 18928 bp, 24 predicted proteins | sample ArcOceMetagenome_FD_87163 | JGI IMG/M metagenome (GOLD analysis project Ga0115005, IMG submission 87163) | Marine eukaryotic phytoplankton communities from Arctic Ocean - Arctic Ocean - Greenland ARC118M Metagenome | ecosystem: Environmental > Aquatic > Marine > Oceanic | place: Arctic Ocean... | reverse complement strand
GATGAGGCACAAGACACTCTAACCATTCTGAAGCAGTATGTTCAGAACTTGGAGTTTTCTGGTGATAAGGCAAAGGTTGAGAGTATTCTAGATGATCTGTACAAAGAGGCGATTGATTTATGATTTTGTTTGAGAAGGTTCGTTATAAGAACATTTTAAGTACTGGTAATGCTTGGACAGAAGTAGAATTAAACCGAAGCAAGTCTACTCTTGTTGTCGGTGATAATGGTGCAGGCAAGTCAACTATGCTTGACGCATTAACATTCGCTTTGTATGGTAAGGCGTTTCGTACTATTAAGAAGTATCAGTTACTTAATTCTATCAATGGTAAGGGCTTAGAAGTTGAAGCATACTTTACCATCAGTGGTGCTAAATACCTAATTAGGCGTGGCATCAAGCCAAACTTCTTTGAGATTTGGAAGAATGGTGAGTTGATAAATCAGGATGCCGCTGTTCGTGACTATCAGGCTTATCTTGAGGAAAGTATCCTTAAGTTGAACTACAAGTCTTTCGGTCAGGTTGTTGTTCTAGGTTCTAGTACGTTTGTTCCTTTCATGCAGTTACGTGCTGGTGAGAGAAGAGATGTCATCGAGGACTTGCTAGATATCCAAATATTTACAGTGATGAATACGTTACTGAAGGATAGGCTATCATCTAATAAAACAGAGATTACTGATATCAAATATCAGATTGACCTACTTAAGAATAGAATCGATTCATCTAAAAAGCATAATGACTCTATCCGTGAGATGAAGCAAGGCGAAGTATCGAAGCTTAAAGATAAGTTGCGTGAACAAATTGCGTTTATCGAAAGCGAACAGGCTGTCATTGATACTATTCTGGACGATATAGAAGAGTTGACTAAGGGCATATCAGATAAGGGAGTTACTAGAAAAAAACTAGAGGAGTTACAAACATTAGATGGAGAATTATCGAGCAAACTCAAATCCCTACGAAAAGAAATCGACTTTTACGAACATAACGACAACTGCCCAACTTGCAAGCAGGGCATTGAACACGACTTCAAGACCGAAACCGTTAGCGGTAATTCTTCGAAAGCACAGGATATTGAAGTGGCAAGGAAAGAACTTGGATTTAGAGGTCTAAAAGTAGAGGAGCGTCTTAAGGAGATCGATCTTGTCGAAGACGATATTAACTCTAAGAATCTTGACGCTAGTGGTCATAGAGCAAATCATAAGATGGCTCTTAACTCGTGTAGACATATTAAGACTGAGTTAGATGAAGCTGAGAATGAAGTTATTGCTATTGATAGTAATGAAATCAAAGATCAAGAAGATCAACTTGAAGCCCACCATAAAAATCAAACTAAACTATTTGATGATAAAGAGACCTTAGGTATAGTTTCATCTATGCTGAAGGATGGTGGTATCAAGACTCGTATCATTAAGCAGTATGTGCCTGTGATGAACAAGTTGATCGGAAAGTATCTATCGGCTATGGACTTCTTTGTTCAGTTTGAATTAGATGAGAACTTTAATGAGACTATCAAATCTCGTTTCCGTGATGAGTTTTCTTATGCATCATTCTCTGAAGGTGAGAAGTTGCGTATCGATCTAGCATTACTATTTACTTGGAGAGCAGTTTCTAAGTTACGTAATTCTGTATCGACTAACCTATTGATTATGGATGAGATAATGGATTCGTCATTAGATGTTTCTGGCACAGAAGAGTTTCTAAAAATCATTGAAGAACTCTCCGCTGACTCCAATATCTTTATCATCAGTCACAAGGGTGACCAGTTGTTTGAAAAGTTTCACAGTGTTATAAAATTCGAGAAGGTAAAGAACTTCAGTAGAATAGCAACCTAGAAAGGAAAGACATGTCATTAGAAGCTAGACTTGAATCACTAGAGCGTAAGCATAAACATCAACATTCTCTCATTGAGGCTGCGGAAGCAGAGAAGGCGCCTGAGAAATTCGTCTATAAGATGAAAGCTGATAAGTTGAAACTAAAAGATGAGATTGAGAGTATAAAGCGTGATCTATCTATTTGATATAATATGTATTGACAGACTTCGATAAATCTGCTATACTATGCTTTATATGTGATGAATTTTATAATGTTGAATATTGGAGAGAAACGTGGTACCTACTGAAACGAAAACAATAGTTGGCTTTACTGCATCAACTTTTGATCTACTACACGCTGGTCATGTCGCTATGTTGCGAGAAGCTAAAGAGCAGTGTGACTATTTGATATGTGGACTACAGATCGATCCATCTACTGATCGACCAGAGAAGAACTCACCAGTACAAACAATCGTTGAGCGATATACACAACTTGCGGCTATTAGATATGTCGATGAGATACTTGTGTATGCCACAGAAGACGATCTGACAGACATCTTAGAAATGTATAACATCAATGTTAGGATTCTAGGTGATGAGTACAAAGACAAAGAGTTTACTGGCAGGGAAAGATGCGAGACATTAGGCATTGACCTGCACTTCAATAAGAGAGATCACAGGTTCTCTACTAGCGACCTTAGAAGAAGGATCGCAAAACACTCATGAAAATACTCTTACCATATTCAACACACTTCGAAGTAGTGAAGACTCAGGACTCTAGTGGTCCTGTAATCACTGGTGGGATAGAAAAGTTCGTTCAAGACTTAGAGAATAATATTGACGGCATTATCCCAATATGTATCACTAAAGAAGACAAGGATAATCGTAACACTAAGCGAAAGATTACAGATGCTATTGCATTGCATAGACCTGATATGATATTGTTTAACAATCCTTGGTGGGGAAATATGATGAGAACATTTGGTGTTCCATTAATTTCTATTATGCATGAACCACTTGTACGTGACATACGTATGATAGAACTCGGTACAATACTTAAAGAACTGAATGAATACGGGGCACATATTTGGTTTGTGAGTCCACGACAGCTAGACTATCATAGAGTTATGTCACAGAGGATCAAAGACATTGACTTCGGTGAAGTGAAAGGCTTTATCAATCCATCTTATTTAGATAGCACTACTACAGTGTCAGAAGATTTACAGTATGATTGTACTACAGTCGGTAGATGTGATAACGAGAAAGCACCGTTTCTAGTTCATTTAAAGCTCCAGAGATCCGACCTAAATAGTCTTGTGATGACAAATGATGGAGTTTATAAGAGCGATACTGTTAACGATTACGTAGCATCAAATCAGCATTGGAATGCACCAAGTCACACCTTGCGTGGATTACCACACACTGATGTCATGAAGAACATAGCTAAGTCTAAAGTGTTTTGTTCTACATGGCCGAAAGAATCTTGGGGTATCACAGCAATGGAATCTTTAGGCTGTGGAGTACCAACTATTCTTATGACTGATGATAGCAATGCTCATGCGAGTGAGTCAATTGCGGCAGATAGTTCGCACTACATCAAAATCAATAGAAAGTGTTCTGATTCAGATTTCGAAGAAGCGGTACGCAGTCTAATGAACATATCACATGAGAAGCGTATAGAGATATCAGAAATGACCAAGAAAAAGCACAGCTTAGAAAATTGGAAATTAGGTATTGACAAGATGATCGAAATGCGCTATAATGATACGAACAAAGCATATTCAGATTTAACGGAGTTTTTTACATGAGTGAAACAAGCATAAAAGAGAGTTCAAATTACGATAACTATATGGACGATGAGGCACGTAAGAACGATTCTTATAGTATAAGCCTAGACAGATTCTTTGATGAGCCTATGGAAGACAAGCTTGTAGATGCTACTAAAGTTAATAAAGTTGTGCAAAACGACATCTGGAAATCAATCTACGTCCACTTTAGAACACAAGATCACATGGTAGACTTCTGTACTAAGATCAATCAGATGATACCTGGTTATGTTAAAGAGACTTACTATCCGTTAGAGCCGTCTAACTCATTGATCAAAAACGATGATAAGGTTGATGTGTCTCCCGATCTTTTGGTAGCTGAATATAATGGACCAGGCTTCAGTAAAGTCAAGTCTGTCGAATCAGATTACGAATCGAACTGGAAGAAGCACTGGGTTGGTATGCCAGAATACACTCAAGAAGATAAGATTAAATTCAGAGCAATCACATTAAATTTCAGAAGCGAATCAGACTACAAAGAGTTCTCGCAGAAGATTGGTCAAGATATGACTGAGAAGACTAAGAGCATTTGGCATCCAGAGCAGTTCATCACGAAGAACATGTTGCTACGTTGGATTCAGCCAGAAGGCAGAACTTTACCTGAACACCCAATGTACATCGTATCGAAGGGTCGTGCAGATTCGATGTTTACATCTAGATCGTTGTCTCGTATGGAGATACCACATTATATTGTGATTGAGCCTCAAGACCTCGATGCTTATGATAAGGCACTTGACGTATTCAAAATGAGGGATTACGTTACTCTGTTAGTAGCACCTTTCTCCAATCATGGTGATGGTCCTGGTCGTGCTAGAAACTGGGCATGGGATCATTCGATTAGTATCGGCGCTACAAGCCACTGGGTACTTGATGATAATATCTCAGATTTTTATAGATTACACAACAACGAAAGAATTCGATTTGAGAGCGGTGCAGGCTTTCAAGTAATGGAAGACTTTGTATCGAGGTACGATAATGTTTACATTGCTGGTCCACAGTATCGGTTCTTTATTGATCCAAATCAAAAATATCCTGCTTACGTTGCCAATACCCGCATATATTCTACTCTTCTTATTCGTAATGATTGTAAGCATAGGTGGAGAGGTAGATATAACGAAGATACTGATATCTGTCTCAGAATAATGAAAGACGGAGATTCGTGCCTACAGTTCAATGCGTTTATGCAAGGTAAAGCCGCAACTCAAACAGTTAGTGGTGGTAATACTGCTGAATTCTATCATGCTGAGAATACTGAGAATGAAGATTTCAAAGAGACTGGATACAATACTGAAGGTACTGTAAACAAGTCGCAAATGTTAGTTGACATGCACCCAGACGTAGCAAGACTTGTCTGGAGATACGGCAGATGGCATCACTTCGTTGACTATGGTCCATTTAAGAAGAATAAACTCAAATTCAAAGATGGATTTCAAATGCCTACTGGTATCAACAACTACGGTATGGAACTGGTAAGAGACTTTGATTGGAAAAATACTTTAGTTAAATGATAGAAAAAGCTTGACATGGACTGTCCATGTGCTATTATATACGTATTGATAATGATTTAGTGAGAGCGTGATTATGCAGTATGTCGTGAACCATAGTATGTCGATGAAACAGAAGTTCTTAGATGAAGGACTTACTCTACCCCAATGTATTAATCCAGGCTGTAGTCGTAATGTACAAGTACGAGCTTGGTCTAACTGGTCATTCAAAACAGAATGCGGTACTTGCTACAAAGCACGTGCCACTGGTATAAGCGGTAAGGCTATGGAAGGTATTACCATTCATAAGAAGACTTACTGTGAGAATGCTGACGGACACTTGGGATGGATATGTCCAGTTGATGCTAGTGCTTTCATTGCACTAGACATGTTAAACGCCCTTGATCTAGAGCATACTGATGGTGACCACAACAACAACGACCCAGAGAACGTCAAGACGATCTGTAAACTGTGTCACGGTAAGAAGTCTATGAAGTACGGTGACTTCAGCAACCAGAAGTTATCTGCAAGAAAGTTTAATTAATATCAAGAAAAGGGTTGACAAAGACCCAATAGTATGCGATAATACGTACATAAGATAACAAAAGAGAGTATATTATGATAGTAACAGTGATTCACAAAGCGTTCGAAAAAGACCCAGTGACAGTCGCAGAAGTTAATTCTCCTGCCTTAGCTACAGTAGATGAAGCATTAGAATATGCTTATCGATGGACTAACAACATTATGGGCTCTTGGTCACGAACAGATATCGAAGACAATAATGATGAGAATCCAAACGTTACTGTCCTAGCTCCACTAATCGAGAGCGATGGTAAAACTTACGGACTTCGTTCTACTTCAATGAATGACTTAATGATCGCTAACGGTAGAACATATAAAGTGGCTATCTGCGGTTTCAGTGAGGTAGCATAATGAAGAAGGGTAGAAAAGACTTTATATTCGATTTAGAGACTATTGGCGCAAACGTATTTGTTTGTCCTGTGGTTGACGTTGCCTATACCATATTTGAGTGGGATAGGTTCATCGAAGACCCTTATACTTTTGAAGAAGTTGCCGCTACCGTTCAGACTCAAAAGGCAGACGTATCTGACCAGATGACTAATTATGGATGCAGTTTCAATAAGGCAGATGTTGCTTGGTGGGAAAGTCTTCCTAAACTCGCACGAGATAAACTCAATCGAACAAGTAATGACTTGACAGCCGTAGAGTTTTGTGATACAATACTCACATATCTTAGAGAAGAAAAGAACGTAGATTATTGGTGGTCAAGGGGTAACACTTTTGATCCTGTTATACTAAACAGACTGATGCTTGCCACTGATAGAGTGGACACATTCAACCAATATCTTAAGTTCTATAAAGCGAGAGATGTTCGTAGTCACATTGATGCTAAGTTCAACTACACGACAAGAAATGGTTTTGTTCCTGTAGCTGATGAAGAGTATTGGAAGACAGCGTTCATTGCACATGATAGTTCCCATGACGTTGCGGCAGATGTCATGAGATTGCAAACTATACATAGAGCCGAACATGACTTGGAGCAAACTGCACGATGATTAAACAAACAACTACAGTTCTTGATAATGAATTCGGTACAGCAAATAGTGGCGCCCAACGTGAGGCACTAGGTGTGCCTTATATGCGTCAACTTCCTATGGAAGGTTTAGCCGCAGGTGCCGCCGCACTTGAGTATGGTGCAATGAAGTACGCAGATCGAAACTGGGAAAAGGGTCTACCTTGGCAACAAATGATCGATAGTCTTAAACGACACATCGATGACTTTGAGCGAAGAAATGACTATGATAATGGTCCTACCGGTTCTGGTCTACATCACGTTTGTATGATCATGGCAGGTTCATTAATGCTATCAAGTTCAGTTATACGTGGTATCGGTGAAGATGATCGTATGCCTGAGTTAGATGGTGGTGCGCTAAGTGCTAAAGATTGTGCTAAGTTCATAAGCGATCAACTGAAACTAGCTGAAGAGTTTAGAGCAACAAGGAGTGTGGTAAAATAAGATGGAAGACTTAGGGTGTTCTGCTATAAATAATAAGAGCGGAGTAAATGTGATTTTTAATATAAACAAGGTGAATAAAATATGAAATTTAGTAACGAAACGATGAGTGTACTCAAGAACTTTTCGAGTATCAACCCGAGTATTGTCTTTAAGTCAGGCTCGACTATTCGAACAATCTCTCCCCAAAAAACAGTTATGGCTGCGGCAACAATTGGTGAAACAGTTGAGCAACAGGCAGGCGTATATGACTTGTCAAGATTCTTGGCAACTCTATCTTTATTCGAAAACCCAGAAGTCGTATTTGGTACAGATCGTTTTACTATTAAGGGTGGTAAAAGCGAACTCAAATACACATACACTTCTGAATCATTGATAGTTTCCCCTCCTGATAAGGACATAGTTGTTCCTGATCCAGAGGCTACGATCAATGTTAGCTGGCAAGCTATTGACAGTGTGATCCGTGCTACGGGCGTACTACAGTTGCCAGAAGTTGCTTTCTCTAGTGACGGGAGTACTATTACACTCTCTGCTGTAGATAGCAAGACATCAACGGCTGATAGTTACGATGTGATTATTGCTGAAGGTGTTGAGACCCCACCCTTTAATATGATTATCAAAACTGATAATCTCAAACTAGTACCAACCGACTACGAGGTCACATTGTCTTCTAAAGGTATGGCACACTTTAAATCCGATAAAGTCCAATACTGGATCGCAATCGAATCTCGTTAAAATCATATATAGGAGAATATTATGACAGATGAAACCCAAGTAGCTTCAGGTGAAGCACAAGTAGAAGATCAAGCGCAAGAGCAAGAGCAAGCACCTGGTCTTTCACTGAATGACATTTCTGCGGCAGTTCAGATCATTGATGTAGTCACACCACGTGGCGCATTTCGTGGCGAAGAACTAGCAGGAGTAGGTATGGTACGTGAACGCTTTATGGCATTCTTGCGTCATGCTAAAGAGCAAGGTCAGGATGTTACTTTGCCAGGTGAAGCGCCTGCACCAGCAGAAGCACCACCAGCAGAAGCACCAGAGGCTTAAGCTAAAAACTGAGAGAGGTGGTTGAGAATGACTTGACTGCCTCTCTCTTTTATTGTATACTGATGTATGTGATGTAAATATATTATGGAGTTTTATTATGCAAGACAATTTTTTATGGGTAGAGAAGTATCGCCCACAAACGGTCTCTGATGCTATTTTACCTGATGAACTGAAAGCGACTTTTCAGCAGATGGTAGATCAGAAAAACGTACCGAATCTTTTACTTTCTGGTCGTGCAGGAATAGGTAAGACTACTATTGCAAAGGCTATGCTAGAAGAGATTGGTTCTGACTATATAACCATTAACGGTTCTATGAACGGTAATATCGATACACTTCGATATGAAATTTCTAACTTTGCTTCTAGTGTATCTTTCACTGGCGGTCGCAAGTATGTGATCCTAGACGAAGCAGACTATCTAAATCCTAATTCTACACAGCCAGCACTTCGTAACTTTATGGAAGAGTTCTCGAAGAATTGTGGCTTTATCATGACCTGTAACTTTAAGAACAGGATCATTGAGCCTCTACATTCACGTTGTAGCGTTGTAGAATTCGCAATCGAAAAGGGCGACAAGCCTAAACTTGCTTCACAGTTCTACAAGCGTGTTTGCAAAATACTAACTGATGAAGGTGTTACTTATGATCAAAAATCTGTGGCTGAACTTGTGCAATTATATTTCCCTGATTGGCGCAGAGTGCTTAATGAATTACAGCGTTATGCTACTACTGGTAATATTAATGCTGGCATCCTAGCCAACAAATCTGGTGATAGTATCAGTGGTCTCATCGATCTGATGAAGAGCAAAGATTTCACTGCCACACGTAAGTGGGTTGCTGAGAACATTGACGTAGACTCTGCTGTTCTGTATCGCCAACTATATGATGTATTACCATCTAAGGTAAACTCTACTCAAAGCGTAGCAGACGCCATCATAATCCTATCTGAGTATCAGTACAAAGAAGCATTTGTTGCAAACACTGAAATCAATCGAGTTGCGGCTCTTGCCACTCTTATGGCTGAAGTGGATTGGAAATGATCAATCTTGCAGGAGAGTACATCTTGACAGCGGATGACATAGCTCATTCTCTGTTGCAACACTATGACACTCGGTATACCATTAAGATCGAAGATTCGACAAAGATGGGTTTTAGACTCATTAGCGATAAAGGATTACTAGAGAAGGAGTCTGATTCGGTACATGAAAAGTCTGGTGTATATGCCATATTCAAAGATCATCATTGTTTGTATGCAGGTCAATCTGGAAAGAGCATGGGTAACAGACTCGGTAGATTTGTGAAAGAAGTTCGTAGATTATCTACGAGTAAAGAGAAGCATTCTGCTGGTAGAAAATACCGTGAGATGTGGGGTGAAGACTTCTCGGACATGACTGTAGAGGTCTATTATCTAAAAGAACAGGTTAATGTCAAGAGATATGATGTTGAGCAATCTATGATCCGTATACTCAAGCCTTTGCTTAATGTGCGGGGTAGGTAATGAAACTTAATCCTTTCAGTAAGACTGCGGATAAGATATGCTTAATGTGTGAATCTTCAGTTGGTAAGAACCCCGCTGAAGTTCGTTACAAATATCGTGACGGTGAAGGTGTTGCGTATCTGTGTAAAGAATGTAGTGATAGTGTCAACCAAGATACTATTGACAAGGAGCATAACGATGAGTTCTCCGTTTGAATATGTAAACAGTATAAATTTTACCAAGAAGAACATGATGCGTGATAGTGAGAATGATGTACTCGCTGAGAAGGGCTACGAGCCATGGCTTGTGAACAAAGCTTTGTCTTACTTTCCCGACACCATACTTCACGCAAATCTAATGAATCAGTGTCACCATCTGGATAAGCGACCCCAGTACGAGTGTCTTATAAATAGCATTAGACCCAAGAAGAGATTCAGCAAATGGGTTAAGAATGCTAGTAATGAGGAACTTGAATTGGTGTGTAACTATTATAAATGTAATAGAATTATCGGTCAAGAATATCTATCTTTGTTGTCTAGTGAGCAGTTGGGCATTATGAAACAACAACAAGACACAGGTGGAATTAAAAGATGAACTTAATAGATAAACTAGTTGAAGTGACTTTGCCTAATGAAGAGAGTTTCCTTAAGGTAAAAGAGACCTTAACACGTATCGGCATTGCATCAAAAAAAGAACAGAAATTGTTTCAATCATGTCATATCTTGCATAAGCAGGGTAAGTACTACATTGTACATTTCAAAGAACTATTCATGTTAGATGGTAAAACTAACGACTTCTCTGAAGAAGATCGGGCACGTAGAAACATGATTGTTACCTTGTTAGAGGAATGGGAATTAGTCAAATCAGTTGACGCTTCTAAGATCGTAGAGCCAGTCGCTCCGCTATCGCAGATTAAGATTCTTCCTTTCAAAGAGAAAGACCAATGGGAGCTTATAGCTAAGTATAGCATAGGCAAGAAGCGATAACACTTATATAATTTAGCACAAGGATTTTGATCATGAGTACCGAAGACGTAACCAATATGTGGAACGCTAACTACACACAAACTTTAGTTTCCAATAATATGACTTGGGATATAGGGCATCAGATGGGTGTCGCATTGTCTATAGCAGACCAAGACGAACTAAAGATTTATAGACTCTTTCCAGAAGCACACTTACCCGTCTATGGTAGCGAATGGGCGGCATGCTTTGACTTGTCAGCATCTATTCGTGACACAGATACCATCGCAGTATATTCTAACAACAACACCAAAACTAAACGTCCCACGCATGAACTCTTAAACGGAACACGAGGCATCACTATCTATAGTGGTGAACGATGTCTAGTACCAACTGGTTTAGTATTCGACTTAGATGAAACACAGTCTCTAAGAATTCACCCACGTTCAGGTTTAGCTTGGAAGAATGGTATTACGGTAGCAAACTGTGAAGGTATTATTGATGCAGACTATGTTGACCAAACATTCGTTATGCTACACAACATATCTAGCGATCCATTCCCAATTCTTGACGGCATGCGTATTGCTCAAGGTGAAGTTGTAGTGACTAAACCACAGATGGTGTTCACTGTAGTTGAAGCAGAGCCAAAGTCTAAGACAGATCGTAAAGGCGGATTTGGTTCAACGGGAGTTTAGTTATGCAACAACAATCTTTTAGATTCTATGATATAGATCCAGAGCAACTATCATTTGACTTTCCAGTGCAACAACGGTCATATGTACAAACCGATTTGTTAACAACAATTGATAGTAGTTATCTCCTGACTGGAAAACAACATGCATATCTTACCGTGAGTAATTCAGACGGTGGTGAGGCGGCAAGGATAGACGATACAGGAATCAGTCTTAGAATGGAAAACAAATCTTGGCTAAAAACTAAAGTTGCTAATTGGTTAGGAGTTAAGTACCTATAACCATGCTTTCCTGTAATGCTAGTCATTACGAAATATCATGAAGTTTTTCATCAACATCAGCATAAATCATGTATAAATACTTGTGTGTTGCCTTCGGGGACACATAACAATAACCCTTGCTTAACAGGAGGTCAATAATGACTTATATGCAAACACAGTACGATCCATTCACAACCGTAGGATTCGATAGAATCTTTGAACGCATCCAAGCGATGAATCAAACACCCTACGATAGAGGTGCTAGTAACTATCCGCCATATAATATCACGAGAGAAAGTGATACAACGTATATCGTTGAAATGGCAGTTGCTGGATTCACTGAGGAATCTCTTGACATTCAAGTCAAAGAAGGTATCCTAACAGTCGAAGGTAAGGTTGAGGACTCTGAAGATAAAGAGTACATTCACAAAGGTATTGCCGCTCGTGCTTTCACGAGAACATTCACACTTGCTGAAACGGTAATTGTGAAAGATGCAGGACTTGAGAATGGCATGCTTCGTATCTTGTTAGAAAACGTCATCCCAGAGGAGCAGAAGCCCAAGAAGATTAAGATTGGTCAGAAGCTTGATGTTGGGAAAAAAGAACTACTTCAAGAATAGTAGTGACATTAGGGTGGGATGTGGATCAAAAGTTTACATCTCACTCTTTAATTACATATTTGTAAAGGAGCAAATAAAGCTTATGAAAAAGGCAATCTCTTTCATTAAGAGTTGCGATGGTGAATTCTGCGACATGATATCTCAATTATCATTGTTAGCAATGTCCACCTTTGTAATAGCTAGTTGTCTATCAACACTAGCATAAGATCCATGACACCAGCGGTGGACTAATCTAGACCACCGTTTTTCAGTTTTAAGACTTGACAATGGCACTAAACCGTGCTATAATGTATACATCAAATGATTAATTGTGAGAGACTATATTATGCAAACTGTACAAAGCCTACCCACCCTCTACAAACGTGATAGTAAAGGTAAGATACGAGTACTGACTATAGAAGTCGGGCTAGTTGAATATGGTTTTCCTACCAATACTGAAGACCTGTTTGGAACTAGATCAATAGCTGGATTGCAAGAAGGTAAGTTAGTTACCTCTGGATGGAAAATCAGCGAACCTAAGAATGTCGGCAAAATCAATGGCACGACATCACGTACTCAAGCCGAATCAGAAGCCCAAGCGAATTGGGACAAGAAGGCAGAGAAAGAGTACTTCCCAAAAATAGAAGACGTAGATTCCTACGAACGATTCAAGCCCATGCTTGCTGGCGACTACACAAAGCGTCATCAATCTGAGGGATTCAGTCAGCCTAAGTTAGACGGTATTCGCTGTCTTGCTGATAAGAATGGTCTATGGACACGTCAAGGCAAACCAATCAATAGCTGTCCACACATCTGGGAATCAGTTAGGTCTATCGTAGAGAATAGTCCTGATATCGTTCTAGACGGAGAGTTGTACAACCATGACTTGAAAGAGGACTTCAATAAGATCACTAGCCTTGTTCGTAAAAGTAAGTCTACGCCTGAAGATATTCTTGAAGCAGAGAAGATGGTAGAATATCATGTATACGATATGTTTAGCAGTGTTACTCCCAATCTTCTTTTCGCACAACGTACTCATGTACTAGAGGCAATTATCAAATCAGAGGGATGCACTCAACTAGTTCCCACTACTTACTGCCCAGATCAAGAATCGCTTGATGCCATGTATGGACAATACATGACTGATGGTTATGAAGGTCAGATGGTGCGTAACGACATCGTGTATGAGAACAAACGCAGTAATGGATTACTGAAGCGTAAAGAGTTCATCACTGAAGAATACGAAGTCGTTTCTATGGAGCAAGGACAGGGTAACTGGCATGGACATACGAAGCGTTTTATCCTACGTATGCCAAATGGTGAGACGTGTGGTTCTGGTGTTAGAGGCAAACAAGACGTCCTTAAAGCACTTTGGGACTCTCAAGTGTCTCCTACGTGGGCAACACTGAGATACTTTGGCTTAACGCCTGATGGTGTACCACGTTTTCCAGTAGTTGTAGATTATGGGACGGGTGAACGTACTGACTAATTTACTTGACTTTTTGTTTCTTATACTGTACAATGTAAACTATAACATACAAAATGAGGTAATAAATTGAGTTTTTACACTTGTGTTAATCGCTACGGCAACAAGATTCTATATCGTGGTTATGATGATAATGGTGAACGGTTTCAGACTAAGATCCCCTTCAAGCCTACTATGTATCTACAATCTAACAAGCCAGCCACCAGTGGTTGGAAAGCATTTGACGGCACTAATGTTGAGCCTATAGAGATCGACTCTATGAGCGAAGCGACTGAGTTTGTTAAAAAGTATGAAGGTATTGATAATTTCAAAATACACGGCAACAACAACTTCGTTGCACAGTTTATCGCTGAGAAGTTTCCCGGTATCGTACCATACAGTCTAAAGAAGATCGAAGTTGGTAATATCGATATCGAGGTTATGTCTGATGAGGGTTTCCCAGAGCCAGATGTAGCTAACTATCCAATCATATCTATTGCCTATAAGAGCAGTCTACATAATGTATTTCATGTGTGGGGTCTTGGTGAGTATGATGCTTCTAAGTCTGAACTAGAACTAGACGGCGCTATGATACAGTATCGCCATTGCACTAGCGAAGATGACCTTATGTTGAAGTTCTTAACATTCTGGTCACACAACTGTCCTGATATTATCACTGGTTGGAACTTACGTTTCTTTGACATACCTTATATGATCAATCGAACAACGAAGATTCTAGGTAATGATGTAGTCAAGAAGTTCTCACCATTTGGTGTTGTGAAGCACCGTCAGATTAACGTCAAGGGTAAGAACTTAGATGCATACGAGATGTATGGTGTCCAGCAAATGGATTACTATGATCTATTCACTAAGTTTGGCTACTCTTATGGCTCACAGGCATCTTACACACTAGATCACATTGCTTCGGTCGTGTTGGGTAAGAAGAAGCTTTCATATGCAGAGTATGGTAGCCTTCACACTTTATACAAGCACAATCACCAAAAGTTCATTGACTACAACATACGAGATGTTCAGGTTGTAGATCAGATCGATAAGCAAACAGGTCTTATGGACTTGGCACTGATTGTAGCGTACAAGGGTGGTGTAAACTACATGGAGACGTTTGGTACTACTTCTATCTGGGACTCTATCATTTATCGATATTTGAATGAGCGAAAGATTGCTGTACCACCTTCTGCACGTAAACACAAAGAGTCGTATCCTGGTGGCTATGTAAAAGATCCGCATGTTGGCATGAGTAAGTGGGTAACATCATTTGACCTTAACTCTCTATATCCAAACTTGATTGTTCAGTACAATATGTCACCTGAAACCTTGCTTAATGATCCTAGTGATTTCACGGCAAGCGGTGTCGAGTACTACATGAAGAATGGCATCGATGATGAATTACGTGAAAGAAACGTATCGGTAGCAGTCAACGGTTCTATGTATCGTAACGACAAGCGTGGTGTATTACCTGAAATCATTATTGGTCTGTATAATGAGCGTAAAGAAGTCAAACGTGGCATGCTTGTTTTAATGCAAGATTATGAGAAGAACAAGACTCCAGAACTCAGTCGAGAGATAAATAGACTTGAGAATACGCAAATGGCTATTAAGATTTTACTTAACTCACTTTATGGTGCGTTAGGCAATCAGTACTTCCGTTACTTTGATATGCGTATTGCTGAGGGTATTACACTGTCTGGTCAGTTGGCTATTAAGTGGGCTGAACAAGCTATGAATGATGCGATGAATGGTATTCTCAAATCTGATGATAAAGACTATGTGATTGCTATGGACACTGATTCGTTATACGTGAACATGGAGCCTCTGGTCAATGCTGTTAATCCTAAAGATCCAGTAAAGTTTATCGACCAAGCTTGTGAGCAAAAGATCGTTCCTATTCTAGCTAAAGCCTATGATAGAATGTTCACGCAAATGAATGCTTTTGAAAATCGTATGGTTATGGCACGAGAGGCTATTGCTGATAAGGGCATATGGATGGCTAAGAAGCGTTACATCTTGAACGTTCATAATAACGAAGGTGTGCAGTACGCAGAGCCAAAACTTAAAGTGATGGGCATCGAAGCTGTTAAGTCTTCTACGCCTCAAGTTGTACGTGACAAGTTTGTTAAGGCATACAAGTTGATGTTGAACTCTACTGAAGCAGAACTACAGAAGTTCGTAGCAGAGTTCTTCGAAGAGTTTAAGACTTTACCACCAGAAGACGTTTCGTTTCCTCGTGGCGTGAGCGACATTGCTAAGTGGAAAGATAAGCACATTACTTATAAAAGTGGCACACCAATTCATGTTCGTGGCGCATTACTATATAATCAGCAACTAAAGAAAGCGAAGTTGAATACCGAAGAGATCAAGAACGGTACCAAAGTGAAGTTCTGTTACATGAAAATGCCTAATCCAATTATGGAGAATGTTATATCATTTGCACAGTTCCTACCAGAAGAGTTCGGACTGCATCAATATGTAGATTATGAAACGCAATTTAACAAGACGTTCAAAGAACCCTTGAAGTTGGTATCAGATGCCATCAACTGGGAACTAGAATACATAAACTCATTGGAGGGTTTTTTCTCATGACAGACGATATATTTGACTTCGGTTTTACTGCCGTTGATGAAACAGAACTGGAAGTAGTTCAAAAAGCACACTCGGATCTAACTGATCTGAATCACACAGCAGAGGATGCACAGGGTAAGCTTGATAGACTTTACAATGCAATCACGCCACTGCTCAACAACCTTAAGGCAAACCCAGAGAAAGAATACATTCTTTGGCCGAACCGCACAGATAAAATTGAACAATTTGAAAAGAAATTGTTTGACATTTATAACGATTGATGTTATACTAGTCAGACGAAAATATATAATAGAGGAGTAAATTATGTCATCATTAATGGAGAAGCTGGCGAGAAATTCGACAGTTAAATTAACAGCATCTATCATGGATTCTAAAGTCTATGGTAAGAAAGAAATGTCACCGACACCTGTGCCTATGGTAAACGTAGCATTGTCTGGTCGTGTAGACGGTGGTTTGACACCTGGCTTGCTTATGCTTGCAGGTCCATCAAAGCACTTTAAATCCGCATTTGCGTTGCTTATGGCAGCCGCATATCAGAAGAAGAACAAAGATGCTGTAATCTTATTTTATGATTCTGAGTTTGGTACACCTCAAGCTTACTTCGAATCGTTTGGTGTAAACATGGATCAAGTTATCCACACACCTATTACGAATGTCGAAGAGTTAAAGTTTGATATTATGAAGCAGTTAGAGGGCATAACCAAAGACGATAAAGTTTGTATCGTTATCGATTCTATTGGTAACCTTGCTTCTAAGAAAGAAGTTGATGACGCTATGGATGGTAAGTCTGTTGCAGATATGTCACGTGCAAAGCAGATGAAGTCTTTGTTCCGTATGATCACACCACATTTGAATTTGAAAGATATTCCACTTGTGGCAGTAAATCACACGTACAAAGAGATTGGCTTGTATCCTAAAGATGTTGTGTCTGGCGGTACTGGTGCTTACTATTCTGCTGATTCTATTTGGATTATTGGTCGTCAGCAAGAGAAGGTTGGCACTGAGATTAAGGGCTACCACTTTATCATCAATATTGAGAAGTCTCGTTATGTTCGTGAGAAGTCTAAGATCCCTGTTACTGTTACGTTTGAAGGCGGTATCTCTAAGTGGTCTGGGCTGATGGATGTTGCAGAGGCTGGTGGTTATCTAGTTAAGCCAAATGTTGGTTGGTACGAAGCTGTTAATCCAGCTACTGGTGAAGTCTTGATGCCTGCTAAGATGAGAGCTAAAGAGATACATGATAACAATGAGTTCTGGCTAATGATGTTTGAGAAGACTGACTTTGCCACATACATTAAGAACAGTTACACTATGGCTAATGGTCCTATGTTAGATGACCAAACTAATGTTAAGATCGAGGAGGTCTTAGTAGATGATTGAGAACACCGTCCTTGCGGGTTTATTACATAATGAAGATTACATGCGGAGAGTGGTGCCGTTTTTAAGTGAGGAGTACTTCGGTGACTTCACTGACAAGACGATATTCAAATCCATTGTCAAGTATATCTCTGATTACAATGGGATTCCCACTCGGGAAGCCCTGCGTATTTCTATCGAAGAAAAAGACAATATCAGCGATGATCAATATAAGACCATCGTAGAAACCATCAATGCTTTAGAGTATGATGAGAAGACTGATATCGACTGGATCGTAGATAAGACAGAGAAGTTCTGCCAAGATAAGGCAGTCTTCAATGCAGTTCGTGAAGCAATTCTCGTATTAGACGGTGCACACCAAGACTTGGATAAGGGGTCAATTCCTGATCTTTTATCTAAGGCTCTTGGTGTCTCATTCGATCAGGCTATTGGTCACGACTTCTTAGAAGATATCGAAAGTAGATATGAGTTCTATCATAGTAAAGAAGATAAGATTGGGTTTGACCTCGATCTGTTTAACAAGATCACTAAAGGTGGTTTATCTAGAAAGTCTCTGAGTATCTGTCTAGCAGGTACTGGTGTTGGTAAGACATTGTTCATGACGCATTGTGCGGCAGCCAATCTTATGGATGGTAAGAATGTTTTGTATATCACTATGGAAATGGCTGAAGAGAAAATCTCTGAACGTATCGATGCTAACTTAATGAATGCTACTATGGACAGTCTACAAGATATGCCTAAAGATGTATTCATGAAGCGTATCAATCGAGTCAAAGCTAAGACTACTGGTAAGTTGATCGTTAAAGAGTATCCGACTGCTACTGCTGGTTCTTCACACTTTAGACATCTATTGAACGAATTGAAGCTAAAAAAGAACTTTACTCCAGATATCGTGTACATCGATTATCTAAATATATGTACTAGTTCTAGAATGAAAGCTGGTGGTAATGTCAACTCTTATACGTTGATCAAAGCGATTGCTGAAGAACTTCGTGGTCTTGCTGTTGAGTTTAATGTGCCTATTCTGAGTGCTACACAGACAACTCGTACGGGTTACAGTAGTTCAGACTTGAACCTCGAAGATACGTCTGAGTCGTTTGGTCTACCTGCAACTGCTGACTTTATGTTTGGTTTGATATCGACAGAAGAACTTGAAGGTCTTGGTCAGTTGATGGTCAAGCAGTTAAAGAATCGATGGGGTGATACTAATTATCTGAAACGATTTGTCATTGGCGTTGACAGGTCTAAGATGAAGTTGTATGACGCTGAAGAGTCTGCTCAACAAGGCATAGT
>Ga0115005_10001426_pt1 | contig 18929 bp, 18 predicted proteins | sample ArcOceMetagenome_FD_87163 | JGI IMG/M metagenome (GOLD analysis project Ga0115005, IMG submission 87163) | Marine eukaryotic phytoplankton communities from Arctic Ocean - Arctic Ocean - Greenland ARC118M Metagenome | ecosystem: Environmental > Aquatic > Marine > Oceanic | place: Arctic Ocean... | reverse complement strand
TAAGATGGCACAGCTAAAAGAGCGCTTTGGTGATGACCGTCAAAAGATGTCGCAGGCTACAATGGAAATGTATAAGAAAGAAAAAGTTAACCCTGCTGGTGGTTGTTTACCAATGATCATTCAGATGCCAATATTTTTAGCATTGTACTGGGTATTTTTAGAAAGTGTTGAATTACGCCATGCACCTTTCTTCTTCTGGATAGAAGATCTGTCGACAATGGATCCATACTTTATATTACCTATATTTATGGGCGTAAGTATGTTCGTGATGCAAAAAATGCAACGGATGACAATACAAGATCCGATGCAACAGAAAATTATGCAATATATGCCCGTGGCATTTTCTGTATTCATGGCTTGGTTCCCATCAGGTTTAGTACTTTATTGGTTTGTGAGTAACATGATTTCAATTGCGCAGATGAAGATTATTTTCAGCGGTATTGAAAAAGCAAAATTGGCGAAAGCTAAAGATTAATTTATAAAATAAAAAATGTTAAAGGCGACCTGTTTGGTCGCCTTTTTTATTTCTGCTCAATAAATGTTTATAATAGCCTCGCTCCCTCATAGGAAATAATTATGACTGAAATTTTATATCAAAAAGAAACCATTGCAGCACAAGCCACAGCACCCGGTCGTGGTGGAGTTGGCATTATAAGAATATCGGGTCCAGAAGTTAAAAGTGTGGCTCAGGCTATTTTAGGAAGAATACCTGAAATTAGAAGAGCAGAATATTTACCCTTTAATGATGCAAAACAGAACGTATTAGATCAAGGTATAGCTTTATATTTTAAAGCCCCCCACTCCTTTACAGGTGAAGATGTACTTGAATTACAAGGGCATGGAGGACCAGTAATTTTAGATATGATCTTAAAAGAGATTTTAGCACTTCCAAAAATTCGCATGGCTAAACCTGGTGAGTTTAGTGAACAAGCTTTTATCAACGACAAATTAGATCTTACGCAAGCTGAAGCTATTGCAGATTTAATAAACTCAAGTTCAGAGCAAGCAGCTCGATGCGCATTACATTCAATGCAGGGTGATTTTTCTAAGCTCGTTAATCAACTCGTCGAAAGTACCATTCATTTAAGAATGTATGTAGAGGCGGCTATTGATTTTCCAGAAGAAGAAATAGATTTTCTTGCTGATGTAAAAGTAGTGAATGATCTAAAAAAGATTATTACACAAGTTGAAAAGGTTCAGAGTCAAGCGCATCAGGGCAGTATTATTCGTGAAGGTATGCGAGTCGTTATAGCAGGACGACCTAATGCAGGTAAATCAAGCCTATTAAACGCATTAAGTGGTAGAGAAGCCGCAATAGTAACAGACATAGCAGGAACTACACGAGACGTACTCTCAGAACAAATTCATATTGATGGAATGCCACTGCATATTATAGATACGGCAGGCTTGCGTGACAGTAACGATCAGGTTGAGCAAATAGGCATTGAACGTGCTTGGAAAGAGATAAACCAAGCAGACCGAGTGCTACTTATGGTTGATGCGAGTGATGATGACAGTGAAGATCCGCAAAAGTTATGGCCAGAATTTTTTGCTAAATTACCGAAAAATATTGGCTTGACCGTAATTAAAAACAAAGCTGATGTTAAAGCTATTAAAACTGGTTTTTCAGAAAGCAATAATCTACCAACCGTTACGTTATCAGCTAAGAATGGTGATGGCATACCTGAGTTAAAAGAACACTTAAAAAGCATTATGGGTTATCAAGGGAGTACTGAAGGTGGCTTTATGGCAAGACGACGTCATTTGGCTGCATTAGAACAAGCGCATCACCATTTAATTATTGGCTTAGACCAACTTGAATCTTATGTTGCAGGAGAAATTCTTGCTGAAGAATTACGTTTATGTCAAATAGAACTCAATAAAATAACGGGTGAATTTACCAATGACGACTTATTAACTGAAATTTTCTCGTCATTTTGTATTGGAAAATAACGCTTAATTTATATAAATAAAGGAATAAAATGAGCTCATTTCAAATTATTGTAGGTAGTATGTTGGGTGGAACTGAGTATGTTGCCGAAGCCTGTGAAGAGACTTTATTGGCATTAAATCACCAAACGAACCTCCATTTACAGCCTAAATTTGAACAAATAAACAGCAATGAACAGACTTGGTTAATTTGTACATCAACTCATGGCGCAGGTGACTTCCCTGACAACATTCAAAATTTTGTTGAAGATCTTAAAAATACGACGATCGATCTATCCCCAGTTAACTTTATGATCATAGGAATAGGAGATTCGAATTATGATACCTTTTGTAAAGCTGCTACCAATATCAAAAACATAATGTTATCAAAGGGATGTAAAGAGAAGATAACCATTAAAACGTTCGATATGAGAGAAGAAATAGATCCAGAGGATCTAGCTCAACAGTGGTTAATAACAAATAAAGATCTTTTATAAAGATCTTACACATAAGTTATCAACAAAACTGTTAACTAAATAAACCTATTGTGGATAAGTCTGGGTAAAACCTATTAATTTCTTATTATTATTCAGTGTATATAATTATCATTTATTTCACTTGTGGATAAGTCGATGTTTTGATCATAGGTTTAAAGCCCTTTGATCAAAGATTGATCACAGTGTTATGATCAAACTAATAAACTGTTATATATAGAGAAAAAGTACTTATCAACAGAAAAGTGCTTTACTAATAAGTAATAGTAATAAGATCTCTTTAAAGATCTTATATATTATAAGAAGGATCACACTCAGATCTTTTTAATCAATTGATCATTCCCCTCATCACAAAAAAGCGCTAAAATACGTTCCCTAATTTTTGAATAACAAATTATTCAATAAATAATGTAAAGTTTAACCAAGGTCTAAAAATTTATGTGGTATCAAGAATCTTATGACGTAATCGTAGTCGGTGGTGGTCATGCCGGAACAGAAGCATGTCTGGCAGCAGCACGTATGGGTTGTAAAACATTATTGTTGACACATAACATCGACACCTTAGGTCAAATGTCCTGCAATCCAGCCATTGGCGGTATTGGTAAGGGTCATTTAGTAAAAGAGATTGATGCTTTAGGTGGATTAATGGCAACTGCCACTGATCACGCTGCAATTCAATTTAGAACGTTAAATGCCAGCAAAGGACCTGCAGTTCGAGCAACTAGAGCTCAGGCTGATCGCATTTTGTATAGATCCTTTGTTAGAAATCATTTAGAAAATCAAGAAAACCTCACGATCTTTCAGCAACCTTGTGATGATCTTATTTTAGAAAATAACAAAATTGTGGGTGTTTCAACGCAGATGGGACTGAAATTTAAAGCTAAATCAGTCGTTTTAACCGTTGGTACTTTTTTAGCTGGGCAAATTCATATAGGTTTAAATAATTACCAAGGCGGTAGAGCTGGCGATCCATCAAGTGAGAACTTAGCAAAAAAATTACGAGATATGCCATTTCGTATAGATCGTTTAAAAACAGGTACACCACCACGCTTAGATGCCAGAAGCTTAGATTTTTCTAAAATGGAACAACAACCTGGAGATGATCCTCGTCCGATCTTCTCATTCATGGGTTCTAGAGATGATCATCCAGAACAAGTACCCTGTTACATCACACATACAAATGTTAATACACACGACATTATTAGAAATGGTCTCGATAGATCACCGATGTATACAGGTGTTATAGAAGGAATTGGTCCGCGTTATTGTCCTTCAATAGAAGATAAGATCACTCGCTTTGCCGATAAAGATTCACACCAAATATTTGTTGAACCTGAAGGTTTAACAACACATGAAATCTATCCTAACGGGATTTCGACAAGTTTACCTTTCGATGTTCAAATGGCGATGGTTCGTTCAATTAACGGTTTTGAAAATGCACATATCACTCGACCAGGTTACGCGATTGAATATGATTATTTTGATCCTCGTGATTTAAAACAAACGTTAGAAAGTAAGTTTGTCGAAAACTTATATTTCGCTGGACAAATTAATGGTACAACAGGCTACGAAGAAGCTGGTGCTCAAGGTTTACTCGCGGCCACTAATGCAGCAGCTCGTGTGCAAGGTAAGGAAGAGCTTATCTTAGGAAGAGATCAAGCTTACATGGGTGTATTGGTTGATGATTTAGCGACATTAGGTACGAAAGAACCTTATCGTATGTTTACTTCACGTGCTGAGTACCGTTTATTGTTAAGAGAAGACAACGCAGATATTCGTTTAACCGAAAAAGGCTATAAGCTTGGTTTGGTCGATGAAGATCGTTGGAAATCATTCAATGAAAAAATGGAAATAGTTGAACTCGAACGCCAACGTTTGAAATCAACATGGATCCAAAAAGATCATCAAGTCGTTGACCAAATTAATCCATTACTAAAATCTGATATCAGCAGAGAAAATAGTTTAGAGGATCTCGTTCGTCGTCCTGAAGTACGTTACGAAGATCTAATGAAAATTGAAGGTATTGGTCCTGGAGTTGATCATAAGCAAGCAGCTGAACAAATTGAAATTCAAATTAAATATGCGGGTTACATTGATAGACAACTCGATGAGATATCTAAAAAGAAGCGTCACGAAAATACACTCATTCCGATTGATTTTAATTTTACACAAATATCTGGTTTATCAAACGAAGTAGTAGCAAAATTGAGTGATGCTCGTCCAGAGACTATTGGTAAAGCATCACGTATTTCTGGTATAACCCCTGCAGCAATATCATTACTATTGGTTTATCTTAAAAAACACGGTTTATTACGTAAAACTGCCTAATTAAATTATTTAAACGCGAAAAATAAATGACACTTAAAACTCAACTGACATTATTAATTGATAAAAGCGAATTATCACTCACAGAAAACCAGATAGATTTATTAATTCAGTATGTTGAATTATTAGATAAGTGGAACAAGGCTTATAATTTAACCGCTGTTAGAGATACCACTGATATGTTAGTTAAACATATTATGGACAGTTTGATGGTAGGGGAAAAACTTAAAGGGCAATCTTTTATTGATGTTGGTACTGGACCTGGATTACCAGGTATTCCATTATCTATTTTATACCCTGAGAGAAATTTTGTTTTACTTGATAGCTTAGGCAAAAGAATAACTTTCTTACGACAAGTTGTTTTTCAGTTAAAGTTAAAAAATGTAACACCGGTTTTATCAAGAGTTGAAAAGTATCAACCAGAGGTCTTATTTGACGGAGTGCTAAGTAGAGCATTTGCATCACTTGAAGATATGGTCAATTGGTGTCAACATCTAATTGCAGATGAAACGGGACGATTTTTTGCACTAAAAGGTCAATTTCCCCGCGAAGAAATAGAACAATTGCCAGAACATATAAAGTTTGTAGACAGTAGCGAAATAATCGTGCCTAATTTGCAAGGTGAACGCCATGTCATTGAACTAAAAAAAATAAAAAAATAAATAATTACTTTCGAGGTTATTGTGGGAAAAATCATTGCGGTTGCTAACCAAAAAGGTGGGGTTGGCAAAACAACTACATCAGTAAATTTAGCTGCCTCTCTTGCAGCGACAAAACGAAAAGTTTTATTAATTGATTTAGATCCCCAAGGCAATACCACCATGGCCAGTGGTATCGATAAATATAAAGTACATGCAACGAGTTACGAATTATTGGTTGAAGAGAAACCATTTGATGAAGTTGTATGCAGAGAAACATCAGGGCTTTATGATTTAATTGCTGCTAATTCAGATGTTACTGCCGCTGAAATCAAATTAATGCAAGTTTACTCACGAGAACAGCGTTTAAAAACAGCTTTGGCTCCCGTTCGAGATAAATACGATTTTATTATTATTGACTGTCCACCTTCATTAAATATGTTGACGGTAAATGCAATGACGGCGGCTGATTCTGTGTTAGTGCCCATGCAATGTGAATACTATGCATTAGAAGGTTTAACGGCATTAATGGATACCGTTGCACAATTGACATCTGTAGTGAATAGTAAATTACATATAGAAGGCATATTACGTACGATGTATGATCCACGTAATCGACTAGCCAATGATGTATCTGAACAGTTAAAACGTCATTTTGGTGATAAGGTTTATCGTACCGTGATCCCACGTAATGTCCGTTTAGCTGAAGCACCCAGTTTTGGTTCTCCTGTAATGTATTATGATAAGTCATCAACAGGTGCTAAAGCGTATTTAGCACTAGCAGGTGAAATATTACGTAAAGCAGAAAAGAATAAACCTAAACTCCAAAAAAAAATTGACTAACCATTTCGATAAATCGAAGGAAAATTATGAGTCCAGCAAAACGTAGAGGCCTAGGTCGTGGTCTTGATGCATTATTAACATCAAATAAAGAAATAGATGATGCGGCTCACAGTAATTTAACTTCTGCTGATGATAGTGAATTACAATATTTACCAATAGAACAGTTACAGCAAGGTAAATATCAACCTCGTAAAGATATGTCAGCTGAAGCTTTGGAAGACTTATCTAATTCAATTCGTTCTCAAGGGATCATCCAACCTATTGTCGTTCGAAATGTAAATGCCAATACCTATGAAATAATTGCAGGTGAGCGTCGTTGGCGTGCAGCACAAATAGCTGAAATAGATAAAGTTCCTTGTATTATTAAAAATGTTGAAGACGAAGCTGCGATTGCGATTGCTCTTATTGAAAATATTCAACGAGAAGATCTAAATGCAATGGAAGAAGCAATAGCATTAGAACGGTTATTAACAGAGTTTGAGTTAACGCATCAAGAAGTCGCTAATGCTGTTGGTAAATCTAGGACAACAGTTTCTAATTTATTACGTTTAAATAAACTCAATGAAGACGTTAAAACGTTACTTGAGCACGGTGACATAGAAATGGGTCATGCGCGTGCATTGTTAGCGTTAGAAGATGACTTACAAAGCAATACAGCTAGAACCGTAGTTGCTAAAGATTTAACCGTACGTGAAACAGAAGCGCTGATTAAAAAAATTCAAGCCCCAGAAAAAATAGTAGAAGAAGCGGTTAAAGATCCAGATACTAAAAGCTTAGAACAAAATTTATCTGAAAAATTTGGTTCTCAAGTCACTATTGCCCACAACAAAAAAGGTAAAGGAAAGTTGGTAATATCGTATACCAATTTAGATGAGCTCGATGGAATAGTCGCTCGCTTTCGTTCTTTTTAGTCTGTCCTAATATCATATCTAATTTTTAGCACAAAAATAGGGCGTCAAGTGCCCTATTTTGTTGCATTAACATCATAAATCAGTATACTTGCGCTGACTTTTTGAAGTTAAATTTTTTACTTTAAATGAAGAATGAGTTATACGAATTCCTTCGTTGTTTTAATACATAGCTTTTAATCGAAATATTTGATAATTAATGAGTGTGAATTTTTTTAATAATAAAAATACACTGACAAAAGCCGGACAAAAGATTGCCTGTCAACAAATAGGCTTTTCTATTCTCGTTGTATTAATTTGTACTTTATTCACCTATTTTTATTGGGGACTACTAAGCGCACAATCAGTTATAGCTGGAGGTGTCGTTACTGTAATTCCTAATTGTTTATTCGCCTTTAAAGCATTCAAATATGCAGGGGCTAGCGCTTCTAAATTAGTGATAAAATCCTTTTTTAGTGGCGTAAAATTAAAAATGCTTTTGATGGCGGTTTTATTAATATTCGCTTTCAAAATAATGGTTATATTACCGATAGCATTTTTTGGAACATTTTTTTTAGTAATGGCTTTGCCGTTATTAACACCATTTTTATTTAAACTTTAATCATTGGGAATATTAATATGTCTGACGCTGCTGCTGAAGCAACATTAACCAGTCAAGAGTATATTACACACCATTTAACAAACTTAACGGTAGGTGAAGGATTCTGGTCTTGGAATCTAGATACGTTAGGATGGTCTGTATTTTTAGGTTTGCTATTTTTAGGCGTTTTTCGTTCTGTTGCGAAAAAAGCTACTACTGGCGTGCCAGGGAAATTGCAATGTGCTGCTGAAATGATAGTAGAATTTGTTGATGATAGCGTAAAAGGAACTTTCCATGGGAAAGACTTAATTGCACCTTTATCTTTAACCATATTCGTATGGATTCTATTAATGAATGCAATGGATTGGGTGCCAGTTGATTTACTGCCTTGGTTAATTAGTCTAGTGTCAGGTATTGATATGGCTCATATATACATGAAGCCAGTACCAACTACAGATCCAAATCTAACTTTCGCCCTAGCTGGCGGTGTGTTTTTCTTAATTATTTACTATTCAATTAAAGTGAAAGGTGTTGGCGGGTTCATGAAAGAACTTTACGGACAACCTTTTGGTCATTGGTCTTTGTATCCAGTGAACTTTATTCTTGAGATAGTTACTTTATTAGCTCGTCCTTTAGCATTATCTTTACGTTTATTCGGAAATTTATATGCAGGTGAGTTGATATTCTTACTGATTGCGACTCTTGGTTTTTACCAATTGCCAGTACACTTTATATGGGCTACTTTCCACTTGTTAGTTATCCCATTGCAAGCGTTTATCTTTATGATGTTAACTATTGTTTACCTTAGTTTAGCGCATGAAGATCACTAATTGATTTTATAACTTTTTAACTTTAACTTTAAATATCGGAGATAAAAATGGAAAACGTAGGTTTAATGTATATAGCTGCAGCATTACTTATTGGCTTAGGTGCCTTAGGTACTGCAATTGGTTTTGGTATATTGGGTGGTAAATTCTTAGAATCAGCTGCTCGTCAACCTGAACTAGCACCACAACTTCAAGTTAAAATGTTCATCGTAGCGGGTCTTATCGATGCTATCGCTATGATCGGTGTAGCAATGGGCTTATACGTATTATTCGTTAAAATTGGTTAATTTTTAACTTATTTAACTGAAACGAATTCTATAGGAGGTACACAAATGAATATTAATGCAACTATAATTGGTCAATTAATCGCATTTGTCGTATTTGTAATTTTCTGCATGAAGTTTGTATGGCCACCAATTATGGCTGCCATCGAAGCCCGTCAAGCTACTATTGCTGACGGACTTGCTGCTTCTGACCGTGCTGCTAAAGATCTTGAGCTTGCTCAAAATAAAGCAACAGCACAACTCAAAGATGCGAAATCACAAGCAGCGAGTATTATTGAAGCTGCAAAAAAACGTGAAGCGCAAATTGTTGAAGAAGCCGCAGGAAAAGCTGAAGCCGAAAAAGCTAAAATTTTAGCTTCAGGTCAAGCTGAAATAGAAACAGAACGTAACCAAGCTCGCGAAGAACTACGTCAACAAGTAGTTGTTTTAGCTGTAGCTGGTGCCGAGAAAATTCTTGAGCGTTCAATCGATGCCGCTGCACATAGCGACATTTTAGATAAACTTGTAGCTGAACTTTAAGAGGGGAATGAGCTATGTCTGAATTGACAACCGTCGCTCGTCCCTACGCTAAAGCAGCGTTCGATTTTGCTGTTGAAGCTAATGCGATAGACCACTGGTTAGAAATGCTAGTGTTTGCTGCAGAAGTTTCAAAAGACGACACTATTAAAGGTTTCCTTTCTGGTGGCGCATCAGCTGAACAAGCACAGGACTTATTTTTAAAAGTTTGTGATGTTCAACTTGATAGCAACGGCCAAAACTTTGTTAAAGTTTTAGCTGAAAATGGACGCCTTTTGGTGCTACCACAACTTGTTATTCAATTTAGCGAATTAAAAGCTGAATATGAAAAAACTGCCATTGTGGATGTAACGTCTGCTGTTGAATTAACAGCTGATAAATTAACTACATTAAGCGCCGCGCTTGAAAAGCGTTTGGCTCGTAAAGTAAAGCTTAATTGCAATGTTGACGCTAGTATCATGTCTGGTTTAGTTATAAAAACCGGCGACATGGTTATCGATGGTTCAGTTAGAAATAAACTGAATCGTTTAGCAACAGCAATGCAGTCATAGCATTTAAGAGATAAGGGAACAGAGCATGCAACTGAATTCCACTGAAATCGCTGAATTGATCAAGAATCGTATTGAAAAATTCAATGTTGTCAGCGAAGCTCGTAATGAAGGTACTATCGTTTCTGTAACAGATGGTATCATTCGCATCCACGGTCTTGCAGATGTAATGCAAGGCGAGATGATCGAACTTCCTGGTAGCCGTTTCGCTATCGCGTTAAACCTTGACCGTGATTCGGTCGGTGCGGTAGTTATGGGTCCATATGCTGATTTAGCAGAAGGACAAAAAGTTAAAGGTACCGGCCGTATATTGGAAGTACCTGTAGGACGTGGTTTATTAGGCCGCGTTGTAAACACTCTAGGTGAGCCTATTGATGGTAAAGGAACAATCGAAAACGATGGTTTCTCTCCTGTTGAAGTTCAAGCACCGGGTGTAATCGAACGTAAATCTGTTGATCAACCAGTTCAAACGGGTATTAAGTCTATTGACTCAATGATCCCAATTGGACGTGGTCAACGTGAATTGATCATTGGTGACCGTCAAATCGGTAAATCTGCAATTGCGCTAGATGCTATTATCAATCAAAAAGATACGGGTATTAAGTGTGTATACGTAGCTATTGGCCAAAAAGCGTCAACGGTTGCTAACGTAGTACGTAAATTAGAAGAGCATGGCGCATTAGAAAATACTATTGTTGTTGTTGCCTCTGCTTCTGAAGCGGCTGCTTTACAATACTTAGCACCTTACGCTGGTTGTTCAATGGGTGAATACTTCCGTGACCGCGGTGAAGATGCACTAATCGTATATGATGATTTGTCAAAGCAAGCAGTTGCTTACCGTCAAATTTCATTACTTTTACGTCGTCCACCAGGTCGTGAAGCATACCCAGGTGACGTTTTCTATCTTCATAGTCGTTTATTAGAACGTGCTTCACGTGTAAACGAAGCTTATGTAGAGAAATTCACTAACGGTGAAGTAAAAGGCCGTACAGGTTCTTTAACTGCATTACCTATTATCGAAACACAAGCGGGCGATGTATCTGCATTCGTACCGACTAACGTAATTTCGATCACTGATGGTCAAATTTTCTTAGAAGCTGATTTATTCAACTCAGGTATCCGTCCAGCTGTTAACGCTGGTTTATCGGTATCTCGTGTTGGTGGTGCAGCGCAAACTAAGATCATCAAGAAATTAGGTGGTGGTATTCGTTTAGCGCTTGCTCAATATCGTGAGTTAGCGGCATTCGCTCAGTTCGCATCTGATTTAGATGACGCGACCCGTGCACAATTAGAACATGGTCAACGTGTTACTGAATTGATGAAGCAAAACCAATACAGCCCGCTAACAGTTGCTGATACTGCAGTATCTTTATTTGCTGCTGAAAAAGGTTTTCTGAATGATGTTGTATTAAACAAAATCAATGATTTTGAAGCAGCATTACATACCTTTATCAACAATGACAGCGCTGAGTTGATGGCTAAAATCAACGAAACTGGTGGATACGATAAAGAAATCGAAGCAGGTTTAACCGCAGCACTTGAGAAATTCAAGTCTACGCAAACTTGGTAAGAACTTTTTATTCATAAATAAAGTTTCGGAGATAAGTCATGGCCGGTGGTAAAGAGATAAAATCTAAGATCGCGAGTGTTAAAAACACTCAGAAGATCACTAGTGCTATGGAAATGGTTGCAGCTAGCAAAATGCGCAAAGCGCAAGAAGGCATGGCTGCTTCTCGTCCATACGCTGAAAATATACGAAACGTGATCGGTCATATCGCGCTTGGTAACTTGGAATATCGCCATCCTTATTTGGAAGAGCGTGAAGTCAAGCGTGTTGGTTATATCGTTGTGTCTACAGACCGAGGTTTGTGTGGTGGTTTAAACATTAATTTGTTTAAAAAGGTATTAGCTTCTGCTGCCAAATGGCAAGCAGAAGAAGCAGAAGTTGAATTTGCTGTTGTTGGTTCTAAAGCAACCTCATTTTTCAATAATCTCAAAGCTAATGTTACCGCACAAGTTTCTGGTTTAGGCGACAGACCTTCACTTACCGATTTAATTGGTAGTGTGAAAGTGATGTTAAATGCTTATGACAATGGTGAAATTGATAAACTATTTATTGTTTACAATAAATTTGTTAACACCATGACGCAAACACCAACAATCGATCAACTTTTACCGTTACCTAAGTCAGACGATGAAGCAATAAAACATCGTTGGGATTACATTTACGAACCTGACGCACAAGCTATGCTTGAGCAGTTATTAGTTCGTTATGTTGAATCTCAAGTTTATCAAGGTGTTGTTGAAAATATCGCCTGTGAACAAGCCGCTCGTATGGTTGCAATGAAATCTGCAACTGATAACGCTGGCGACTTAATTGATGACTTACAGTTGGTATACAACAAGGCGCGTCAAGCAAGTATTACTCAAGAATTGGGTGAAATTGTTGCTGGTGCATCTGCTGTATAACGGTAAAAATTAGTTTTCGTTAAATTTAAATTTGAGGAATTAACATGAGTGCAGGTAAAGTCGTCCAAATTATTGGCGCAGTTGTGGATATCGAATTTCCACAAGATGCTGTACCTAAAGTATATGACGCATTAAAAGTAACCGAAGGTAAGCTTTCAGGTTTAGTACTTGAAGTACAACAACAACTTGGTGGCGGTGTAGTACGTACAATCGCTATGGGTAGTTCTGATGGTTTACAACGTGGTCTTAATGTAGAAAATACAGGTGAATCAATTCAAGTTCCTGTTGGTGTTGAGACTTTAGGTCGCATCATGAACGTACTTGGTGAACCTATTGATGAAGCTGGTCCAATTGGCGAAAAAGCTCGTTGGTCTATTCACCGTGAAGCTCCGGCTTACGCTGATCAAGCTATGTCAAATGAACTATTAGAAACAGGCATCAAAGTAATCGATTTAGTTTGTCCATTCGCAAAGGGTGGTAAAGTTGGTTTGTTTGGTGGTGCTGGTGTTGGTAAGACCGTTAACATGATGGAGCTTATCCGTAACATAGCTATCGAGCATAGTGGTTACTCAGTATTTGCTGGTGTTGGTGAACGTACTCGTGAAGGTAACGATTTCTATCACGAAATGAACGATTCTAATGTACTTGATAAAGTATCGTTAGTTTACGGTCAGATGAACGAGCCTCCAGGAAACCGTTTACGTGTTGCTATGACTGGTTTGACTATGGCAGAAAAATTCCGTGACGAAGGTCGTGACGTGTTATTTTTCGTAGATAATATCTACCGCTATACTCTTGCTGGTACTGAAGTATCTGCATTATTAGGTCGTATGCCTTCTGCTGTTGGTTACCAACCAACACTTGCTGAAGAAATGGGTATCTTACAAGAGCGTATTACCTCTACTAAGAAAGGTTCAATCACTTCAATCCAAGCGGTATATGTACCAGCAGATGATTTGACGGATCCGAGCCCTGCAACTACATTTGCTCACTTAGATGCAACTGTTGTACTTTCGCGTTCAATTGCAGAACTAGGTATATACCCTGCAATCGACCCATTAGATTCTACTTCACGTCAACTTGATCCATTAGTAGTTGGCACAGCGCATTATGAAGTAGCTCGTGGCGTACAGAACGTATTACAACGTTACAAAGAACTTAAAGATATCATCGCTATTTTAGGCATGGACGAGCTTTCTGAAGAAGATAAGCAAACCGTTTCTCGTGCTCGTAAAATTCAGCGTTTCTTATCTCAGCCGTTCTTCGTTGCTGAAGTATTTACAGGTTCTCCAGGTAAGTATGTATCATTAAAAGATACCATCGCAGGTTTTACTGGCATTTTAGCTGGTGACTACGATGATTTACCTGAGCAAGCATTCTACATGGTTGGTTCTATTGAAGAAGCAGCTGAGAAAGCTAAAAACATGTAATTTGCTTGGAAGTTTTAGCTTAGGTTTTACTCAGTAAATATTCTAAGCTAATACTTCTACTTTAGGAGGTCAAAATGTCAGCAATGACGGTAAATCTAAATGTGGTAAGTGCCGAAGAAGAGCTATTCTCTGGACGCATTGAATCATTACAGATCACAGGTTCAGAAGGTGAATTAGGCATTATGCCTGGTCATGCACCTTTATTGACCTCACTAAAACCTGGTATGGCTCGTATTGTTAAACATGGCGGTGAGGAAGAAGTTATTTATCTTTCTGGTGGCATGTTAGAAGTTCAACCAAATAACGTAACGGTATTAGCTGATGTAGCTGTTCGTGCTCAGGATTTGGATGAACAAGCAGTATTAGAAGCTAAGCAACGTGCAGAAGAAAACATGAACGCTCATGGCGCTGATGTTGACTATGCTGAAGTTGCTGCTGAATTAGCGCGAGTAACTGCGCAATTACGCGTAATACAAGCGACTAAGAAAAAAGTCTAACTTTTATAGATTAAGCACTAAGTTTTAGTGACTAAAAAGCGATATTTACTATATGTAAACATCGCTTTTTTTATGTCCGTAATTTAAGAACTACATAATATAAATTGTTATATCAGCTACTATTATTACTTAAGTGTTTTTCTATTATTTTAAAATCACATATTTAAAGTATTGATTATCAAAATACAATCCAAACTAATAGCTGTAGTTTATGGTATAAAACAAGGTTACAATATTTACATTAATAAAAAATATCATAAATAACGGATAATCTATGTCTCTTTCAGTTGTAATCCTTGCTGCGGGTAAAGGTACTCGCATGCGTTCGTCTTTACCAAAAGTACTGCATGCTATCGCGAACAAACCTATGGTTAGTCATGTTATCGATGCCGCTCGTCAATTAAATGCCGAAAATATTTATATAGTTTATGGTTTTGGTGGTGAAGTACTTAAAGCTACATTGACAGAAAATTACTCGAGTGATGATTTAGTCTTTATTGAGCAAAAAGAGCAACTAGGAACAGGCCATGCAGTAGATATGGCTTCGCCTTTTATTAAAGATGATGAAAATGTATTAGTGTTATACGGTGATGTCCCACTAACTAAAGTTACCACTTTAGAACGATTGTTAGAGGTAAAGCCTGATGATGGTATGGGATTATTAACAGTAAATCTAACAAACCCTAATGGATATGGACGTATTGTTCGTAAAAAAGATTCTGTTGTTGGTATTGTCGAACAAAAAGATGCGACTGCAGAACAATTACTAATTAATGAAGCTAATACAGGTATTTTATTAGCCAATGGTGGAGATTTAAAACGGTGGTTGAGTAATTTATCAAGTGATAACGCTCAAGGGGAATATTATTTAACAGATATTATTGCCGCTTGTCATAATGAAGGAAAAGTCATCGCTACTGCACACCCTGAAACTGAAGTTGAGGTAGAAGGTGCTAATAATCGAGTGCAATTAGCCGCTTTAGAGCGGGCATATCAATTACGTAAAGCAGAATCATTAATGATAGCTGGAGCAAGTTTACGTGATCCTAGTAGAATTGATATTAGGGGTAAAATTGTAATAGGACAAGAAGTTCAAATAGACATCAATTGTATTTTTGAAGGTGAAGTTGTATTAGCTAATGGTGTAAAAGTTGGCGCTAATTGTATTTTGAAGGATTGTAGTATTGGCGAGAATACCATTATAAAACCGAATAGCATTATTGAACAAACAATCGTAGGAGATGAATGCTCTGTAGGCCCGTTTGCTAGACTTCGCCCTGGCACTATAATGAACAAAGACTCGCATGTGGGTAACTTTGTTGAAATGAAAAAAACAACCCTAGGTGAAGGCAGTAAAGCCGGACACTTAACATACCTAGGTGACACCACTATAGGAAAAAAAGTAAATATTGGTGCTGGAACAATTACTTGTAATTATGATGGTGTAAATAAATTTCATACAAATATTGATGATGGCGCTTTTATTGGATCAAATAGCTCATTAGTTGCGCCTGTATTTATTGGTGAAAATGCAACAGTTGGCGCCGGTTCTGTTATTGCTAAAGATGTGGAAGTTGAAGAGTTAGCCGTCGCTAGAGGAAAACAAAGAAATATCTCATCTTGGAAAAGACCTATCAAAAAGTAAAAATTGTTAAGACATTAAAAGTAGATGCTATCAGCACCTATTTTTAATGTCTATATTTGGAAAGTATAACTTTACATAAACGCTATTTCTTGATGTTCAGTGAACAGCATAGATAATAATGTTAATCATAAATAAGAGCAGAATAAATAATTATTGCCATAAAAGCAGACTTTTGTTCTAATAGCTTAAGTTACCAAACGAAACTTATTCTGTAAGATAAGTATCGAAACAAAAGATATTTTAATCGCATGTCAAAAAGAAACACTCAACAGCGTCGACACAGTATTATTTCCGAGCTTAATGAGCATGGAGAAGTCAGTGTTGATAGCCTTGCAAAAAAATTTGGTACTTCAGAAGTTACGATAAGAAAAGATCTTGCAGCCCTAGAAAATAGCGGTTTATTACTTAGGCGCTACGGTGGGGCTGTACCTTTACCTCGAGATATTATTGAGCATAAGTTTGAGAAAGTTTCGAAACGAAAGGTTTCAATTGCGCGTAAAGCAGCGACATTAATACGCGATCATAATCGTATAATTATTGATAGTGGTAGTACAACTTCAGCGTTAGTCAAAGAACTTAACAGCAAACAAGGTTTGATAGTCATGACTAATTCTTTAGCGATCGCTTCTGATTTGCATGCACTTGAAAATGAGCCAACATTATTGATGACCGGTGGGACGTGGGATACACATTCAGAATCGTTTCAAGGTCAAGTTGCAGAAAGTGTACTTAGATCATACGATTTTGATCAGCTCTTTATTGGGGCTGATGGCATAGACATAGACCGAGGAACGACAACCTTTAATGAGCTGTTAGGGCTTAGCCGTGTAATGGCTGATGTCTCTCGTGAAGTGATAGTGCTTGTAGAATCTGACAAAATTAATCGAAAAATACCTAACGTCGAAATACCTTGGCAAAATATAGACATATTAATCACAGATGCTGATTTGTCTGATGAGTTAAAAGCCAAAATTTTACAACAAGACGTTAATTTACTTATTGCCAAATAAAGGGAAATCTTATGTGTGGGATCGTAGGTGCAGTAGCACAGCGTGATGTAGCAGATATTTTAGTAGAAGGGCTCAAACGCCTTGAATACCGCGGTTACGACTCAGCGGGTGTCGCAATTATAGATGAAGACAGTCAATTAAATAGAACGCGCCGTTTAGGTAAAGTGCAAGAATTGTCTAATGCGCTTTCTACAAAACCATTATCTGGTGGCACGGGTATAGCTCATACACGCTGGGCAACACATGGTGCACCAAGCGAAGTGAACGCTCACCCCCATATTTCTAGCAATAATATAGCTGTGGTTCATAATGGTATTATTGAAAACCATCAAGCATTAAGAATACGTTTACAGGGTTTTGGTTATGAATTTTTTTCTGAAACAGATACAGAGGTTATTGCACACTTAGTTCATTATGAGTTAAAAACATCAGAGACCTTACTTGAAGCGGTACAAAAGACGGTTAAGCAGCTCGATGGCGCTTATGGAACAGTTGTACTGGATAGTACAGATAAAAGCAGAATGGTTGTAGCTCGCTCTGGTAGTCCACTCGTTATTGGTTTTGGGCTTGGCGAAAACTTTATTGCTTCAGATATGATGGCATTACTCCCTGTTACACGTAAATTTGCATTTCTTGAAGAAGGTGATGTTGCAGAAGTTACTCGCTTTGACGTTAATGTTTTTGATATAAACGGTACACCAGTTGAACGTGAAGCAAAAGATCATGACATCAGCCAAGACAGTGGTGACAAAGGTGAATACCGTCATTACATGTTAAAAGAAACTTATGAACAACCGACAGCTATCCGTAATACCTTAGAAGGTCGTTTATCGGGTAATATACTTGATATGAATACCTTCGGCGAAGGCGCGGATGAAATATTTAAAGGGATCGAGCACGTACAAATAATTGCCTGTGGTACAAGTTACCACTCCGGTATGGTTGCGCGATATTGGCTAGAATCTCTAGCCGGTGTTTCTTGTAATATAGAAATTGCCAGTGAATTTCGATATCGCAAATCGCATGTTCCAAAAAATGCGTTAATCGTTACTATTTCGCAATCAGGTGAAACAGCAGATACTTTAGCCGCTTTACGTTTGGCTAAAGATCTGGGTTATAAAGCGAGCTTAGTTATTTGTAACGTGGCTGGTTCTTCACTCGTACGTGAATCTGACCTAGCCTTTATGACAAAAGCTGGGGCAGAAATTGGTGTAGCTTCAACTAAAGCATTTACTACACAGTTAGTTGGTTTACTTATGATGACCCTAGCTATAGGTAAGCACCACGGTATGAGCAATGAATTACAAAATGATATTGCTAGTTCTTTAATGTCATTACCAAGTAAGTTAGAAGAAGTTTTAGCCCTCGCAAGCTCTATCGAAGCATTAGCAGAAGACTTTGCAGATAAACAAAATGCTCTGTTTTTAGGTCGTGGTGATCAGTATCCAATTGCGATGGAAGGAGCATTGAAGTTAAAAGAGATTTCATATATTCATGCTGAAGCCTATGCTGCTGGCGAATTGAAGCATGGCCCATTAGCGCTCATTGATGCGGATATGCCAGTTATTGTTGTTGCACCCAAAAATGATTTAATTGAAAAACTAAAATCAAACGTAGAAGAAGTACGTGCACGTGGTGGTTTGATGTATGTTTTTGCTGATAACGAAGCAAATTTTTCAAGTGATGAAACCATGAAAGTTATTCACGTACCTGTTTGTGACGACTTGATAGCTCCTATTGTTTATACCTTGCCACTACAGCTTTTGTCATACTACGTTGCGATCATTAAAGGTACCGATGTTGATCAACCTAGAAATTTAGCAAAATCAGTGACGGTTGAGTAAAATTATCAGAAAAAATTCAAATTGTTGTTCGCGTTAAATAGAGTACGAAACAAAAAAAAAGTATGAAATTCGAAATAAAGTATGAAACTATTTTAAGATCGAAACTCGGAGCGATTATTCTTATGAGTAGTCGCTTTTTTAT
>Ga0115005_10001422_pt1 | contig 18948 bp, 21 predicted proteins | sample ArcOceMetagenome_FD_87163 | JGI IMG/M metagenome (GOLD analysis project Ga0115005, IMG submission 87163) | Marine eukaryotic phytoplankton communities from Arctic Ocean - Arctic Ocean - Greenland ARC118M Metagenome | ecosystem: Environmental > Aquatic > Marine > Oceanic | place: Arctic Ocean... | reverse complement strand
GTCTGGCCGCCGATCTCAAGACCATGATCTTGCACCAAACGAACTAGATCCGAGAACCCTGGTTTACTGTATGTATGTTTCACCAATTAAAATTATTGCAGAGCAACCCCAGAAGAAGGAAGAAGGTGCACCTCAAACTACTGTACATACTTTTGTTTGGAAAGGTGTACTCGTAAGCTTCTCGTTCTTTTGATAACAAAGTTAAAGGCGCTGGCATCGAAAGGATCAATATTATTTACCCAAAGACAGTTGAAACATTTTATTTCTGAAATGATCACAAAAAATATCTTACGCAATCAATTCAATACTATCACGAGGTGCCATAGATTTGGCATTTACCATTCACGCCGGAGAAGGCCGTTTAACAATAGAAGAGAGGTATCATCGCGGAAACTGTCTTCATTCAACACATGTGCAATGAATCGGGCCTCTTTTCTGATCAACAGCTACAGAGGAGGATTCTTCTTCCTTCTTTCGTCGTTACTCGCGGCGTCCACCATCCCATGTGAAACAAATTGCGAAGCTGCTGAGAAAAGTAGCAGCGAGGATGAAAAAGAGGAAGAATACGACGAGGAAACAGAGACGTGCCCTTTCTGCAGATATTTTTTAGATTCTCCATGTCGCGAATCGTTCAAAGTATGGCATAACTGTGTACAGGTGAGAAGATTTCACGCCTACGCGTAGCCTTCGATTCAAGAGTGTTTCGAGAGCAATTTATTAAGTTATGAATCTCACTGTTTGTTTCCATCATTTAGAATTCAGAAAAGGCTACGGATTGTATGGATCCTTTTCATCCCTTGAAGAAATGTATGGATGATCATGGAATAGTGATGGGTGGGGAAGACAGTGAAGACAGTGAAGACAGTGAAAACAATAATTCTACTCATACGGACAAAGATGAGTCCAGCTAATTTGGAACTAAAAAAAGCAATCTGTTCAAATAGACAAGTGTCCAGTTGTTCACAGGCCCATCTGTTGAGAAAGGGTTATTCGCATCAATCATCAAGAACAACCCTGATGGAATCGACACCTCATCAAAATAGACATTAAAGACAAAATTCCACAGAAAATGTTTTTGGATGGCAGGTGAATACGGTAATTAAATGTTCAACATTAGCATAAATTACATCTAAAGACCCTACACGTACTGGTTCCACTTTACTTCCTACTAGTTCCAATCAAATGTCCATACTCTGAAAAGTAATTGCACATGCCACTCATACTCGATTCTGAAGTTTCATCGTTCCAGATGCGGCATTCTCCAAAAGGAGGAGAATACAAGTGCAAAGAAATGGCCAACTCTTCTCCGTTATTTCCAATCTTGTGGAATCCCAAATTATCATGAATAAAGGTTTCATCCCCCTGGCGAAATGTCGAGTCTTGTGTACAAACTAGCACATTATTCTCAGCGTCTCGAATGTATCGTTTTTCGTTTATACTTCCTTGAAGAACACGCATCCAGCATCCATTACAGGGATGATCGTGTATTGGAGAACCCTTGTTGGGGTTCCAGCAAAGCAGAAGGAGAGTAAACGTTTGGTTATCCGTGGCAATCAGATTTCGAGTGTAGTTTTTGAGCGAGTGGGTGTGAGAATAATGAGAGATTTCATCTTGCTTTATGTCAAGCCTATGGAAAAGAGATGTTATCGGATCTGTTTTGTTGGTCTTTGGCGTGGATTGTTGCTGTTCCCGGATGACTGTAGGGACCGAATTGATGAATTCTTCTAGCGATAATTTACTCTTCAAATTCGACTGACGATTCGTGAATAGAGGTGACGCCACCGAGACAGGAGATGTCGAAAAGATATTTGTACTGGATTCGATGGATGACATGTCGTTGACTAGCTACTAGCTTATGATGTCGTGATGGTGTGATGGTGTGATGGTGTGCAGTTTTACAGTTTTAAAGTTTTTAATACTGCTGTATGTACAAGAAGGTACAGTTGTGATTGATTTGTTTTCATGAGTTTTTATTAGCCTCTGTCCAACACCCTTGAATTCTCATCCAAGTTCAAAGTAAGCTTCATTCGAGTTCTTTGATTGATACGCATCACTCACTCTTGCGACTTGGGATAAAGTGACATCCAATCATCGTGCAACTCAAGAAAGCTTTCTTGTGTTCGGAATACGGCTTTTCGGCCTTTTAGAACCCTGCCGAACGTTCCAATAATTCTCGTGACATTTCTCAACCCCCCTCCTCACTTTTGTCCCCCCAGGGGGGCCCTTCTCAAACAAAAACCAGTTTTTTTTTAATAAACTGACTGTATGTAATCCACAATCCACAACGCAATCTTGCTCGCTTGCATCAATAGTCAATAGTCAATAGAATCGATCATACACACAAATAAGCAATACTTGCACTGTACATGAACCATGATTGGATCTGTCGCGAAATTGATCTCCAGAAAATACCCTCGTGAATCTTTACGATGGATGAGCACTAGCGATCGGGTCTGGAGCGTCTATCTGTCAGGTTAGTGCAATATTGTGACGGTGCAAAAAAACGGGAGAAGTGCATGAGTACTTGTACTATGTACTATCTCAGTCTGCTTATTGTGGGAAGCCTAAATACTAATGTTTTACATCTTTGGATGTTTCACAACCGTGATTTACGTATCCACTCCTTTATTTCGACTTGCACAATAATTATATTTGCTAATCTTGTGCTAATAAATAATACACGCAGGAGAGATCCATTCCGATTGGAGAGAGCAAATTTCGAAAGGAATCAAAGATAAAGGTTTACCCGTCGTTCTCACCTCCCCCAACACCAGCCACGAAGATAGCGACGACTGCGGAGCCATCATTTTAGGAATGGAAGAAACACGACAAAACTGGGATAAAATCGGCGCCAACTTGAATAACATCCGTACGAAAACTCTCATCAAAGACGCAGACGTTGTAGTGGTTCGCTTCGGGGATAAATACAGACAGTGGAATGCAGCATTTGATGTGGGGTACGCTGCTGCTTTGAATAAATCAATTATCACTCTTCACCCTCCTCACATTTCTCACATGTTGAAAGAGGTGAATGCTAGTGCGTCAGCTGTTTGTGAGGATCCTCATCAGGTTGTGGACACTTTGGCGTATGTCATTAGGGGTGATTTGCCCGCTCCTCGTGATGGAGATGGTTATGTCGCTATTGCTGATAGATTGGGCAAGGGAAATCCCAACCCTTAGACATTTGGTCAATTTTCAATTTTGCTGCGGTGCGGCGTGGTAGAACTTATTGATGGGCAGTACTGTAGTGTACTGGATCTTCTTGGAGTCGCAACTTCATGAACGCTAATGCTAAATAAGGCCATGTGCAGGTATCAAACAGATTTCTACAACTTTTACCTTACTTACTTGTAAATTTGTATTTTCTAATAAAATATGTTGCTTCATGAATCACTTATGTGTACCTACCCGTACTTTACTATGTTCATTCCCCTTCACACTTTGACATTTTCAAATTGGTATAAATGCACTATTATATCATCTGAAGTCATTGATCCTACGTTGCTACACAATCATAATGTCATCCCGGTACACGTACGCGCATCACCCCAACTCCACATTCCAAATTCACTAGGAACACTAAGCACACGATTCCTCCAACAAAGCCTTGGCCTTACCCAACCACTCCTCACTCTCCAAAGTAGAATTATTCGCAATAAACACCTCCAAATCCTCCGCGGCCTTCTTCATCCTGTTCTCGCTATCGGGAATCATCATGATGCTCTCATCGAGGACTTCTTGAAATTTCTTAATGTCGTATTTGTCCTTGTTTTCTTCCTTCATTTTAGCGATTTTTGCCTCGTTTTCTTTGGTTTCTTCTTTGTAGTAATTGGCTTCTTTGATGAGTCTAGTATGTGTACGAGTCGAGCGTTTTTTTGTTTTGCGTTGCGGAAGAAAAAGTGAGGAATGAATTTGCAATGACAATGCATGTACGCGTGATAATCATATTATAAACAGGGTGCACGCATCGCACTGCACTGGATATGAGTAATACAAGCATGTAATTCCCTACTCCACGAAAAAGAAAACAAACGAACCCATTCTGAATTCCTACGTGTAGGTAGCAGCAATGCCATCACGTAGATCATTCATTTCCAATCAATCGATTGAAATTATATTATTCCTCACCTCTCGAGAACCTTGGTCTTGATGGTGAGATTCCTCTCGGGATCAATGGCTTTTGGTACTCTTGGCATGTTGAACGCTGATTAGATTTGAGTCGATTGACAAAGTAAGTAAATAGTGGAAGAAGTTAGACTTTGATCGAGGGAGAAGAGTCAAGAGTCAATCAACGTCTATTTTCAATCGTTTCCAGTTTGTCGATAGCTGCTGGATGGTTTGCTTGTTGTCTTGTCTTCGCTCGCTTCTTGGGTTCGAAAATCAAATCTTTTTCAAAATGTCACAGACCTTCGCGCAAAATGTCCGCAACCGCAACATTCAAACATTGACCAAAAGATCGAACCATCAACCATCAACGTGCCCATCCACCACCCTGATTCGATTCTCTATCCGGTCTCGATCCGTCAAGCCATTCATCCCTCGACATATTGCATAGGCTCGTTATTGAATCATTGTAGGCTTGCCGTGTTTGCGTTGAAAGGTTGCGTTACCAAATTGAAAAAGAATTGCCATCTCATCAATCAGATTGAAGATCATCAGTGCCACCAGCAGTCCCATTATCTGTTCTTCTTTCCCAGCAGCACTACCCAACGAACTCAAATACTACACAGTCAGTCATGGCTCGAAAAAGAAACGTATACGGCAGCTCCTCCTCCAGCATTGGCATTGGCGGCACGGGACGCGTCACCACCAGAAGACAAAAAGCAGCAAGAGACGATTCATTTACCGCAGCCGTCGCCGCGGCATCTGTAGCCATTGCCGAAGACGATTCCTTCTCTTCCACCGAGAACACCAGTACCAAGAAACGTCATCGTTATACACGTAGAAAGAGACGAAGGGGGAGTGCCTTGCACGAATCGACGAATTTGCATTGGGAAAGAGATACCGATCATCGTTTTGATGGTGCGGATCATGATGACGCCATTGTCAAGGGCGTTGATGTTGATGTTGATTCCAACCAACTCACATCTATTGCGCGACGCAAGAAATCCAAGAAAAGCAGCAAAGCAGATACACATACAAATATAAATACATATGCAGTGGCAGCATCTACTGCAACGAACACAAAAACAAAAACGAAAACGAAATCGAAATCGAATACAACAGGAATAGGAGATGAGATCACACCTCGAGTGGACAATCGGAATAAAACCAAGCTGCAGCGACAATCCGTTCAATCGCTCTATGAAAAACATTTTCAAATTGGAGAAGATTCGCGCAGTCCTCACAAATTTAAGAGTATCACTGGGAATGGGACCAGCGGCAATACCGATACCAATACCAATACCAATACCAGCAACAGGACCGAGAAAGCGGCCAAGAATGCTTCGGAGGAGGAAGAAAGTGGTGATAGTATGGATTGCAGCTCCGGTCCTGAACCATCTAGCAACTCTTCATCATCATCGGTATCGGCGTCATCTCATTCTCCATCTCCTGAGCTTTTAATTGTCAAGCATGATTCCACTGCGCTTGTGAATAATCATCACCAACATGATGCACCAGATACAACCATCACCGTCAACGTCGCTGGCACCCGCAAACAGGGCCATTCTGCTACACTGGATGCCAAGGATGATGACGCCAAACGTCCACGTACGCGTACGCCCCCAAATCCTCACACTCGTACGCCATCCAATCCAAAGAGACACAAACCAGAATCATCCACCACTCATCTAATGATCGATTCCAGAGGAAACCCCATTGTCAGCAAGGGATTATTGAAACGTGCAAGGGAATCCAAAGCTGATAACGAAAAGGTGTTACAGGTACTCATGCAGAGCTGTGGAGGGAAGCAGAGATCCCCGAGATCGAGATTAGGGCAACGCATGGCGTATGGGTCGGATGCGTCCGACATGACTCTCTCTTCTGCGACGTTGGTGGGGGCTACGATCCCGTTGATGAGGTCGAATAGTTTGGATAGTTCCGTGACGTTTCAAACCTTTGATACAGATGTCAATGCCAATGCCAATGCTGGTGCGAACGAAGGCGCGGGTACAGGTACGGGTACGGATACAGTCGGAAACCATGAGGCATTGGCAATGATGGCTGGAAGAATGGGTGACAGTGGCAGGAGCAAGAGGAAGGAGGTGCATGGCAGTGAGAGACCGAGGCATAAATCGCCCGCCCGGCAAGTCATGACTGTCAAATCAAATAACTGCGAGTCAACAAATGTCAAGCCCGCACCAAAGACGAAATCGATTCCCAAACAGAGACAATCCAAAGTGATACAGAAGGAGGATAGTGACGATGACACTGTACGGACAATTGATAGCATCACTAAATGTGTGATCTCCCATCCGAAACTCCCACCAGGCTGGTCTGTGAAAGTGTCTAAATCAAAGAAGCTTCCTTATTATCATCATCCAGATCACGGGGCTTCGTGGTATTGTCCAGTTGTCAAAAGGAGTGAGATTAGGGTCGAATCCTATGAAAGTTCTTCTGCCAGTGAAGATCAATCAAATGATGCAAACTTAGAGGTTGATGCAGATGCAGATGCAGATGCGGAAGAAGGTGAAGATCACAACGACGACATTGGCATGCATAGACAAGGTCCTTCTATTACTAAGCCAAAAATACCATTGGACAACCTAAATCGAGGAAAGAAGAAAGTTGAAAACTTTGCCCAAGTGAATCAGGAAACCAGCGCGAACGGGTTCGTTACCACATCGTCGAAGCAAGCAACACAATTTCCAATCTATTGCGATCCAGCGCATTCTTCTTCCGAGTCAAATGATGACAACGTCAACGCCAAAAACAAGAACGAGGGGAAATGCGCATCAACACGTACGTGTACTAGATCTCTACAAAATCAGAAAGCTACAGTTGATTATCACGAAAAATACAATTCTTCTCTTGGAGTTTCATCGGAAGAAGTGAACGGCAATGATACCAATCAAATTGATTGTTTGGAGAAGGTGGTCAAAGCTTCTTCAGTACCGGTAGACCCTCACGAAAACGAAGATGATTTTGCGAATGGTGTTGACTTCGATATGAATGGTGACGCAGAGATGGAAAGTGAGGTTAGCAGTCACGGTCTTGAAGATGTAGAAGTGATCGCCTCAGTAGTAAAACACGCAGCCAAAAAAGTTCAAAAGACGTTTTCTGAAGACAAGAGCAGTTTCAAAGGTTTTACTTCCAAAACTTCAAAAGGCCAGTCCTTCCTCTTTGAAAGTTCAAGTTCAGAACAGAGTGCTATCGAAAATGAGAATAATTCACCACGGTTCTTGGATTTTGATCAGGGTATTGAAAGTGATAGCAATGAAACAAATTCCGAAAGATCTAGTGGATCTCTCTCGATGGAATCGTCCAAGGTTTCTCCGATTTCGATTCCAGATGAAGGGTTGGAAGAAGATTCTCAGTCGGACGATAGGATTGAGATGATACGCAGAAAACCTCATTTTGAGACCTTGACCGACAGGTTGAAGAGGCTCAATGCTCCAATCTGCTCTCTTCAGCGTTTACCCGAAATTATTGCAGCTAGGGAGGCTGCTAATGCAGATAAACAAAGTCGCCGCAAAACCTCTTCCGGTAGCAAGAAGAATAAAAGAGGAAAAGTAAAAGTCACAATGGGGAGAAGAAAAAGGTAAAGTATGATGCAAACACTTTGCGATTAGATAGGTTTTACTTTGTTGCATGCATGCCATGCAACCACTTAGCTAGGAATGTACTGTACTTTATAATATCAATTGTATATCAATTAATATGCTTCAATACCTCAGGTACATGCAGTGCTTCAATCTAAGAGCTGTTTCGCAGCAGCTCCTCTAGTGATATTTCCCTCAGAAATAGCCGCATCAGTGTGAAGGAATTTTGCAGCTTCGGCAGATGCTTTCACCTTTGCTGCGCTTCTCTTGAGCATGCTAGATTCATACTCTGTTAAAACTTCTGTCAACAATGGATTTGTTTTGGTATTATCTGATGTTTCACTTGAATTGCGATCGTTATCATGATAAACTTTATAAATGGCTCTGGCGAGCAAAATAGCATCCAATAATGCTTGGTTTGCACCTTGACCTTTGAAAGGAGACATGGGATGAGCTGCGTCTCCCAACATAGTAACTCTACTATCAGGATTGCCGCTCTCACTAGAACCTTGTCTAAGAGAATCTTCCCCTAATGTATCTTTATCATAAACAGGATAACCAGAGACGAGTTCCACAGGAGTTACCTGCAGCAATTCAGGGATCGGTACATGCCATTCACCACATCTTCTTAGAGCTTCAGCTTTCAGGCTGCTTGGCCCTTCCGAACTAAGTTTCGTGGCATCCTCCTCTGTCATTGGAAACGAAAGTTGCCACATTGTTTCTCCTTTCCCTGCTTCTTCGTTTGCAAACCCAGCAGCATTGGCACTTTCTTGCCCCTTCTTTGAAAATGGCATCGCATAAAGTCTGGTTGTGCCATCTGCCGTTTGAAACACCGATTCATTATCATTAGTTAGATCTGAAGATACGGGAGAGGGAGCAATACCTAGGATAACAATGCAGCCCAAGTAACGCATTGGAGATAAAAAATCTCCAATCTTTTGCTGACGAACGGCACTTCGGATCCCATCTGCTCCGATCAATACAGATGCACGTTGGACAACTTCGCATTTCTTCCCATCATCATTCTTTTTGGAGAAAGTCATACTCACGCCTTCAGAGTCCTCACTGTATGATTCAAGCTTGTGTCCCCACTCTATCTTCTCCTTCTCCTCGATTTGATCATGAATTGAACGTCGAAGTTGTTGCCTTGAAATATGTACGTTTTGTCTCTTTGCATCTTCCTTTTTTGTGTCTGGCCTTCCCCAAAGTCTCAAGCCCCATTCGCCAACACGGGTTCCGTCTGGACGATGAACAATATGTCTCTTGGAATGTATTCCCTTCCCCCCCAATCGATCTTGCCCGGTTGTCTCCAACCCTAGTGCCTGCAGTGCCTTCCCTCCCTGTTGCATTGTCAAGCCATAACCCTGGGATCGTTCATTAAACGACTGATCTCTTTCATATACAGTGTAAGGAATATTGCGATGCTGGCAAGCAAGTGCAAGTGCCAATCCACCGATGCCGCCTCCACAAATGCCAACATGCGTTCCATTCTTGACATGGGGTAATAGATTCCTACCACCTGCAAAAGAAGAAAAAAAATGATGATCACTGGGCAAAATACCCGTGCCAGAACATTCTATGCAAGGTTCTAGCATCGGTGGGGGTGGCGGGGGAGGAGGCAAGCCATTATTTTTGGCATGCTGCAATTCCCTTTTTTGCTTCTTTGTGCGTCTTCTTCGCGAACGAACCTGTCCTTCTCCGACACATTTGGGACAGCATCGATGTCGTTTGGATAATAAAGGCATTTCAGAATTGGTATGCGCAGAGCAAAATCTTTTGACACTTGATTGAATGGGAGATGAATGTGACATATCGCTATTTGAGAGTGTATTTCTCCGACCTGGAAGGATTGTAAAAGCAAGACAGCCGCTGGCGTTCGATACAGCTTTGGACGAGGACGCAAATACTCTTGGAAGCGTTAAAAGCAAGGATGCACGTGATCTCATGAGCAATATGGTCACTATTCGACAACTCTGGGGAAATGTGAGAGAGTGATCAGGAGTTATGTACAGTACGGTACTGTATCAGACTAGCCTTTGAAACAAAGTGGAGGTTCTGAAGGTGGTGGAAGGATGGATGGGCAAGAATAAGCGCGCCATTTTGAATTTCTTCACACAAAACAACATTGCAGTTCAGTTTATGCTGCATGAAGTGAAGACACTTTTCAAAATACTCTCCACCTAGAGAGTTCATTTGAGATCATATTCCTGCTTTATTTTGTAATATGAAATAGTTTCGATCGAGGTTTTCAACACATAATAACTAACTTATTCTTTTACGTATGAGTATAATTAGAACAAGTCTCCAAACAAAACTTATTGATCCATTCATTCGTGCAAAGCGTTTCTGGCTCTTCCTTCACCTCCTTGCAAGTAATATCATTATACAAGAATGTCATCTGACCACTAGAATCTTCCACACATGTATTGCAGGTGACTGGGCAAAATTCATTAACTTCTGATGAATCACAGAATATCGACTGAGTCTCCTCAACATCCTCACAAGTGTGAATAGGTAGACCCAGAGCAACCACATCATCAAACGCATCACGAGTTTCTTCACATGCGGGTCTATCAAGGTAAATAGGATCGTCTCGTTTCAACATACCAAAGTCATATTCTTCCATAGCAGAACGTAAAGCTTCTGTCAACTTCGTTGAAATAATCTCAATTTCCTTGTTCTTTTTGTAGAAGTTATAGATTTCATCAGGATCTTCCTTCATATCAAACAACCACGGTGTCCCTCTCCTATTCAGAACTAATTTATATCGTTCAGTGACAGCTGCGGCATATCTCCCAGTTGGACCATCAATGAATCTTATTTGAGATGGTGCTGAGTTTTCTGGGCTGTCATCTAGCAAGTCTGCTGAGGCATCAATTCCCTCAAACTGAAACTTTTCATGATTTATACCAACCAAACTCAAGATAGTGGGCGCGACGTCCACAGACGAATAAGCCGAATGAATATCTTTACCTGCTTTAATTTTCTCAGGCCAACGTACAATCATTGGAACGCTCGCCGACGTCTTGTAAGGCAACACTTTATCGATCTTTCCATCTAAGTGTATAATAGCCATAATGTGTCGAGAGATGTGTTAGGAAAGATAGCTTTGAAGAAATGTAAAGGAGTTTATGCTCAGAAATACTCACGTTCATGCATCAAATCACCGTGATCAGATGTAAAGATAACAATTGTATCTTTTTCAAGCCCAGTTTCTTCAAGAAACCGCAAGATTCTGCCTACGTTGTCATCAATCAACTTCACCATTCCAAAAATTTTCTTTTGTTGATTTTGGTACCAACGGGATTTTTCCACTTCTTCAATTTTTTGTGAGCTTACAGAAGGAGGGACGTTACGGTAATTTTCGTGTACATAGGACCATTTAGGAATGCTGGGCTTCTTTCTCACAGCCATTTTGGCAGTTTCAGGTATCCTGAATGACAAGTCATCATACATCGTGTCGTAAGGTGGTCTAACCTGGTTGGGAGAATGCGGGTCCGGTATCGACAAAACAAGAGCGAAGGTTTCATTATTTTGCTGCTGTCGCTTCATGAACTGTATCGCCTTAGTGGTGAGGAAATCAGTTGCATAATTTTTGCTCATGTTGTTCTTTTCTAAAAATTTCTTGGCACATTGTTTGTACTTAAATCCTCTAAGTTTCCCATTTTTCTTTTGTAAGCATTTCCAGTGGCCTCTGTTCCATTGGAATTCAGTGTCCTCAAAACCGAACAATCGACCTTCGGGAGCTCCAAACGATTTCCTGCTCTTCTCCTTCCCATTCAGATGCCACTAAAAAGTGTGTTTGGTACAAGCGTGTCGTGTTTGTTTTTGTCAGCAGAAATCATCAAAACATGGAATGCACCCAACATAAACACATACCTTGCCAATGTATCCTGTACGATATCCTGCATCATTCATAACTTGAGCAAATGTCAAAGCATCGCCATTCATGGCAATAGAATTTCCAACCGCTCCGTTGGTGCTTGGATAGGTTCCCGTAAAGAAAGTCCCCCTCGAAGTCGTGCAGACAGGACTTGCAGTGTAAAAGTTCGCAAAGGTAGCTCCATCTGCTGCAAGAGAGTCAATATTGTCCGTAGGAACTTTCACATCCTCCCCCCAAATGAAAGCTTGGGAGGAGTTGGAGGAAGATGCTCCCAATAGCTCTCGATACTTCCCAATGGTTCGTAGATTATGTTCATCAGTCATTACAATCAGAACATTAGGTTTTTTATCATCTTGCCCAGACGCGATAGTCATGCATGATAGGAAGAGGAAGGTTGTAAAAAACATTTGCCAGAAAGAGCTTAGAACTAGCATCAACGTCTTAATGTTAGTGTCTGAGAAGTACTCGTGTGAATAGATTATACACGCAGTAGTTAGTAACCCTGGTACCCCGGGTAGTAAGTCAAGTTAACAATTGTAAGGCCCGAAGAGCGAAGATCGAAGAATCGTTATAAAATCTAGGTACTGTAGGTGCGCGGTCATCTTTAATCAAATTCAGATACTGTAGGTGCGCGGTCATCAAGTTTCCAAGCTACTGTACAGTTAGTAGAGGTAGGTGCGCCATCTGAATCTTGGAATGATAGAATCGATCAATTTTACTTTTTATTAATAAGTATGATAGTTTAAAAATGTGGCAGAGGGCAGGCCAGGTTTTGCCGAGATAACGTATAATAACTTCTTTCCGGGGACGCACGCAATTTTCTATCATGTTCCACAACAAGACCCGCACGACGGCAAACCATTGCTTGTTTTCAGTTTTCTTGGATATACCTATCGGTATTGGTTGTCAACTACACTACCAACCTTTTAGTACAATAATTTCGCAAATGATGACCAAAGTATAAGTGTACTGTACTGTCAATTTATCGCCACCACGGCACTCTTTATGAGAATCACACTCGACAACAAAGATACGTGTGTACAGTACACGTAGTTGATATTATTGAGTTCTTTGTAGCATTCTCAGGATGATATTGAAACAAATGAATGATGATTTTGAGGAATTTTTATTCCAAATGAGAGACGTCGTGGCCTTGTGGTCTTCTTGGATTGATGAAAACAAGCGATGAAAACGTTCAAACTGTACTACAAGCAGACAGACGACAGAATTATCTTTTAATTTTGTTCATTGATACAAATGAAAAGCTTACGTTTCTTTCTAACAGCTGAGCAAAGTTACTTCAAAGTACAAAATAGCCCCAGCGCCACCTCCGATATCTTTCGTGCCATATCCAGCTTTGGGTGGCACAATAATATGACGTATACCCCCTTGCTTCATTCCCTTCATGCCAATTTCCCATCCCTCAATGACTTCACCTATAATGCGATACAAATTAAGTCTGAGCATCAAACGATTGCTACAATTTAACGCAATGATTGTGTGTCACTCACCTTTGCCCATTTTGAATCCAAAGTTCCCCCCTGAATCAATGACTTTACCTTTCTTATCTTTCGCCCGAAGAACATATTTGACCTTAGCTTTCTTACGTTCTTCAATCTCAGGTCCCTTCCCCAATAACAAATCGCAATATTTGACATCCTTGTGAGTTTTTATAAATTCATGCGTAACCGGCTGCTTCTTTTCAATTTCCTTCTGTTTCTGCTTTTGAACCTTGAGTTCCTTCATTTCCTCTTTTTCCTTCTTCTCTGCTCTCCTCAGCTCATGCTCTGCCTTCTTTGCCACCAATTTCTTTTCTTTTTGACGAAGTTTCTTTGCCTTCTTTTTGAGTTGCTGTTTTTCTATATCTTCGGCAGAGAGTTCCTTGGGCTTTTGCTGTCCATCATCTTTTCCGTTTTGTTTCTCGAAGAAGCGACGCTCTACGGAATCATCGTATTCGTCACTTTGTGCTCTCTTTCTTCTTCCCATTTTATGTTACGTGTAGGTTGTTGTTGTTGTTGTAGGTTATCTTTTGAATGAATTATAACTTTCATCGCTATTTGTTTTCACATTTTCACAGAATTTTTGACTGGCGACAGAATATCTCAACCCGACATGGATGACTAAAAAGGGGCGTTTCGTTTTTAGTTTCGAAAAACAGGCCCTCCTGGTGGCCTTGCGATGCGACGCTTATCTTGTTTTTACTTGCTTGCGCTGCGAGCTTGAAGAAGCGACGTGCCGCTGCTCTCGGGTGTTCACGTACTTCGTACTCAGCTTCTTCAACATTCCATTTATCAGCATGCAAGCATGTTGAATGTTACTAATAATGATCGATACTCATCATTGATATTCCATCGAACCAGTCAAGAAAGCAGATGAATTTCAAATCGACAAAAGGACCTTCGCTATTGCTCGTGCTGCATATGGTTTGGTGCAGAAATGTTGCCTCCTTCGGTTGCGCATTTTCGTCCAAGAACAGTATCATATCCTCCTCAGTGAAAAGCAATTTCATCACGGCTGCGCAATCATTTCAACCTGGAATACCTCGGCGGGAAAGTACTATTCTTCGCAACTCGATTGGTTCCAGTGTGAATTCGTTTGGAAGACCTGTAAGCGACATTGAAAACATTTATGTCATCTCGGATCTTCATACTGACAAGATTGAAAATCTTGATTGGCTAAAAGAACGATGTAAGAATAGACGCATGCAGCAAACACCTGGACAGAATGATGCTTTAATAATTGCAGGAGATATATCACACGCGCTATCAAAAATAGAAGAAACGTTTTCAATCATTAAGGACGAATTATCATGCCACGTGTTTTTTATATGGGGGAATCATGAAGCTTGGACTGGTGGTCAAGAAATGGATTCATTAGGCATTGAAAGCTCGCTAGAGAAGATAGTTGCTGTCAAAGAATTATGTAAGAAGATGGGAGTTCGTACAGAGTTTGAACTTGTGGGAAACTCATATCAAAATCCAGTTTGCATCCTTCCGATTGAAAGCTGGTATGATGGCACTTTAGCCTTGGAGGGTTGCGAAGATTTATGTTCCAAGTTCAGTTCCTGGCCCTGGGTTGACTTTATTCGATGCGAATGGCCAGATCAAGATTCACTGATGCAGTGGTGCCTATCAGAAGACAATGCTAGCTTTAGCATTCTCGATAAAGGAGTTGAGAACACAGGCAGAATACCTCTGGGTCTCACAAATTGGTTCGCTCTAAAGAATAACAAGTCAATATCAGCGGCGAAAGAAATCTACAATGATTGGATTGATGCTGCCAAACAAGTGAATGGAGAGGTAATTGAAATGAGATCAGCTGGACAGAGACTTCCTGGTTTGATAACATATTCTCACTTTCTACCAAACAAAGTAACGCTCCCAGACTGGAAGGATCCTCACTGCGAAGTATTCCAAAGAGATGAATGGCTCGATCATCCAGTCCCGGAAGTATCGGCCAAGTTTGCTAAAGTGAGCGGTTCAGTCCTCATTGATGAACAGATAAGGTCAATTCTACCTTCTGTGTCTGACACAGATGATTTGCTGAGATCTGTTCAACATTTGCATATCTTTGGACATTCACACCGACCCAAAGATTTTGTCTACAATGGTATAAGATATGTCCATAATCCATTGGGAAAGCCGGCAGAAAGAGCTATGAACATGATTTCAAATGAAGTTGACTTTCAGCTAGTTTGGGATTGCACCAAGTCTCTTTCTAAACCAGTTAGCGATGTGCCAGAATACATGTCTTACTCGGGTGGTATTGGAGTTGGAGAAGTACCAGGTGAACGTGTTATAAGATTCTGGGAGGAGAAAGGAGGCGGCTTAAAATCATTATCTAGAAATATGAAACACCGACGACAGCGGAAGAAACTGGCATTCAAGCGACTTCTTCGAGATAAAAAAGAAAATCCATGAATGTGAATGTTCTATGATACCTACAGTAGGTTCTACAGTCGTGTACAGCACACCGTAGTAAACGTACAAAGTACGTATACACGTACGTACATAAAAGACATATTTTTTAATTGGCTCAAAAGCATTCTCTACGAATTCGAATCATCTACAAATAGCCAGTCTGCACAAAACGAAGGGCAGCCAGCAGGTACACTAACTCGTTTGTGGAGCGAATTGAAATCAATCCGGACGGGCGGGCTCACTCATTCACTCACTCCAGCAGAGAAAGCGTTGAATTCATTCCTTCAACCCACCAGCCCGCCAAAATATCAAAATTTGGCGATATGTTTTGGTGAATTTGTCTTGGAAACTTGTTTTTATATAAGCCCTTTTATCCAAAACGGCTGGCTTATAAAAAAACACTTTCTTTATGGAAATTGTAATTTGTGAAATTGGCAGCTCACACTGTACGGACCTGCGACTGTAAAAACCTGATTGCTCATTGTTCAAATCGTCATAATTGTTTGTAGCCCGACGGATTAGACAAGATGGATACCGTGGAAGAACGCCCTATAAAGGCAGAGCGTGCCAAGAAAAACCTCTCCCGTGTTGCTTTGTTTCTCGGAGAGCTACGTGATGGCCTCACCATGGTATGTTTTATTGCGTTCGGGATCCCATCGTCATTGCTTATTGAAAGACAATTCTTACTCATCTTACACGCAAATCCATTTCTTCACAGATCAATATGCAGAATGCATTCCTCATCTCATCGAAAGGATACTCTGAGAAGCAGGCAGGACTTATGTTCTTCTTTTTTGGAATGTCTCAATTCCTTGCTCAAACACCAGCTGGATACTTGATGGATTATTCTGATAGGAAGGTTCAACTTCTTGGTGGTGCTGCAGTTGGTACAACTCTGTTAACATTGGCGACTGCATTTTTCGCTCTGGAGAATGGTGCCAATCTCACGTTCATGATATTTCTCAAAATCCTTCAGGGTGCCACCACCGCCCTCATCCCCCCTGGTTTGAATAGTATCACACAAGGAATTGTTGGAAGTGTCGGTATGACAAGTCAGGTATCCCAGAATGAAATGATGAACCACCTTGGTACTGCCATCATTGTTCTCGTTGGGTCATGTCTCGCTTACGGATTGTACCCCAACATCGGTTTACTATTTGTTGTCAGTCCCATTGCATGTGCAGGTGTTATGTTTTATTTGAGTCAAATTAGACCAGGTGACATTGATCACAATGCAGCAAGAGGATTGACTGCAGAGTCTTCGACCACTAACAAATTAGAGAGTTTTGACGATGGGAGTCAAAAAAATTACAACCCTCCGAGCCCTTCTCCCTCGAAAGATGGTATCCAAGAAAATGCTAGTTTTAATTTTGGATTCGGTGCCAACAAGGACGGCGACGATGCAAGCCAAAGTAGTAATGCCGGTCCAAAAGCTGATACACCGCTTTCAATTCTTCGCGATCCTACCTTGCTGGTTTTTGTGATCATTTGTTTCACATTCCATTTATCAAATGGAACTGTTCTCCCTCTTGTCATGCAGACGCTGGCGATGGCAAACGGCAGGAGTGGAATTTTGTTGAGTGGATTTTGTATCATTATTGCCCAAGCGTTCATGGTGGGTAGTGCTCACATTTGTGGAAAATACTCAGGAATGTACGGACGCAAGGGATTGTTTTTGATTGGAATGCTATCTGTCCCTATTCGTTGTGGAATTCTTGCTATACTTCTTTCCATCAAGGAGAATTCTGGTGGCGCTGCCGCTGAGAACTACTATGGTGGCGATGATGCTGCTGCTGCCAACTACTACGACAATGATGATAGTTCTAGTGGATTCTTGGATTTGTTGATTTTGTCGACCCAGATTTTGGATGGAGTTGGGGCTGGAATTTTTGGTACAATGTATGTGCTCGTTACCAGTGATATCAGTGGAGGAACTGGTCGGTTCAGTTTGACTCTTGGTCTTACCACCGCCGCCATGTCCATTGGAGGAACAGTGTCAGGATACCTTGGCCAAGCTCTCGCAGAAGATATTGGCTATCGCCAGGCGTTCGTTATCCTTGGATTCATGTCTTGTATTCCTGTGGTCCTGTATTTTACCTTAATGCCCGAGACTCTCTCCAAGACGGAGTCGCAGAAAAATGACAAAGAGAAGAATGGAATGGCTGGTATTGCCGAGGAGGAGGAATTCCAAGGAACCGGACTCTACGGAAGACTTGCTTAGTATCTGTATTGAGATCACATGTACCGGTACATGTTATTTGCGGTTGCGGGCTGTATGCATACTTAATGACAAATCGTATTTTTTATTTTATATAATCATCGCATTTCTTCCACTGAGATCATCTACACCACATGTTAGATTCATGATTTATCAAATTGATTTCGGCGGTTGTGTATTATTCAATTAAGTGGAAGCATCAATTTCAAATTTAGCTATTTTAATAATTAATGTAACATTTACAAGCTTTACAGTCGTCATTAATCATTCATGATTGTAATAAATGATCTTGCTGGACTTTATCACCACCACCGGTGTTTCTTAGCTGTCCTCGTAGCTTCCTTTATCATCTTCTTAGTGCTGCCGTGGTAGAGCAACAGGTCCTTCCGAACTTTAAGTGGCATCCTCATTTGCATCTTGAGGCGTCTACTATTTCCCCGGGTGCCTTCGTATTGATCCAGGTCCATCGTTCTAGTTTCAGAATGACCCCATCCAAGTTCTATTGGCGGACCGCCAGACACAGCGGGGTTGACCCCCGGAATAATCTGATATTCTCTAATGTAGACATTGGAAAAACTAAGTGATACATCATCAATTGAATTCGTGGATGCAGATGCTTCAGATAATTCATCCATGCTACCACTGAGCGACCTGCTTGTTCTAACAGAATTACTACGTGTAGTACACGAAGCATCTGTACTCTTGATTTTGATTGTAACTTTTCTTCGGAGCTTTCTCATTTCGGGGACATTACCGCCGCGAAGGCTGTCTTCTTGTGTCCGTACAGTCATGATACTCCGGGGCCTGCATAATGAATTGTCCAAGTCAGAGAGATAATTTTGACTACTCATGGAGAGATCAACATCATTATCAATATCTGGATCGTCGGTATCTTTGTGTGCAGATGATTTGAACTTCTTCCTGACCAGATCTCGTATCCGTTCTCGACTCTTTGATTTGCGCTCCTTTTTCCTCGTGATTTCAGAAGAAATCATTTCGTGGATGCTAGAACCGATGCTAATGTCGTCATTATCAAAGAAAGATTTTGTGGATGTGTCCAGAGTGATGTTGGGATCGTCTTCGAGGGCGATAGAAGTTGGGTCGGTTGCCATAATTATTTATTCTCAAATGAGGATAAAATTATGTTTTTTTATTTGATGCCTCAGTTTCTACGGTAGAGAATGTACTGCTGGCTGGCAGGCAGCAAGGTAGTATCAAATAATC
>Ga0115005_10001419_pt1 | contig 18969 bp, 16 predicted proteins | sample ArcOceMetagenome_FD_87163 | JGI IMG/M metagenome (GOLD analysis project Ga0115005, IMG submission 87163) | Marine eukaryotic phytoplankton communities from Arctic Ocean - Arctic Ocean - Greenland ARC118M Metagenome | ecosystem: Environmental > Aquatic > Marine > Oceanic | place: Arctic Ocean... | reverse complement strand
CAGATCACTTAACTTTCTTGTAGAGCGCCTAACCTACGACTAAGTTGAAAGTAGAGAATGGATTATTATGCTAGCGACTAGAAAATTTACACGCATTGCAAGTACTGAATTTTGAATTTGTATTCTACAATTTTGTAATAAAAATCAGTTCTTCTGTTTGCGTTAAAAGTTAAAAACGGCTAAAATGGCCAATTCGCGGATGGCTTCGCTGGAGCGCACACGCATACTCGCATGCTGCGCGCGAAGCCAGCGAAACAACTGCCTGCGCTGCCTGCCGTCAAGATTGTTCAGCCGTTGTCAGGTGATGTGCTGATTTCTTTCTTCTTCTTCCGTTGAGCAGCCATTCCAATTATGTCTATTGCTAATTGATTCAAGGGGCAATTGTCGTGATATACGCTTTCGTATTTTTGACATGGTGAGTATTCTACGTTGACACTACAGTAGCCTGAAGCGTCAAAAGCACCACCCTTCATCTCCTGCCAAAAACAACTGCCAGCGACCAGCGACCCCGGGTTCGATCGACGCAATCACAAGACACACTGCAGTTGGACGTTGGACGGACTCTTGTTCAGAACGTGAAACAGGCTGAATTCATTTCCATTGATAAGAAGGTAAGAATGCGAGTATGCTCTCTGAACAGCGCATTGCCAGTGGATACGCAGTCATACATTTGTTCAGGAAGAGATGTTATGACTGAGGTGGATATGATTGATGAGATAGTTTCGATCGAGATTCTTTAGATGTCAGAAGAACGAAACGATTGGCATGGTTCAGTTGAAAGTGGAGTTATAGGTGCACACCCTAAATCACGCGTTCTCGCCCTCACTCAATCTCATTTCTACCCTTTTCATTATACAGTAATATCAGATCAATCACCAATACAATATGAACGCTAACTATGTAAATATGGGACAGGGTGTACAGCCCGGGACCACCACCAGTCCCGCACCTGCACCTGGACTCGAGGATTCCAACCTCTCGCAGGAAGAGACAGATCTCCGCCTCGCTCTTGCACTTCAACAGCAAGAGAACGCAGCTGCATATGACGCACACAAAAAGACACAGGACGCGGCAATTGCTGCGAAGAAAAATCGTACAACTAGATCCAATTACAGTACTGGTCTTGCTTCTATCCGCAGAGCACAGAAGAACACCGATGTGTCTCCTGGAGGTTATGAAAATGACGGAGCATACAATGCTCCCGGATCTGACTCAAACGACGCAGCACTTGCTGCTGAATTGCAAAAGGTTGAGCACGCAACCGCAGGAACTGCTCAGCTTATGGAGCAGATTGTAAAGGAGGATTCCGAGGAGAAGAAATCCACTACCATTCGCAGTGGTAGATCTCATTACCACATGTAAATTATTTAGGCAAAAGAGTCCTGCAAGTTGATGGTTTATTTTGGATGGTTTACTTTGGACGAAGAAGGGCAATCCAAAGAAATGAGTAAAATGAATAACTGCCATAAAGTAATTGGTGAAAGGTTACTTTGTGATTGCAAGACATTCCGATCGCATGTCTTCAATTTGAGTCGATTTTCCAACGGCTCTCTCTTTTAAAAAAAGTGTTCAAATTATATTCAAATAGACTAAAGATAATTGTTGAACCGAACAGAGTTTATTTGAAGAATATACATGACCACTGTCTCAGATCAGGCTGTAACAGTCCATACACGCAGTTGTTACTTGGGGAATTTGTTAGAACATCAGGTCATTGTTTTGTTTGTCTCTATTGAAAAGATAACTCGGCCAACGTATTCCAAATGATTGCACCAGTATTGATCTTCTCATTGCCTGGTAGGCATTGTCGGGGAAATTTGAAATTCACGTATTCAATCAGCTCCTCACAAGCAACTTCAAACTACTTATGTGAGGAAGAGTTTAATACATTTTTAATGCTGGTGGTGGCACTGATCTGGGAAAGAAGTCGGAGCAGCTCATTTTACTCAGTGCGTTTCATTAATTTGAATAAGATCATTGAAAGTATAGGAGTTGGGGGGACAATGAATGCAGGAAGGATGTTTTCAGAATAGAAATGTTGGAAATGAGAAACCCACTCCGTAAGCGGCAGAGCATTAATTATGCTTACGAGTAGTAGTAGAAGTAGAGCATTTTCTCCAACCTTGCCTCAGACTGCTTTATTCACTGTAAGATGAATATGAGTAACTGTTAATAAGTTCCAATTTAACACCCGGCATGTAGCATACTGTAGAGAAGAGGCATAGCAGAGTCCAGCTCGGCATTGGTAGTAGCTGCGGCAGTAGTGAGTGATGGAGCGTGTTGGTTAATATCAGGAATGACCATACAAGCACCACAGCACCGCTTCACGTCCTCTCAGCAAAGATAAGCATGCTCTGACTGTGTTAATACTACGATGGGGGACCACGTTGGAATCCACGGTGTTGTTCTTTTGTTTTTTCTACAATACAATGCACTCTCAAAACATTTCATTTTATTATTAATTGTTATTATCACCTGCCTTTGCTCCTAGCTAATAATACTCTCTTCCGTCTTACGGCTTTACCATCAAAAGGATTGGAGCATCCATGATTCTGATTCCATGACCATCTCCTCCTCCACCACTAATCACTGTTATACCTGCTTTCCCCCTCTAGAGCGCATCTTTGGTAATAAATTGCCGAGATGAAAACTATTTCCTTGTTGGAAAAGAATTAATATATCATATCTATTTTCACTTTGGATGGAAACTTACATTGAAGAAAATACTTACACTGTTAGATTTATCAGAGGACTGACAATCTCCCATCATTCTCAGCTGATTCCATTCTTCACGGTGAAATAATGACTAATTTCCAAATTCCTAAAAAACGGTTTATGGCTAAAATAGTAGTTAAAATAACTGAAGAAAAGAAGGTCGCGAGCGAGGAGCGAGAGAAGGGGGGAGCATCGGAGCATCTTCTGATTGTGTTCCCTAACATAAAACATAACAAAAAGACCAACGGCACTTTTACACTAGTTGTTGTGCAACCTCACTGCGACCTTTGTCCTAACGCCATAATTCACACAATGAAGTCTCTTTCGAGAGTTTTTAGTCCTCTATTAATAGTTGCGCTCTTGGGAATTTGCAGTACTGGAGCAAATGCGAAGAAACTCGCCAAAGTCAAAGCTGGACTGGACTACAAAACCAGCGACGATGTACACATCATTGTGAACTCCGTAGGGTAAGTGCGCACGTTCGATGATCAAATGCAATTGAATCCTTGAATGCGTTATTTCCCAAGTATGTATTAACAATTTGAATTCTCCATTCCATCGTGTTGCAATCGCGCTGCAATGACACACAGACCTTTCAATAACCCCGTGGAGAAATACCGCTATTACTCCCTTCCTTTCTGCACAGACCACGACGAACACGAAAAGAAGGGAGCATTGAAACATAAGCAGCGTCTACGCGAGGCGATTGCAGGAGATCGTCGCGAATCTTCTCCTTATGCAGTTACCTACGGCGGGAACATTGAACATCGCGTCCTCTGTAAGAAGAGATTTGGATCGGATGAACTCAAAATGTTCAAGGACGCCATTGAAAACTCATACTTCTTCGAGATGTATGTAGAGGATTTACCCATGTATGGTTTCTTGGGAGATGTTCAAAATGAAGACTATATTCAGAAAGATCTAATGGGTGCTGGAGATGGAACCACCCTTTTGTTTCCCCACTTGGAATTTCAGTTTGGAATGAATAAGGGAAAGATTGTGTCCGCTAGTATTCATACCGACGGAACCAAGTCTGTTGACATTTCTGACACTAGCAAGCCCATGGAGATTGAGTTTTCTTACTCCGTTGAGTGGACGGAGAAGGATTTGGAGTGGAAGCATAGGATGTCGAGTTATGTCAACTCTAGCTTTGCTCAGCCAAGATCTTTGGAGATTCACTGGCTTTCCATCATCAACTCTTGTGTTCTTGTCATCCTTTTGATTGCATTCTTGGCAATTATTTTCATGAGGATTTTGAAGAACGACTTTGCGAGATACATGGATATCGAGGAAGATACCATTGAAGAAGAAGAGGTGAGTCGATGGAAGTGTTATACATCGCATTGGTTTTTAATCAAACTTTCTTTTACTCATTGTGTCATACATTCATTTCTGTAGTCTGGATGGAAATTGATTAGTGGCGACGTTTTCAGAAATCCTGAGAATCCTACACTCTTTTGCGCAGCGGTAGGAGTTGGAACCCAGCTAATGACGACATGCTTCATCGTCTTGTTGTTGGCTTTGAGCGGAAGGGTATCCACCACCAGACGCGGATCGATTTTGGCATGCGCTGTTATCACTTATACTCTCACTTCTGTTATTGGAGGATATATTTCAACGAAACTTTATTTCCAGATGAACGGAAAGGCATGGGCTCGCACGGTTGTCGTTTCTGCAATTTTGTTCCCAGCTCCTGTAACAGCAGTATTCGCGTGGGCAAACTCTGTTGCCATGGCACACGGATCCATCAGTGCACTACCTTTTGGAACAATCGTAACCATCATCTGCCTTTACGCATTGGTCTGTCTTCCGTTGACTGTGTTTGGTGGTCTTCTTGCAAAGCAATACGCAAAGAAAGACTTGGAGGCTCCAACCAGAACTACCAAGGTAGCGCGCGAAATTCCTTCCGAGATCCCTGTCTACTCCAGCCGTTACACTTTCATGGCAGTAGCAGGATTCCTCCCTTTCACTGCCATCTATGTTGAATTGCATTACGTTTTCACATCCATGTGGGGACACCAGGTGTACACAATGTTTGGAGTGCTATTTTGCGCATTCTGCCTTTTGGTCATTGTGACATCTGCCATCACTGTATCCTTGATCTACTTCCAGTTGTCTCGCGAGGATCATCGTTGGTGGTGGAGTGCATTCATAAATGGAGGAATGATTGGACTGTTCATTTACGGATATTCCTTCTACTTTTACTTCTTCAACAGTGGAATGACTGGATTCCTTCAAGCCTCATTCTATTTTGGGTACATGTCGATTCTATCATTTGCGATTTTCCTCATGTTGGGAAGTGCTGGTTTCCGCCTCAGTCTAATGTTTGTGAAGTACATTTACGGCAGAGTTAAGTGTGATTAGGAAGGGGAATGTGAAGACTTGTCTACAGTGTGTGCACTGGCATGGGACAGTTAATTGTTGCTAGTTGGAGTGCAAGTGCACTAGTGGCGATTCTAATAGCACATTTAATCACATTTATCAATATCTAGCAAGTTCATAAATTTGAAAGTTTCGATTATTAATTAGCATCTTACAAATGAACATTTGGAGCATGTCGTCAAGTAACGAAAGAAAGTTAATTTCATCACTGTCATTCCATCAGAACAAAGATCAATTGTAGTGCTACAGAAATCTTCGATCAAATATCAAGTTACAATGATCCCACGGACTTGAGCATATCATTCAGCTTGTTTGATTGATTGAGATTATTCAATCCACCCATGGGACCCTAAGCGTTCCGGGGAAGTGCCACAGTTGACAATGGTGTTTAGAAAAGGAAGAAAAAGGCAGCAGTCGTTCCTTACATATTGATTTTGTACATGGACACTTACATCATTGCAGCCTCCAACAAATTGCCCTCCAATCCAAATTGCTGGTACAGAAGTTCTTCCGACGATATCGGCCATCTCTGCTCTGATGGCCTTCCCATCTTCGTCTAAATCGAGTTCCACCACGGTGTATTTCGCACCTTTCTCATCCAAAACTGCCTTGGCTTTGACACAAAAAGGTCAGGTTGTGAAGCTGAACATAAGAACCGGAGTATCTTTCACCAAAGTATTGATTCTTGTCTGAATCGCTGCTTCATCATAATCTCCAGCTTGAGACTTCACCAAATTCTTCTTTCCTTCTTTGAGAAAAGAAAAGAAAGATTCAACGGGGTTTCCACCGAGCGAAAGGGATGTATTTGCTCTCTGTTTGTTATGGCTAGGAGTGAATCCATCCACGAGCACAGCAGTGATGATGAGGGCGAGCGGCAAAGGTGTAGTCTTCATAGTTGTTCTAATACTCGTAACTCGTAACTCGTATTATAAGCAGATAAGAAATGTTTCAATCCACCAAGTGTCATGGCGGCGTAGTCATCATGCATGATGCGAGCATGTTGTGTGAGGCAGAGTCAGTCAATCTTTCATGATCTCTTAACCTGTCATACAAGAGAAAGATGAGCACCCTCCTGCTCACAACATCCACCACCACCACCACCATCATCCAGTAGTCATCATCAAATTTCTTTCATAAAAGTCAACAGTCGATCCATATGAACAGGTCAAACCTTTCTCGGTTATCCAAGTTCGTGTCAAGTCTTTTCGTCGCATTCATCATCAATTCATTTTTCGTAAGAAACGTGCGCTGTTTCCAATCAGCAACGAAGCTTACTTGTAGCTCATTTCGAAGAGGATCCTCATTTATACCTACTACGAGTACACCGAGAATTCTCCTGCAGTGCAAGCTTCACGAAAGGAATACTGTATTTCCATCGGCATTAGTAAAACCTAAAGGTTATCAAACTTTATTATATTCAACGACAAACATGGATGACAGTGAAGATGTAGTGGTGAAGCCTCGGCGTTCAACCCGAAACACAGCAACACCCCAGATAACCAAGGAAGATCACGCCGATGCCAAAGTGGCACTTGACGCATCTCCAACAAAACCAAAGAAGAAAGTAGTCAAGAGAAAAGTGACTGCATTATCGGCTGGAAGTGATGGCGATGACTCAGAATCGTCTATTGCATCGGCTAAGAAGAAGAAGAAGTTAGTCAAGAAGAAGGTGGTCAAGAAGTTGGTCAAGAAGAAGGTGGTCAAGAGAAAAGTAACAAAGTCTGCCATGAAGACTTCAGAAGATGCGAGTGATGACGAAGCAAGTTTAAGTTCCAATGCTTCTGCTAAAGCCTCGCCTATAAAGAAGAAAAGTCCAGCACCAAAAAAAGATAAGTCTCCTGTGAAAAAGACAAAGACAGCAAAGACTGAACCCCAGAGGTTAACTGAGAAGGACGAACTGACAAAGTTATGGAACGCGGAAGATGCAAGAAAGAAACATGGATCTTACAGTAAGTACTTTACCAAATATTGCGTATGAATCCACGTCCTAAGCGCCCAATAGTTCTTTACTGACTTGGAATTTCTTAGCATTCAAAATTTTGACATGGAATGTGGCGGGTATTCGGGCTCTTCTACGCAAACATCCAAATGCCTTACCGGACCTTGCAAGCAAACATGACATTGATGTCATTTGTTTGCAAGAGACAAAGTTGCAAGAAGACCACGTAACAGATCCTAAGTTGAAACTGAAAGGACACGTATTGGAAAAGGAAGGATATGAATCTCACTGGAGTTGTAGCACCACCAAGAAGGGTTACAGCGGCACTGCCATTTTCATTAAAAGGAGAACTGCAGATGGAGGAAACGACGATAATACAAAGCAGAAAAAACAGGCAACCCTTGGTGCATTCTTTGGAAACAAAGCAGAAGCAAGTAGTAAGGATATATCTTCTGATTTAGGAGAAATTGATGTCAAGAACTTGATTCCAGAAAATATATCATCCTCTATGGGCAAGAAGGAACACGATAAGGAAGGTAGAATCATTGCCGTGGACTTTCCACTTTTTTCACTCGCCAATTTATATGTGCCAAACTCAGGCCAAAAGCTAGAGAGACTTTCTTATAGAACTGAAGAATGGGACCGTGATTTACTTAACTTCATGGCGGAAAAAGAAAAGGAACGAGGAGTACCAGTGATATGGTTGGGCGATTTGAATGTCGCCCACAAAGCGCATGATTGTTGGAACGATGGAGCCAAACATTTGGTGAAGCAGTCCGGGACAACAAAGGAAGAGAAAGATTCCTTTCAGAAACAACTAGACACTGATGGAGGTTCGTATGTAGACGCATTCCGTCATTTGTATCCTGATGCCAAGGGGCACTACACTTATTGGTCTCAAAGGGCTGGCAACAGGGCACCAAATAAAGGCTTGAGGTTGGACTATTTCATCTGTTCTAAAGAATTATTTGAAGATGGAGACGACAAGAAGGCCTTGGTCAGGGATAGCTATATGATTCCAGAACAGGAAGGCAGCGATCATTGCCCAGTTGTATTGGAACTTGAGATCAGAAAGTAAAGTCTTTTAATTGTTACTGTTTTTTTTAAATGTAGTCATCATCACCTTTTCTTGTTCATACGATTATTCATAACAGATGCCTACTCTTTCTTTTCTTCATTTGCCTTGATGACTTTTGCCAATTCCCCGTCCTCGTGCATACCGGTGATAATATCGCAACCTCCAATGAATTCTCCATCGACATAAAGCTGAGGAATAGTAGGCCACTCTGAATACTTCTTTACTCCGTCTCTAATGGCAGGATAATCGAGGACATTTACAGATGAGAAATCAGCGCCATTATCCTGCAAAATCTTTACAACGGTAGCAGAAAACCCGCACTGGGGCTGTGCAGGATTTCCCTTCATGTAGAGCATGATGCGGTTATTTGTTACGTGCTCGTGAATCATCTTTTGTGCTTCATCATCATCAGCGACAGTCTTGCGGTTAGGAGAGAAATCAGAGTGTGAATCGTCCGAGAAGAATGAAGCTGGGCCTACTCTTCTTGACGCAATTCTAGTAGTACGTGTTGCCACGCGTGAAAGAAGGTTTAATGACATCATTGTTGCTGGTGTTGTTTGATGCTGCTGCTGCGATGTCTCAAAGGAGTGAAGGATCGAATTGGACGTCTGTTTGTTTATGAGTATCTGTCTGGTGTTTGATGTGTTCTTCGTTTACAGGAAGAAAAAAGAAAAGAAAAGAAAAGAAAAGAAAGAAGGAAGGAGCGGGGGAAAGCAAATTGAAAATGGACAATGCGACACAACAGCAACATGCCGTAAGCCGTAGACAGAAACACTCCCAAAATACAAAATACAATAAAAATCACGTTGTACGTTTACGGTGGTATTGAATATACCGACACAGAAGTACCACATTCTGTACCTTAAAAGTGTTTCTCCATGGTATCACATAGCAGGCATCGGCGAAGGCAAAGACCGGGCGGACCTAACATTCTGACGACCTTCATCGCCGGGTCCTTCGCAATATCATTGATATTTATGGTTCTATCCATCCATATTGGGTCATCTATTAATGACATTGGTGGTGCTGGAAACATTCAAAAACATCCGTTCATTGTTGATCCAAATGATGATCCAAAGCGACTTAGTACCTCGCGTGAGAAAACGGGGGCAGTTGGAGAACAAATGAACAAGCCTCGTGTGACTGATGATAGTGAGAAACATGCGCATGATAATCACAATGAAAATGCCCTCAACGACAATCTTGTTCAAATCATCAACTCAAAAGAAAAACATGAAAATGTTCCAGATGGGAAAGACGCACACGAAAAAATTCTGCCAGCTGGAATCCTTGACAATCCATTGTTGCAGAAAATAAATGGAAGAGGAGGACCAAATTATCACTTGGTGTTTTCTACGGACTGCTCAGCATTTCAACGCTGGCAATCGTACCTTCTGTTCTATTCTGCTTATAAAGTGGGCCAGCCTGGTACTGTCACCCGCATTGCCTCGGGGTGCGAAGGTGATGATATAGATAAAGAGAAAGAATTTCATGATGAAAGAATTTCGAAGCATATGTCTCCCAACTTTAAACTCCACTTTACTCCTCATTTTTCAAAGGTCAAAGATGGAGAAGGCAACGATACTGGCGAGGATTATAAGTTCTTCAACAAACCGTTTGGAGTATTGCATTGGCTGGAACACGCAGAGGAAAAAGTCACAGACGATGATATTGTCATTATACTCGACCCAGATCAAGTGCTCACAAGACCAATCACAAATGATTTCAGCAATTTGAATGAAAATTTGTTGATAGGAGATAATCCCAAGACGAAGGTGGAACATGGATCTCCATTTGCCCAAAAATATGGATATGGTGCCAAGTGGACAGAGTTTGACTTGGAAACTATAACAAACTCGAAAGATACGCCTGCGAGAGGGGTTAACCATCAAGATGCACTCGACCACTACCCCGCTGGTCCGCCTTATTTGGCCACAGTGAAAGACATGCACGTCATTGCAAAGAATTGGGCCGATTTCGTTCCCCGGGTTCACGCTGAGCACCCGCATCTACTCGCAGAAATGTATGCCTTTTGTATCGCAGCAGCACACGCCAAGTTGCCGCATCAAATGGCCACTTCGCTCATGGTTTCTGCGAGTAGCTCGTCCAGAGGTGAAGGATGGGCATTGGTACATAATATTGAAGACAAAAATATTTGCAGCCCGACCGTGATGGAAGATGCAGTATTACCGTCCGTACTACATTACTGCCAGCGTTATATGGTTGGAAAGAATTTCTTTGGCAAGCGCAAAATGCCTAAGGACATTTTCACTTGTGAATCGCCTCTCCTGAACCTACCACCGACCGATATAGCGAAAATGGATTACTTCGTCCCTCCGTCTCCGCACAGACCACGCGATGAACACAAGCCACTCGACTCGGGTAGAGCCAAAAGGGAAACATTTATGATCTGTACATTGACACGACTTGTCAATGATGCCGCTTTGTTTTATCAAAAGACTAATTGCGACTCTGACAAAGATATGAATGTTGCAATAGACCTGTGGTCTGGAAAAACTATCCAAGTTTCGAAGTAATAAGTCTGTTGATATATTCAATGATTCTTAAAATCTTTTCCGTTTTAATTACCACATCTAAAAATTGATTCTTCAAAGATACGAATGTTGTAATAGACCTGTGGTCTGGAAAAACTATTCAGGTTTCGAAATAAGAGTAAACTTAAGTCTGTCGTTGATATGTTCAATGATTAAATCTCTTCCGTTTTAATTACCACATCTAAATTGTACCATAATAATACTTACGACTCTTAAGCTGCAATCTTTCTGAAATTAGTACGCTCAATGGCGGCTACAACATCCTCGAGCTGGGGCAAAGCAGCATTCTCTAGAGCGGTCGCATATGGCATTGGAACGTCAGCTCCTGTGACTCTCTCAAAAGGTGCGTCCAAGTAGTTGAAGGCATCAGACTCCATCAAAATGGCTGCAATCTCTGATCCAATACCACACTGAGGCCATCCAGTCTCAATAGAAAGAACGCGCCCAGTCTTCTTTGCAGAGTTAATGATAGCATCACGATCAATTGGACGAATGGACAAAAGATTGACTACCTCGACAGATACACCTTTCGCCTTCATGGCCTCCGCAGCTTCAATAGCCAATCCAACCATTTTTGAGAAGGCGATAATAGTTACATCACTTCCTTCTACCTCAATCTTTGCCTTTCCGAAAGGTATGACAAAATCCTTGCTCTGCGCCTCGTCACTCATTGGAAACGCAGTTCCGTAAAGAAGTTCGTGCTCCAAAACAACAACGGGGTTAGGATCACGAATAGCTGCTTTCATCAAACCCTTGGCGTCCTCAGCGGAGTAGGGTGCAACTACCTTGAGCCCAGGGCATTGGGAAAACCACGCAGCAAAACACTGAGAATGCTGTGCTGAAGTTCCGGCAGCGTTACCATTGGGACCGCGGAAAACAATGGGGCACGCAATGTTACCAGCACTCATGTAATACTGCTTCGCAGCAGAGTTAATCATCTGGTCAATAGCCTGCATAGAAAAGTTCATGGTCATGAATTCAACAATGGGCTTCAAATCCTTGTAAGCGGCTCCAATTGCAAGACCTGAAAATCCCGCTTCGGTAATGGGGGTATCAATGACGCGCTTATCTCCATATTTTTGGTACAAGCCTTTGGTTACTTTGTAAGCTCCCTGATATTGAGCGACTTCTTCTCCAATTACGAAAACTGCCTCGTCTCTCTCCATTTCTTCGTCGATTGCTTGGTTGATTGCCTCGCGAACTGTCATGTCAATTGTTGCCATAGAACGAGAAGTAGTAGAGGTTGATACTCTCCCTGCCATCTAAAAATGGATAACATATAATGCGCGTTAGTTCATCGATGTGATGGGCGAAGAGTGATAGGCAGAATTCTAATATACACAGCACAAATGGAAATAGGTCTATTCACTTCTTCTCAAACGAATTTAGATAGGTCATATTAGGTAGGTCATATTAGATGCCTCAGTTACTTACTGCAGGGAGTTTCCTGGTCATTGATCGAAAGGCGAACATGTTGGATATTGTGATATTTATGATGTGCCGTTGTTGGATTTGGGTTCCGTCTTCCGTCGCGTATCGGATCTGCGCATGTTCGATCTGCTGTTCTTCGTCGCCGGACTCTTCGTCGCTGGTGGGCGGCAGATCATCTTTGCAACAGATAAAGATAGAAAAGAGAGGGGGAAAGAGAGAAATAATCAAATGCAGTAATCCTGAAATAAGTCGTCCGTTTATTTAGCTCATAAAACATAAAACCCCAGTTTTCCAATTTTGTAGCTTTGACAAACAAAGAAGTCGTCAGTTTATTTCTCTGCTGTCATAAATTGCGATGGAGCTTTACCATGATGTTACTCAAATTACTTATTGATAATTGCGCTTCCCTGTTCCATTTGCTCCCAAATTGACAGCCCACTGTTGAATTGCTGTAATTCGGCATTGTTTTGATCTTTCATGCCCTTTTGGCGAATCTCGCGAATGCGTAGTAATGCGAAAGAAATCTCATCGCTTCCGTCAATGCTAGCTTCCAGCCCTCTAACCAAACATGATCTCAGTATAGATACCATAGTCAACATAGGAACATGTTCACTTGGTTCCCACGCGAAAATAGATTTTAGATAGGAACGAGGAGAACACACGTTCGACATCAGCATTGTAATATTCTCCTCGTGCTGTTGCTTTTCTGTACTTGCATTCAGTAGTTTAAGAAGCTCCTCTGGTACATTAATCGATTCTCTACATACTTTGTGTTTCGAAGCTTCAAGATCGTGAAGGAGGACAAGAACCTTTTTCAATATCGTGCAGTCAAATTGAGATGACATTCCTTCGTTTATGCTATTCGTCGCAATGCTCATGAGATGGCGGACAGTTTTCGTGAGAAGTTCGCAGTCTGACTGCTTTTTCGCCTTGGAGATTATTTCGCTTGAGAGTTCCAGGGTCAGGGACATATCTTGTATTGAAATGCTTGCATCTAAGAGGTATGAAAGATCACGATAGTATGGTGATTGTGTGGCATCCTCTATCAATGCTACCTTCATAAAATTTTCTCTCCGCGAGCTATTTTCACTTTTGAATTCTATTGAAATTGACATGATACACCACTCCCTTACAAGCACCTCGTCCATCCTCGCCATATGACTACTTTCCATAAGCAATGAAAGATACACATAATACAAAATTGCATCTTTTGTGTCCATGTCTTTGAGCGCTGTATCGCAAATTATTTCTCCCGGGTTGGTCTTACATGATGACAGAGATACTCTCATCTGCCACGGTTTAAGATCTGGGTAAGCTGCAACAATCAACGGCAGGAGATTCTCAGGAATTGATGCGTTTGGATTGCTAACTATTTCATCAAGCCGAAGTAGTAAAGACGAAAGGAGTTTAGGCTCGTAAGGGACTATTGATATATTTCGAATAAGTTGTTTGGTGCAATCAATATGGGTGGGATCATTCTTTGCAATGCTTAGCAGAGAGTGCACCACTCTTTTTGATAAAGATTCTGATGCGCTTAACAACGATTCAAAAAGATCGAGGTAAGAACCAAAGGTTTGGATGAACTCAATTGCATCATTTTCAGCTTTTTCTCGAAGACCGTCAATATCACCGCGCTGATATAAGTGCTCTTCTTTCAAAGCAGTAATGTTCGGTAGTATCTTCCGAGTGAAATAAAATGTAACCAACTTGCACGTTTCTATTCTGGTATCAGCATCAAGCTCGAGATGCGCTATCCTATCCTCAAGTCTAGATCGTCTTTCTGGTGTGCCTGCACTCCATCCAGTTGCCGCACTCTCCATGGATAAATCATCTGGTGTTGCAACGCTCGACCCATCTTTCACTAGTGGCCATATAACTCGGCGCTGCTTGGGGGGTATTGGTTTGAAAGTATCCATCCATGCGGGTAGGATATCCTCAATTAGAAAGCGAGTGGCTTCTTCGACTTCTCGATCTGCTTTTGTGTGCTGTCCGCGTGACGACGTTACTTTGTTCTCGATCAAGTCATCAAAAGACAAGTCCAAACCGTTGATCACATTGATATTTGTAGGGATTGTTGCTGTTACACGCGTTGCCAAATCAAATAAGACCTCGGTGACTTCATCTGGCGGTAACGCAACAGTTGCTTTCTTCTTATTCATCATTTCAGTGACTTGCGATCCAAAGAAAAGGTTTTGTAATTGAACTTCAAGGTTGTCTCCTTTGTTCTTTTTCTCCTTTTCTTTCTTTGCTTCGACATCTTTTCTTTTGTCGCGGGTATGCACAGATGCCGCCTCTAGCGTCTCGACCATCCTTCTCTTCCATGTGCGATTCCAGACGGCAAGTCGAAGTAACATTTCATCGCCTATTTCTCCATCTCCAACTTCGCCAGACATCATACTATCAATGCCTGATTCCTCGTCAGACGAAGAATCGTCGTCAGAATCACTTGGTCTTGCATATTTCTGGCTGAAGCGGCTTCTGCTTGAAAATGATCTACACTCGCTCCTCACAACGTTTAGGGGATTCATTAGTCGTCTGAGCGGCCCAACCTCTATTTCATTGTAGAAGCGTCTTGCATTTACAAGAGCTTGCTTTCCTTTTTCAAGCAATTCTTCCTGTTTCTTTGTTACATCTTCCTGCGATTCGTCATTGCTAATATTTTCCTCTTGCATTCGAAGCAAAGGAGAAATTTTGTCATTCATGGCGAAGTACGCACTTGTTGTCATACTTCTTCTTGCCTGTTGGTGCATTGCCACTTGTATTGATATTGCTTCTTGAAGCGGCATCGATTTCGCCTTCCTTTGCGTCATTTGCGAACCCACCACAATTGCCTGCTGATCGGCAATCTCTGACTCTTCATCATCTGCACTAAGAGTGGAATCGTGATGATGGAAAAGTGGAGCCCCACTAAATTGATCCACCATAGTATATTGTGCTACTTGAAATCTCTTCTTTGTCTCTTGTTTCTTTTTCTTCTTTTCGTTTCCGTCGTCTTTGTGAAGTAACGTCAATCCCTCACCAACTGCGAAACGAACTCTGACGTTTCTCTTGTATTCACCATTATCATCTGGGGTACTCAATGGTTTGAGCCTTTGAATCAAGATATCCAGATTTCCTAAACCGACGAGTGGTCTGTCATCAATACTTAGCAATACATCTCCACGAGACACCATTCCAGTGAGTTGCGCGGGGGACGCTCTACCATCACGAAGAGGCATTAGCTTCTGCACAATTACTTTCCCTGAAAGTATAGTTAGTTTCATTCCTAGCGAAGTATCTCCTTCAATCTCTAGATGCTCCTCTTCGGACTTTTCCACAAATGAATTAGAGGCAGTAACTTTAATCCCGTACTTCTCTAATGATTTTGTCTCGTCGCCGTCACTTGATGGCAAGAGAGACAGACGAGGAACATTCTCTTTATTAAGCATACTTTTCGGCTGAGGGATCGAGGTAAAATGTTGCGAGGTTTCTCTTTTGCGAATGGCTCGCCGTTGAAGCGTGCATTCGTATTGATCAATTGGTAGCAGCAGTAATTTTTTTGACGAGGGTGATATCTGCTGTAAAGCTCTATCCGCACCAGGTGTATTTGGTTCAATAGATACCATCTGCCGTAATGCCTGAGATTGGGCTATGATTCGTCGACGCTTACGCTTAATAATTGTTTTAGCCTCGCCATTGATTTCTTCCGCCTTGCCGTTCTGACTAGATTGATCGTTGGTTTCTCCATGGTCGTTCATTGTAGAAAAACTAGGTATGGTAGGTAGAGGTGGGCTAAAGACTTGAACTTTCTTGTTTCTTCTTGGAGCTGAAATTGTAGATAGTTCTTGTTGGGATTCGGAACTCTCATTATTATTCCTTGTGCTTGAAGAAGCGATATCATTCTCAACCTTGTGTAATTCTGGATTTTCTTCTCTACGAGAGGCAAGTTCAATTGTAGAAGATGAAGATTTACCTCTTGGTACTGATGGTGTACCTGTAGGAACCTTTGTGTTGGCTGTGTTGGCACTGGTTCCTTGGCTGTAAAGTGAAGATGAACAACTAGTATCGGCTTTACTACTCATTGACGGTGCCTTACTTTGCATCATTATAGTTTATTGATGACAAGCAATGCTTCCATGAGAGCTGGTGTAACTATCAAGCTTGTAGAAATCTTCTGTATGCTTTTTTTGAGGAATGAATGTGCCCTCTACCGATCTACTGTGTTACCAGCAGTACATGCACCTGGTGGCTGGTGGGTTTCACAAATAACCGCACAACTACTATCTACCGTGGATTGGTGCGGTGGAATGGCATTGATTGATCATCGGTATCCTTTCATACATTATACCGGATAAATACCGGTTATTGTTTACACCATAAAAATAATTAAAAATCTTTGCACCATGTCAAAAAGTTGCAGTGTGGATACAGTAGCTGTTACCACCACATATCAATCGACGAACATCATCTATTTGACTATCGAAAAACTCGCATCCATATATATCCAATTCATTCTTCTCCTTCGTAGATCATTCATTCTCTTCTCTCCCGGCGACTGAGCCAAAGGCAGTATGGTAAACCCTGTATCAACAGCACTGTACCGCAAGCAATGTTAACTTCTTTTTCATAGCCATCAGCTGCAAGCGCAATCAAAGGATATTGAAGATTTCCAGCTATAGAAGAAATTAGCAGCCCCAATCCTGCCAACGTGCCATAATGAACGAAGCCGAATCGTTTTCCTACATTGGTAAAGAATAATCCAAAGACGATCATCCTCCCTACCCCATAGAAAGTCATTCCAATAATATGAGCATCAAGGGAAAGTGAATCAGACGAAAGAAGGAAAAATGAAGTCGCACTCAGAATTGTGGCAAGTGATTGTCCAACACCGACTCCAAACTTGTCCGCGATTTTTCCGACCAGCGGTGACAAAATTGCTGCAGAAGCATATAGTATCGAAAAAAGTGCAACGTATCTTCCTGAATCATCACCCTTTCGCTCTAGTTGGAAACCAATAGTAGCGACGTAATACTGAAGGGGTATTAGTGACACTGAAAACCAGAGTAGAAGCAAGATGTATTCGATGCTCTTGATTAGTTGCATAACACCTTCGATAGAATTGTTGTGTTTCTTTTCTTCATCGGCATTTTCCTTGAAAAATATTTGAGCTTCTTCACTTTCTATCTTCTCGGCTACTTCACTTCCTGCTGCTGCAATACATTGGGAATCGTCCTGCTCATTACCGTCTTTGATAACAGTCAGTGATCTATGCTCTGCTCCAGTTTCACTATCATCCTCCTCCTTACCTTCTTCCAAGGCATCCTGCTCATCATTACCATCTTCAACAACCGTCAGTGATCTATGCCTTGCTCGACTTTCACTGTCGTCATCCTCTTCTTCTTCTTCCTCTTCCAACTGCTCATTATTTCCGTTCTTTGGAGAAAAGTGAAGTTTTGGCAAAACCCTCAAGGCAACGATGACAAGAACCAGTAAAACCAAAGAAAAGTAGCCAATGGATTTCTTCCGATCGCTCGTGATCTTGGATAGGACCAAAAATACCAAGCCCGAGATTTGAAAGGCTCCACTGAACGAAGCCAAGATTGTACCTTGCACCGATTTGTCGAACATTCCTGCCACTGGTTGAAGACAAAGCTGTGACCCAGATCCTATTCCCACCAGAAAAAGTGATATAGAGAGAGCGAACTTGTCGTCTTTATCAGCAAATGCCAGCCCCGTGCATCCCATTGCTGCTGCCAAAAGACATAAAGCTGCGGTGATTCGAGTGCCACATAATCTATCTCTGGAAATGCCTGATAAGAATCTTCCACCTTGCGTGCACCAACTTCCTAAAGTGAAAATACCTCCGAGATCTTTCTCTGTCATTGCCGTTCCCTCTTCTACGAGCAGTCGGCGGAGAGTCGGCCAGCCATAAACTAGTCCCGATGCAAGCGAAATTGTAAGAAACGCGAACAAAACTAAAAATGTTGGACCATTTGCTGTCTTGCTAGTTTTTTCTGCTTGTGACTTTGGGGATCCGTCATTTGACATTTCTGGCTAGTACACTCACTGTGATGGCAACTTAAAATGAACCTCGCAGTGTGAGTGCCGTCACCTCTTCTTGTGGTGGTGGTGGTGGTGGTGGTGGAGTTAAATTGAAAATAATCAGGAACTACAGCAGTACAAGCTGGTTCAAATCTCAACACTCCCGCGGTAGATTTCTATGTTGACCGGTATGGTTCGAATAAAAATGTACGTATCTTGTCAAGGGACTGACATAAGAAGAATTTCAGATTAGAGGATCCATCGGGTGCGGCCAGACTCTCATAACCTCTTATTTTAAATTTCAAGAAAATCCATTGGGGCCTGCCGGACCCTCATGACCTCATGAAAACCTCATGAAAAAACATGCCAAATAAAACCAGGGCTAGATAGGAGGTTGTAGGAATTGGTTGCAACCTACTAGGTTGTATTGGGTTGTAGATTATCGCAACCTGGGGTTGCAACTGGCCGGTTGTGAAGGGGAGGCTGAGGTTGCAACTTATGTACCTGGTTGCAACCCCCCTTTTTTGGGGTGGGTTGCAATTCAAATCTACATGGATAAGATATGAACCAGTACCCCCTTTAGAGATAGGGGGGGATTTAAATGTAATCTAGTTAAAATGTTTGCTTCTATATCAATATCGCTCAGAATCGCGTATCCAGCGGGTGCTTATTCATCGTCACGACAACAGCTTTTCAACGCCGCCCCATTTGTATCTGTCCAAGCGACGCATCTGAATATAACCGCAGGTATGTACAGTGTACTCAATTTGCCTTCCATTGCAATATATATATCTGATCATAATACTAATTCAATTGAGTCTATATCAATATCGCTCAGAATCGCGTAT
>Ga0115005_10001418_pt1 | contig 18974 bp, 1 predicted proteins | sample ArcOceMetagenome_FD_87163 | JGI IMG/M metagenome (GOLD analysis project Ga0115005, IMG submission 87163) | Marine eukaryotic phytoplankton communities from Arctic Ocean - Arctic Ocean - Greenland ARC118M Metagenome | ecosystem: Environmental > Aquatic > Marine > Oceanic | place: Arctic Ocean... | reverse complement strand
TAAAGCGGTGGTGTGGGTAGAGTAAATGGATTTGCCGGTCTTTTGGATGATTCGAAATGTGTTTGAATGGATTGACAGGGTTTTCATCGTCGCTGTCATCTTCAGATTCAGAAGAGGAAGAGGAGGAAGAAGAGTAAACAATGTTTTGATTTCTGTTTTCTCGTTTGATTTGTTCGTCTATTTGAATCTTTTTTTCCATCAATTCTTCTTGTTCCCATTGCTTTCGTTCTTCGGATGAAGCAAATAATGTTGCTCTTGACGTTTCCAATGAATGCGATAACAATGTGTGTGATCTCCAAGATTCACACACCCGACATGCTTCGACTTCACACCATTTTTCAGCTTCTGGACCCGCACCCAGTTCACGGTTGAAACACAGCGAAGATATTGAGACATCCGAATCACGTGCCAATCCTTTACTAAATGGTGTTGTCACATGTTGTGCCATCATTGAAGAAGAAGAAGACAATGAAGTTGATGCTGACGATATTTTTGTTGTGTTGTTGTTGTTTTTAGTATTGTATTGAAATATAGTACGGTTGATTGCCATTCTTACGGCTGATAATGGAGCATCGCTTTTTTCATCCACTTCTGTTTCCTCTAAATGATCATCAATATTCTTATCGGTGTTCGTATTGGTGCTGCTGTCGGTGCTCCTGTCGGTGTTCGTACCAACAGTTGGTAGATGCCTTGGGTTACCCGCCAAGTGTACACTCAGAAGACTCGAGGAGCTTTCGATACCGGTGGCAATGAAACCAAGTTCTTCTGGATCAAACGAACAATGTTCAACTTTGAGGTGAGCCAAATTCACATTTTGTTGCAACAGATTGCCCAATGCTTGACCAGCCGAAAAACAAAACGACGACGTAATACCGTTACTTTCGTTTTCGTTTGGCATTGTGTCATTAGTATTGTTTTTTGATATGAAAGAATCTTTACCAATTGCATTCAACGAAACGTCCAGTGTATGCAAATGATGAGAATAATCAATGCAACCGCGAAACAATTGGACTGCACCGTGGGCTGATATTTTATTCGATTGCAATTCTAAAGTGGAAAGAAAAGGCATTCCTTTCAACATGTCTACCAGAGCATTCGTGCCATGGATAATGTTGTCGCTTAACACCAGTTTCTGCAAAACACTTGATGCTGTTGTTGGTGCAGATGTAGATGAATTTGTAAGGAAGGCACACGCCATCAAATGCAACGTTTCGTCATTGATACAACAGCCGGACAAACACAATTCAATTAAACGAGTGGAACAAATGTTCAGTATTCGGCCCAATGGGTCACCACAACTTCTTGTCAACCTGTTACGATTCATGTTCAACGTAGACAAATAACCACCAGCCCCTTGCAAACAACGAGACAACGCAATCAAACCAATTTTTCCTATTCGATTGCCTTCTAAATTAATGATCACTTTTCTGTCACTGTCGATGTTCTCACAAGACGACGTACCCGCTCTATTGCCGTTCTTTTTATTGCCTGGGTGTTGCCTTGGTGTGTGATTGCCTAAATGAGAGGTTTCTAATGCAGCAACAACACTTAAAAAGAGTACATCGGACATGCCCATGTTTGCTAATCCAAGAGTGACATTGTTGCGATCATCTGCTTGGTTTGTATTGTTTAAATCATGGTGATTCAATGATTTTAAAGGTTCAACAGGCAAGCCGCTTTCGAGTCGATGAGCAATGTAACCGGACATTCCTGTTCGGGTACTTGGACGATTGTCAAGTGAATGAATATCTTTGTGAGCCCCATGTTCTTTTTTGATTTGTTGTTGCCGAGTTATTGCCGAGATGTAATTTTGCTTTGCCATAAAATCATTTTTACCCATTTGACGACGAACATGGTACGGTTCGTTTTCGTGCAACGTTGTTGTAGGTTTCATTCGAAACAAATGATTGCCACTTCCACTTTGTTCTTGTTCCGGGCCTTTTCTATGGATCTCGTGCTGCTCAACTTGCGTTGAAGCTGTTTCATGGTCGTCGTTGTCGTCATGATCGTCGTGATTCTCGTGATCGTCGAGATCGTCGTGATCTTCGTACTCTCTCCATTCCACGTCGCTGTCATCACCACTAATGTTGTCATTTTCATGCGTAGCATCACCGGATTTTGAGAAGTTAGTGGCACATTGAGAAGTCTTTCGCATTGCACCCTCCCCCTCGTTTTCATCCAGTACTGGTGTTTTTTTATCCTTCTTTCCAATGGTTGTACGTCTTGGTGATGCATTGTTGAAATGTTTGCCTCGGCGGTGCGCCGGGGGTTTGGGCATTGCTGTAGTCGATGCAGAATGTGCGGTTTGGTTGATGCTGGTGCTGCTGGTATTGCGACTCTCTGTATCTGTTAATCCTAGATTGGGGTTCCAAATGTACCATTTCCCCGGACTGTGTCTCACACCAGCAGTCATCTTGAAATCACTTGCTTTGTGTGGTTTGCTAAATTTCATCCTGTCCTTGTATTTGGGCGTCGTGGATCGGATGATTGACTCGTGCCGAGAACCCAATTCGAGTAGGTTGTGGCGCACTAAACGGTGGCGGTTCTTGGCGGTTGCTTCTGCTTTTCTTCTGAGGTCTTCCTGTTGTTTTAAAAACACCCTGTTGTCTTGACTGACTTGAGTCTTTTTTGAATTGATTAGACTCAATTTGTGAATGCTTCCTTTCAGTTTGTTTTTTAAATTGGTTTGTTTGTTTTGTTCCAGTTTTTGATTGATTTTTTTCATAAATCGCTTGGTTTCAATCACTGCCGACGTCGCTTGAGCGGTATGTTTGCCGATTGCAATTTTTAATTCCTGCTGGACATGATGCAGTTCTTGATCAAAATGAGCCCGTTGTACTTGTTCCGGGGTTTTGTAGACGTGACCGTGCCTTCGGGTTGACTTGTGGTGCGAACGATGGTGGGCATGGTGGGGATGGTGGGGATGGTGGGGATGGTGGTGGTGGGTATGAGGATGGCGATGAGGATGGTGGCGGTGGGGAGTTTGATTGGGATCGGGATCGTTTGGAATTGATCTTACGGTCGGGATTGGTGCGGTCACGGCAAGTTTGTCCAAACGATCCATTGTATTTGTTTTCGCACCGTGCTCTAAATCAAACAGACGTGTGCCGTGGTGAATCATGATTATTTATTGATCGACCGAGACATTTTCCAAAACGCCTTTTCCCGTGTGCCGATGCACGTTAGAAGGGTTGGTTTGTGTTTAAAACGGCCGATCAGGTGATTCGTATAAAAGATTGTGAGGGTCAAGGTCGATCATCTCATTTGTAACGAATCCAACAGAAATTTCAGTTCTTGTGGCTTCAAAAATTTAAAAGATGTTTTCTCCCCTCGTATCGCTATTTCAGGTGCTTCTGTACCTACTATGTCATGTACAATGTGTACAGGTACACACACACCCAGGTACTCGTAATCTACATGTGTATCCTGACTCAAAACATTTTATTTATTTACTTGTACAGGTAAGAAAACTTCGGTACCTGTGTACCGAGTTCACATATATACATGTACTATCATACGTTGTAATAAAAACTTTTTTCCCGAGCATCATTTGCACTCACAACATCTGGGATTACTTCCTTGGTTTCATATCTGGTCGCCTCTCTTGGATCTACCGGGTCCTTTTTATACCACACATCGGCACTGCCGGACAACCTTCTCACAGTAACATATTTTGCCAATGCAATGCAATAATTAAAACCCAACGATTCTTTCATTGTTTCCGAAAATGTATTTTTGTTTTGACTTGTCAACCAAGTATTGAACTTGTCTTGAAAATCAGTGTTTTTAAAAAGTTCAGGGTATTTTTCACTTGGTTCGGGGGAATTGAAATAATGTATGAATGCATTCTGAGTACCACTTGAAAACGATTGAATCCTCCAATTGCTCATTGGTGGCGCAAATGTTGCAACACTTGTTTGCTCCATGGCAGCATATTTATTGTACCATTCGAATACCGTTTGTACGCATAAATCTTGTGGATTTGTAATGTTAAAGTAAAACTTGTCCACGGTCGTCACCTCCACAACCGCGGTTTTTGCACCATGAATTGTACCACTGTCAATGCTAAGTTCTAATTCATCTCCTACACGAATAGGATGTTGCCGCACGACACTGCGATCAAAATAATACGACCAATACCCATCTTGAAGTTTACCACTGCTTGAATTTGGTTTTTCAGCACATCTGCATCGACCACCACTGGCACTTACAGAAGTGACAGAAGTACTCAAAATTGTTGTTTCTCCAATGACCAAATCATACATCGTATTGAAGGGAAGCGAACCGGCATCGGCAGTCACTACAACAGAAGTAATCCCACTTCCAGACAATGTGGTGTGTAAAACACCGGTCGCTCTTTTCGTACTTGTACCACCATTGTCAAGCTTGGCCCGTTGTGATACACGTGTGATATTCTTCGGTGCCGATATTGTACTCGAACCAATGGTAAATGTCCATATTGTTTTGGACACCACAAAACTGTGCGCAGTAATTTTTCCAACCTCACTGTTTTCAAGTGCTTGAAGTTCGGGCGAACTAACAAGATTTGTAATGGAATTAGCTACGGTCCTGGTTGGGTAGTGGTAGAAGTAACTATGTGGATACCCCATTGAAAAATATCTTGTTGGTGGTATATAACATTTTGATAGGTACCAATCATTTTTATTGTTACCAGCTTTTCGTACATAGCCCGAAATCTGAGTTGAACTTTGATCGACTTGAGAAGGGCACGAGCTGCCAAAGATCAAACCTTTATTTGCCACAAAAGCTGGCGAACCAACATCGGCCCGAACATAAACTTTTGTTGTTGGACCCGTCAATGCTTTGACCAATTTTCCAGAAATGCCACCCTCTTGGGTAACAAGTTGACCAGCAAATTGATAGATTGTCAACGGTTTTTGGGAATGACATTGAGAAGCAGTATACTGATGACCATTCCATCCTCCTCGGCAATACGTTTGGTAGTGATGAGGGTATCCAAACCCCCAGTTCGGTTCATAATCGGTTACAGTAAATTCCCATACCGTACCACCACCACTATCATTTGTCCAAGGTTCGGACGAATCCGTCGGATATGCTTTGCGGCAACGTTTGGCACATTCTTTAACAGGATCACGATCATAATCGACATGCGTTGCTGTTAATCTGGGTGGGTATTTTCCTTCTGGTAAATCTTTTTGATTCAACCAATAGTCACCATCCCCATACGAACGAAACGTGTCAAATGTTTCACCACAGTATCGGCTTATTTGTTCAGAGTCACCAGGACCAGCATGAATCTTATGTTTACAGACATACGTATATTCTTCAGGAACACAATCATCTTCGTGGTTGTGGTTGGCAAGTGTACCATTGTTGGCTTTGGTTTTCATTCGTGTACCACGTTGACATTTTTTACACCAACGTGCACCAGTTGTATTTGTGTATGTAGCAGATTGGCAGATTTCACAGTCGTTTAAATCATCATGGTGTGTTCTGCCATTGTCTTGAGGCCAATGGTTTGCGGTACCTTGGGGACAATTCAAACACGACACGGCATTCGTTGTACCAGCCACGTGGTATTTACCAGGTTCACACACGGTGCATTTTGTCGCATTGCTAAATTTTGTATACGATCCTGCTTGACACGATTTGCATGTGGAGTGGGTAAATGTCATATGAACATGGCTGTAGGTTGCAGCATAATTACTTTTTGATGAAATGAAGGGTCGAATGTTTTGATTGTACGGCGTTTGTTTTCTGGTATAGGTATGTTGCAATGTGTTTAAATCGTTGGACGGCGTTGTTTTGTTGCCAATGTACAATTTAAATACACCCGCTTCCACAGAATTAATGGTTTCTATTTCACGGCACATTGAAATGTATTTGCCATTCAGATTCAAAGCATTCAACGTTGTTTCAGCTTGAGAATTGGTAGTGTCAGACACTGATGCTTGTGCAGGATTCCCCGCAACGTACCATGAGTTGTTCAAGTCGGAAAAAGGACGAGCAACTGCTCCAACATTGCTGAGATGATTGACGACATCCGAACGATCTGTCCAACCAAAATAACAATACTCTTGAGAAACGATTTGGAAATTGAAACATGCTTTGCGAACATCGGATAAAAGAACATCGGTCCATACAATTGTTTGATCGTGTGTATAATCACGCATTTCAATCATATCTCTCCAAATGTTTGCTTGCAATTTATTCAAAGCATCTCTGATTCCAGTTGTCGTCCATTTAGAAGCCGCAGATATCTTGGCACTATCCGACTTGTCATGATATTTGCCTGGTAGACAAGTATCACAGGCATTTGCACCCTGGACAACTGCAAATCTTCCCGTTTCGCAATTCAAACAATCCTTCTGTCCAACCGAAGGCTGATACATACCTATTTTGCAATCACCACACATATCATCACCAGAACTGGAATACTTGCCGATTGGGCATGCCGAACACGAGGTCAAACCCTGGGTTTGAGAAACGTAGCTGCACAGACAAAAAAAAAAGACAAAAAAAGTTTCATGTCAAACGTTAGTTTCAACAACAATAAAAAGCATGCCAACAATATTAAACACTTACCCGCTTGGACATGCTTGACATTCAAACATATTGCTGTTGCTGTATTTCCCAGGAATACACTGGAAACAATGTTTGGTCCAACCATCTTTGCCATTTGTATCTTTGCCAGAGTCACATCTTGCGCATACAGTGTTTGAATGTCCATTGTTGACTGCCATTTTATAACCCGATGGGCAATTGTAACAATACGTCAAACTGGCAGTGGGTGTAGTACGACGAATTGCAACTGTTGTTTCTTGTTCCCTAAATTCATCACCAGAGCAAGGTCCAGTTTTAAACACATCCGCAGCAAGAGCACCTTTGTTGGGTAATAATTTCAAACAGAAATCACGTGCTTCCTGTTCTCCCCACGGAAAAAAGGTATAATCATTAAAAACACCGGCGTTGCAATTAGAACACCCATGATAAAATGTTTTTTGTATGTTGTGAACTGCATCAATCCGACAACAATACAAACGGTTGATTGTTTTCCCTTCCAAACGATAATTCAAAAAGACAAGACCTGGGTTTCGAGGTACATGTTCAATAGTTGTTTTAACTTGGTCTTCTGGTGACACTTGACGATCTATGTAGTCAGGAATGTTTTCGAGAGACTGAACTGCATCATCATGCACTTTGACCATATAACCGTCTGGATAACCACAACCACCATTTGTGGTGCCGCCACATGAACCGGCAGTATCGTTTTCAGCTTTGCGGAATTTCACAGTTGAAAAAGCTGGAACAGTTGAAGTCGTAAAACCGGGTGAACGCCATTTGTTTTTATTTGCACTCGTAACCGTACCTCCACTTCTTTCATGTGATTGAAATCTGACTTTAAATTGAAACAGATTCCATGTTGACGCATTAAAACGAAATTTGGTGGGTTCATTTTCAACAAGGAAAGGTGTTATTGTTCGATTTAACAACCAACTCACCGATCCACCGTACTCAAGAGTACTTGATGGACCAGACCGTGATTTAATATTACTTGTAATGGCACGACGATCGTTTTCTTGGCATATTTTAGCAGGCAATCTGACGACACACCGACGTTGACGCAAATCACTAGCACCACCTCCACCACCTTTGTTTACATTTGAATTTAGATGGACTACACATTTTGATTCCACAGCTGTCGTCCACATTTCACATCCAGTCAAGTCAGCACTGTGTGCCACACACGCCTCCATGCATTGACGTTGGCCTTCCAGTGAAGTACCATAATCAATATCAAACTTTTTCGTATTGTCCGTCAACAAAGTATACGAAGAACTTTTTAATTCAACATCGAAATTTTGCAATGCAGTACTACTGGTTCGGCATTTACCCAATTCAAACCGATTGAAGGTTGGTGTTGATTCAATGCATTCGGCAACCAACGAGTCTTGGTTCTTGGAACGGTCTTCGTATCGGTAGTGTACCAACATCAACCACTGCCCAACGCCAATGTCATTAAAAATGTGCGTGTCTATCCAACCATCATTACCAAAATCTACCGATGGCGCTAACATGATTGGACTGACTTTTGTACTTTCACTTCCAACACGCAATGCATGAGCTGGTCTGGAACGCCATTTGTATTTCCCAGCAAATGCTGATGCAGTGCCGGTAGGTCCAGCCACAACACCACGAATAGAAATAACACCATTGGAACTACCCCCATCGGTCACTACCAACCATGCAACGGACCCACTCAATTGAAAACTCGTCACCGACACGTCAGTCTGAACGTTTTGATACAAGGAACGAACAGTACCCGTATATGGATGGGACTGTGTGGGATTAGAGGACATTTTTTCAGCGCCACCATCAAATTTATCAGTGCAACCGGCAGTGCACACCATTTTTAATTTGACACGATCATTAAATGTTGAATCGGCATTTGCATTTTCTACAGCATAATTGGAGACAATCAACCAAGTTTCTTTTTGACCACTCACCGTTGATTGGGGGATAGATAAACGTTGAACTTCAGCCCAACTTGTTGTGGACAAACTGCTGTTATCGGCGAGATCACCACTGGATGCAATCAATTCTTGACTGGGTGTATTGATTGGTAAAAATATTAAACGAGGTGAACCGAACAGGAAAGAATTGGGGACATTACTACCAAGAGTACTCTTGTGTGTGTTTGAGGTATACAATTGAATGCTTTCAAAGCGTACGGGTCCAATGGGATTTTTTAAAGACAAAACAATCCGATCTGTCATAAATGGCCATTTGCCACCAGCATATTCTTTTGTTGACCATGTACGTGTCCATTGACCATTCGTGTTTGTTGCCAATGTCGGGTTAGCATTTGTTCTTAATTTATAATCATTCAAAGTATCAAGTGCTTGTTGCTCGGAATATGCAACATAAGGCCCACGAGGCCATTCGTTTCGATCACTGGTATCAATGAAACCACCACTTTGGGAAACAAGGTTGCCATTCAGTGTGTTTAAATCCACAGTCTCTAATTTAAAATCAGTATGTTGATCCACACCAACAGATGGACGTAAACGTATTTCACTGATCAGAATGGGATGCGTAAAAATAATTTCAAGCTGGCAATTGTGGACATATTGTCCTTCGTAATAGTCTTTGGTAACATCGGTATATTCTTCATGGTCAAACAACTGTTCTGCTCCTTTTGCATCAGCAGTGGGGTAACACGAAGAACCCACAAATTTTATTGTTGCATACACTTCACCACTGCGTCTGATTGTGTAGGTACTATCACCTTTTAACCCATCACACCGACCCTTATTTTCACAACGCAAATCTAACAGCCTTTGGTCTTCTTCCTGTTGTTCAGTGTGAATACCAACGGAAACACTGGCTTTTCCAAGAGTTTCATAGACAACACCAATATTGTCGGCACTACCAGCAGGCACGACAAAACTGTTCGAGCCACCCACAACAAAGGACGAGGATGGTAGATTTGACGATGAAAATATATTTTTGTACAAGGAACGTGGATTTGTAGACGAGTGCCAATTGTTCACATGTTCACCAGCACGACAAGTTGGATTGGGACGACAAAAGACACCACTAAATCTTCCATTTGCACCACACGTTGCCGTTCCAGTAGACACACCAAATTTGTTTGCATAATAACCCACATTGCATGTGACACTCACAGTGGCACCAGTCTTTCCAACAAGATTTGTTGCAGCATAGTCAGAATTAAGTACAGTGAGCCCAGTGGTGCAACTTGATTGTTCACATACAACTGTGGTAAATGTCCGATTGGTTTGACACGTTGCCGTTGATACACTGTTTTTGGGGCTGTAACCCTCGTTGCAAGTTACAACAACCGTATCACCGATGTTTGCTATCATTCTTTTTTTGGTTGGGGCATAATTTGAATGCAAAACATGACTTGAAGAATGTTCTGTTCGACATTTTAGTGGAGTGCAAGATGAAAGAGATGGCCCAATGTTGGCCAAGGCAAAACAATCCGTATCTTTTTGTGTCAACTCACAACGCTTCCCATTGAGACACTTGGCATGATCTGTAAATAACACCGATGAGTACGCATAAGTGTTTTTGTCTACCACTATGCTTGTGGTTCTAAAGTATTCATGTTGACAATTCAAACAAAACATCGGTTCGTTGTTTGCCATGATCGAACCTATCCATTCATCATCGCTGTGAGTATTTTCTACCGCTACGTTCCAATCAATGACGGACGGACCAGTAAAACACTCATTCATAACTACATCATTTTTTCTATAATAACGTGTGTTAAATTGAATTTCATATCCTTTGCCTGCCTTGCGATCCAACAATATTTGAACAAAACCACCTTCTGTTGTCACTATTTTAAAGCAAACTGTGGTCACAGTTGGTTTGTCCAGATAAGTGCCACAGTTCTGCATGGATAATTGAGTTGGTGGCGTAAATGGCACTTCGTCGTATATGTTTGTTTTAAAAGCACGTACCGAACCAATTAAACCATGCATGTATTCATTTGTTGTACCTGGGTTTTGTCCAATGTAAGGATTGAAACCAAGAATATTGTGTCGATTATTCAGTGTTGACTGAGTAAAATTATTTTTATAAATTCCATCAACGTGAATTCGAACAATATTCTGTTCGTCACGAGTACATGCAACATGATGCCATTGACCCAATTGTATCGAATTTGTACCAGCACATGTACCCGGCAGTACAGAATTAACAATGTTTTGATCAAAATCGTAGACAGAACAACAAACATCCTGACCATCTTTGGTCAGTTGAATACCAAAGTATTTGGCATCATCTATTTGCGCCGCTGAATGTGTTAGTCGGTACGCAGATGTACCAAATACATATTGAAACCGATTGGAATCTTCAATTAATCCTCCCCGTGGTCGTACCCACGCTTCCATGGTAAAGGGAAACGTACCAAAATTAAATTGTTCTTTCAAGTGAACCAGGCTTATTTTTTTAGAATCTGCATCACTTTTTGAAGCTAAATCAACAATTGCAGGAGCGGCCAATGCTTCTTGACTACTGGCAGAGTCCACAAACCCACCGTTTGGCATACATTTACTTATAACAGTTGTTGCATCATAAGACTGCCATACCACAGCTGTTGCGCTACCAACAATATTCGTATTGCTGTACATAGCGTTTCCCGGTGATGTTCGAGACAATTCATTTACAGAAAATGTAAAGGCAGTCGAGGTAGGTGTGCCTGTCACAGTCCATTGTTCATTAAACGATGTTTCTGCAAACGACGCAAAAGTTACCACGTCCCCGGTTTTTAATTTGATTGGATCAACCGCAACATGGTTCACCGTTGCAACAGTGTTGGCAACTACAACAGTTTCAACCACAAACTTTACGTCATTGGAATTTAAAAGTGGCACGACAGTCCAAGATGAAAAATCCGAGTTTGCACTTCGTACATTGGTAGAAAGATACAACGGATTTCGTTGATTAAAGTATACACCACCATCCCCATTGCTATAAACAAGACAACCAGCAGGACGATCAAGCCAATTACCCGAAGTCAAGGTAGATGTAAGACCTTTGACTTGGAAGCCATACATTGTTATAGCAGTCGAGAAACAATCGTCTTCATTGACAGACAACAAACTACTTCGATAACCAGCAGCGCAATTTACTGTCTCCAATTCGTTTGATTTCTTATTCATATTAGTCAAAGCAAAATCTGAATTTGAGACATTCAATGCCCCAGTACAAGTTGTTGGGTTACATGTTACCGTGTTTGAAAATGTTGCTTTGCTCTGGCACGTGACCGTTCCTGTTTTTTTCTGTCCTATTTCGACAACTGTAAAAGGAGTAGTCAGTTTTGATGCTGCGATGGTGGTTGCTCCCACAATTAAATCTGTATTTTGATCAAACACTTGATCGGTGGCCGATCGAATTTTTATTGTATTGGTTCCTGCACCTGTCAATTTGACCGCCAATGTTCCCACAGTATTACTGTTTTGCACAACTGAAACTCCTTGGTTTTCTGTAATCGTTTCATCATCAATGGCAACAGTCCATGTTTTGTAAGCTGTTGTAAGATAACCTTCGTTGCAAGTAACAATTTTGGTATCTTCAAAAACTCCGACTAAATTGTGCCCTGGATTGTAGCAATAGTTATGACCCGTAACCATACCTGCGTTAACTATACCTGTACAACCAGGTACCACCGCATTTGTATCTGCTTGTCGGATGAAGCACTTCAGAGTACCATAGCATTCCGAATCTGAATCACAATGACCTTGACATTCAGTGCATTGACCATGATTGCACCCATTTATATTTCTGTCATCAATTTCAACAGTCCTTGACCACGAAAAAGATTGCGAATAATCTGAATTGGGAACATTGATATTAATATTGCAAGGTGCTCGGGAACATGTCATGGGCTCAAAAACACCCGTGTTTTGACATTGTATTGTATGTTTGCGTTCTCTGTGTAACGTAACTATAAGTTGTCCACTGTTATAGATCCCAGCAGTCATCCCTGTACCCGTCAAGACAGTGTGCGTAGAATCGGTGATTGTTTTGATTACATACACTTGATTCATTGCACGATTTGCTGCATCACCAGTATGTCCCGACACTGTCAGAAGTTCACCAACAACTCTTGGAAAGTGAACATGAGTCAACGTTGCTTCTGTAGCACTGTTTGCTGTGTTCAAGGAAACTACTCTTTGTGGGGGATCTGTACTCCCCACTACATAGTAACCAGAATCACAAGTAACTACAACACTTTCACCAGTCACTCCTTTTACCGCCTTAGATTCATAATCAGAATTTTCGATGTGCACGTCAGTACAAGATTGAGGTGCACAAGTCATTATAGGCGTAATAAATGTACCATCGTCCTGCCACATTTTAAAAGCACCATCTTCATCACATCGAAGTACACCAATAGTATTATTTATTTGATCTCCCAAACCAGAAATGGCCTTAATCGTACCAGTATTATATGTACCCGGTGTCATTCCCGTACCAGTCAGTACAACATTTGTCGATGAAATGACTGTTTTGACAAAATAATTTTGATTCATTGCAAGATTTGCTGCATCACCGCTATGACCTGATATGGTAATACTGTCATCAACCACAAAAGACCGTGTACCAGCGACATGTGTAAGATTTGCTTCAGTGGCACTGTTTGCTACATTTGAAGTGACAGACACACTTGTTGTCCCGACACGATACCCTTGGTTACATGCGACAGTAGCATTATCTCCTGAATTTCTTACTAGATAAGTGTTGGAGTAAAGGTTCGAATTTGCTATGATTTTATTAGTGTTGCATACTCGTTTATCACACGCAACTGGACTGAATTGTCGATTGGCATTACACGTTGTAGTTTGTATGCCTGCCACAGGTTGATTGGTAGATATGGGTGGATGATATCCTGCATCGCACACGATGTCTTGCGATTGACCGGGGAAACCAGTAATGGAAATAGTTGAAAAATTAGAGCGTGGAACTTTCATGGGTTCACAATCGTTTGTGCAATCTTCCAGCACTGAACCTGCTTTTGCTCCCCATTGTCCATTTGCTTGACAGACTGCTGTAGGTTCTGTTTTTTTTGTTGATCGCATGTCATAACCTGAAGCACATATGACTTGCACTTCATCCCCAAATTTTCCAACCAGATTTGAAGTCCCAACCATTGTATTGGTATAATTACAAGTTGTACACGCAGCACCAGTAAGGCAATTGTTTTTGATACAACAATCAGAAATTACACACAATGCTCCAACGCAAGGCACATTTAAATTATTTTTGATGGTATACCCAGCTGTGCATTCTTGTTTGGTTTTTAACGTGACTTTAAGTTTCATTCCAGAAATACAGTGGTTAGATATGCTACATCCATACCAGGCTGTTGTTGCACCCATGGTTGCTGTTGCTGGTGATGTATTTGACCCAATTTGCGTGGCTGAGGTAAAATCACAATTGTCAAATGCTGTTTCATCTGGAAATTGATGTACAGTATGACTGCTTGACCAAACAAATGAAATGGTATCACCGTTTTTAACTTCGACTTGGGAGTACGGAAGATCTAACGACCAAGCAATACCAAGTGTTGCAGTTGTTTCTTGTCCAAAATCTATACCGTTTCCAATGTCATTGCACGTTTGATAAGCAACACATGTAATGTTGTTCCAACTTCCATCTGTACCACAAGTAGCAAAAGCATAGTTTTTAAAACTTAATGGTGGGCCAAAAAACGACGAACCCAATATGTGATAGCCCGATGAACATTCTACTTTCAAACGATCGTTGGTTTGACCTTTTAAAGAACCAGAACTTGAGTACAGTTTTGAATTTGCAATTTGAAGAGCGGTACATGAATTGCTTTGGCAACACTCATCGACCGTACAGGTATCAGTATCACACGTTTTAGAAGATACATTGCTGCTTAAAGTAAATCCTGCACCACACAAAAAGTTGGCGCACGTTGGATTTGCATCACAACAATCTATACTTGTACATCCACCGAAACCACATTGAACAAGAAGATTACTTTTTAAATGAAAACCATCAGCACAGTTCGATGTTGAAAAGTTTTTCCCTGCACCATCAATAGAATTGCATTTGAAGTCACTGATGCATTCAACACCTTCAAACAGACCATTCTTCTCACTACACGTTGCAGTAGCACTCCTCAGAGCAGTACCTTTGGCATGATAATTTGTTGAGCAAGTGACAGTAATTTCTGTGCCCGTAACACCATTTAAATTTGCTGTTCCGCTGGCATAATTCGAATTTGCAACGTTGCCAGTGGTACAAACATCAGGCGTACAGGCAACTGAGTCAAAAGCACCACTGGCACGACATGTCGATGTGGCATTTCGTACCCCAACGGAAGACCCAACGTGATATCCTTGATCACACGTGACTGTTACTACATCGTTTGTGAATCCTACCAGCTTTGCTTTTTTAGCATCATTTTGACAACAATTGAGTCTTTCACCACAACAATCTAAACGGTTCGTACAACATTCATTGCTGTAGTCAGAAAAAGGAATATTTAAACCCGATGTACATGGTTTTCGAGTACAATCGGATACACCACGAAAAGCACCAGTCCAAAAACAAACAGCTGTTCCAGTACTTGCTGTTCCATTCATGGCATAACCAGCATCACAAGTCACCAAAACAGAAGAACCAGTTGAACCGGTCAAATCCTTTGAACCAGCTTTGTAATCAGAATGGGCTACGTTCAAACGTTTGGTACAGTTTTTTGGAACGCAACACTGGGAAGTATCACAACCCGCCGCTCCACAAGAAATATTCAAATTACTTTTCAAACGATGGCCTCTTTCGCACTTCTTTTGATCCCCAAGAAGAATGTCAGTTATACTCGTTTCGGAAAATTGGTTGTATCCACGTTTTTTGGGAAACAAACATCGTTCCCCCTTTTCTATTCCACCAACACGGATTGACACACAGTTGATGCCATTCGTGTGTTGCCTAATACGGATAGCTCTCACGCTCACAGGTTGTCTGTACGTAATTGTGTAAACCGTGCCGGCTGCTGCACTGGGCTTGTAGGGAACATCATACAGGTGATCCCAACCACACCAAAAAGGAGAACCGGTACCACCGTAGCTGCTTCTAACACATTGATTCAGCTGTGATACTGAATTGATCGTACTGTCAAAACCAGACTGCGTATCCACCAAAGCCAATGCTTCAGATTCTGTTAAATGTTCTCCTGTATATTCTTCTGTAGAATAATCGATGAGCATTGGTGTCACGGTGTATGATGCCCAACCGTTTGACAACGAAGTATCGGTCACTGTTATCTCTATTGTTTTACTTAGGCTGCCATCCATTACATGGCAATCTTCGTCACGCACACAACTAAATGTTTCCCAAGTCGATGATTGTGTCGCCGAGTCAAACGTGCAACTGACGTTTTTATAATTCACCGTTTCACCATATGGGTGATATTTGTACGAAGAATCATTTCTACCACATGTCACTTGAATGGAATCTCCGGTCACTCCTTGAAGACTTTGTTCGCCTGATGCATAATTCGAATCAATTATGTTTTGAATTATACATGGTTTACCAACACAAACGACGCCAGTATATCGCGCATGCTCGCCAACGCCAGAACATGTTACTGTGCCAGTCCTTGAAGAACCCACAGAACAGGAACTTGTCGTACAAGCATAAAATCCAGGGTCACATTGAACACTTGCTGTGTCCCCAAGTTGACCATTCAATGTTAGCAAACCTTCTTTGTAATTGGAATGCTCAATATGATCACCTTGCTTGCCATACTTATCAACGCAAAAACTAGGTTGACAAGTAATGGGGGTCACCCACGCATTGCCAGCTGTTCCACACGTAACATCTATGGTGTTTCTAAAATGATTATGTTCGGTCATTGCATTTGGTACGAATTGAATTTTTGTGCCAGTATCGCAATGGTTCTCGTCATTGTTGCCGGTCCCTTCTTGACAACCATAATATTGAGTTGTAGGGCCCATGACGACCGTCGACACACCCTCACTATAAACACCATGGTTGACATTACCACCCCCACCAACCAGTGTTGCAGATGTGAAGTCACAATTGATAAAATCAGATTCCGTTGGAAATTGATAGACTTTATGATCAATATTGTTGGTCCATGTAAAATTTAATACATCACTGGAATTGACATATTGAATTTGTGGACCCAAAAAGGGTGTACTCCATTCTACGGTTACAACACTGGGTAATTTTCGTGTGCTGTAACCGGGATCGCAGGTGACTGAAATGGTGTCCCCTGGATTTCCAATTAAATCGGCAACCCCTTCTGCATAATTTGAATGTGGTACATTTACATTTTCAAAGCAGGCATTGTCAGCAATGCAAGCAACACCTTTTACTGAACCATCCGATGCACATGTTGCGGTTCCATGTGTAGTTCCATTGGTATTGGTTTGTTCTTTCAAAACAGTTGCATAAATACCAATTATTTTAATGTCGTTTTGTTCATTGCATTCGTTCAGACACGTGGTTCGACAACGTGCATAACAATATTCATCCCAGTCATGATTCATACACCAATCATCGTCGGTCGTACCAACGTTGTTGACACAGTTGATGCATTTCATATCATCATCCGTTGGAAAATATTTGTCGGGATATTTTGGCACACAAACGTCAAATTGTTCTTCCGAAAACAAGTTACTCCACCAATTTCCTTCGTCGTAAAAATATCGGTTCGACTTGTCCATAAAGTGATTGTTTTCGGCTTTGATCAAATCAACATGGGGTATAGTGATTGGTCCAACGTTTAGATCTACAACAGAATTGTAAGCAGGACTGCGCGGAGCTGTAATGATGACAGATGTCATTCCCTTGCCACTCAACGATCTCAGTAAAGTACCCGTACCTGAAGATCCTTGCGTGACGGCTTGATCTTTTAAAACAGTAATATCGGTAGGAGTCATTGTGATGGTCCATGTTGACCCTCCATACACATTGTTTGGTTTATTGTTTTGGATGGATGTTGCCCAGTTGTTTGATGTCCATGTCAAAGATTTACCATTATTGCATTCAATGACCACGACGCCATAATTTGCACTACTGCCATGGTTAAAATACGTTGGTGCATTGCACACATGTGTGTTTCCATTGTTCAAAGTAATGGTAACACTCTTCAACGTTGTTCGTGTCCAATCATTGTTCAATACACGACGTTTTAATTCAGCCATGTTAATAGCAGAGGGGACTGAACTGTCCGAAGCAGCAATGCGATCAATATGATAACCAGCATCGCAGGCAACAACAACGGTTTGGCCGGTTTTTGCATCGATTTCAATCGTGCTATAATTTGAATGAGGTACGTTTAAACCGGACGTGCATGGTAGAGCTGCACATGACACTCGTGTAAAAGAGCCATCGGATTGACATGCAACCTGAGCACTTTTATTGGAAACAGTATGATTCATTCCGTACCCGTCGTTACACGTAACTTTGACAAAATCACCCGTTCTACCCGTCAAACTAGATGGATCTGAATTTAAAATGTTAGCGGTCAAAGTATGACACGGTACCCCGATACACGGCGAAGGTGTAAACACACCGTCTGTTCCACAGGTCGTTGAAGTGGTCGAACCGTCTGCTCTCATTGCAAATATGTTTTTGGCGAACACGGTTGTTGAAGAACTTGACGTTCCTACGACAAGGTCACTGTTTGTATTGAAATATTCAGAAGTCAAAGAAGTGAATTTAAACGTAGTTATTTCATCCCCAACCAATGCTGTGGTTAATATTCCTTGACCATGGTTTCCTTGAGTTATTTGAGTATTTTGAATCGCAGATATATTTGTACGGTTTACAGTGACTACCCACGTAACAGAAGTGCCCGCGTAGTAACCGACATCACAGGCAACAGCAACACTTTGCCCAGTTGTACCAGTAATGCTACCCGTGGGGGATTGATTTGAGTGAGCAATTTCAGTAGGGTTACAAGCGTTTGCATTGCAACAATCTGTATTGACGCAAGAACTGGCGGTGCACGACACTGCCGGCACTGGACTTTTAAGAGAGTAACCATCAGCACAATTCGATTGAAGGAACGAAACATTGGTTCCACTGATATTATTGCATGTTTCAGCATGTACCGAGGCAGAGACAAGGAAACAGAACAGAATGATGCGAGTAATCATGGTTTGGGGTTGTTGGTTTGTTGGGGTATTTGTTGTTAAAAATGGTTTTTTTTGGGGGGGAGCTATTTTTTTCGTAAAAGTGGCAAAGGATGCATGGGACAATCCAGGGTGTGAGTGGATGCCTGTTGAGGTATGTAGTCGATGTTGTACGGGAAAAGAGGGTGTGGGCAAGCGAGCAGAACGCAAATCTTTGTTGTGGGCAAACAACAAAGTTGTTATAAAAAATTGTGATGTAATGGCTTTGCGCTTGTTGGACAAAAGCGAAACCAAATAGAAAATTTCAAGCCTGAGGAGGCT
>Ga0115005_10001417_pt1 | contig 18992 bp, 19 predicted proteins | sample ArcOceMetagenome_FD_87163 | JGI IMG/M metagenome (GOLD analysis project Ga0115005, IMG submission 87163) | Marine eukaryotic phytoplankton communities from Arctic Ocean - Arctic Ocean - Greenland ARC118M Metagenome | ecosystem: Environmental > Aquatic > Marine > Oceanic | place: Arctic Ocean... | reverse complement strand
CCGTCTCTTCGCCAAACTCTGCCTTTCTGGCTTTCAAACCAATCCAAGTCTCCCTCCGTAGGCCACAGAGATGTCGAATCTGACGCGATCAGATCAGCGTTGTCGTCATTCAAATCAGCCATGTATACGGCCATAGATAAACGCACGTCACGTTTCGCTCTGTAATCACATTCACCAGTACCATGCTTAGTCTCAGATCCGAGCAACGTACCAACGTTATAATGCATCTGAAGAGGTGCAGCAGTCTCATCATCGCCGACATACAGCGATGCACCACCTTCAGGAATATGGAGTGGAACTACTACGTTGTAAAACGAGCCCTTGGCACCGAACAAATCTGAATGAATCTGATTGTATTCGGGGTCATGGTTAAAGTGTGAAAGAAAAATAGGGCCGATACCAGTTACCATCAAACTGTCTAAATCAAAATGTTTACCAACCGCATCTAAAACCAAATCAAAGTTACCGCGTCGTAGAATAGAAAGCGTACGTTCGAAAGACTCCTCGTCAGCCGGGTCTATCCATACCATATCCATACCTTAACATTGTGACGAACGTGAGAAACATTCATTCAAATGATGCATGACTCTAAATATATATATCGGTTATGATTTTCACATACACGTACCTTCCCACCGGGGCCCCATGCCTATTGTAACAATATGATCAAAGAAGAAAATCAGGAAAATATCACTCAAATGACGCACAACTTTCAAATACAATTCAGTCGTGATCTATACTTACAACCCCAGGTCATATTATCATCCAATTTTAATAGACGGTGTTCACCATTACCAAAGCCTTCTCCTTCGTATGTCATTTGACGAGCATGACGAAGCATCCCATTTGTTTTGATGTACCTTTGGAATTCTACGAGTAGCTCAGGTGGCAAGGCGATACCAAAAGCTTCATCGTCTTTCACTCGCTCACCAGATTCACGAAAGTAAAGTGGAAAAATTTCTGCCACAGAGGTGTTTACAGGTACTAAGAAATGAGGCTCTTCATCAACGGGTAGAAAATCCACGTTTGATGGTGGGTAACGTTCTTCCTCATCCCAGTACTCTTTGTCATAATCATCACCATTGTCTTCGATAAATTTGCCCTCTCTATTATCATTTGCACTAATACCATGTTGAGTTACATCAGGAAATGCGGCTTTGCAAGGTTCGCCTGCAACTTGACCAATAGAGTTACAGCTCCGAATGTACTCATCCATTGACTCTGGTGTACTAGTCCACAGACTTGCTCCAATAGGACTATCAGGATTAAACCATAATTCGCTTGAAAACATTTCTCTATGTCCTTTTGTTATCTCCGTGACGCCATGCATGTACAAACCACCAAGAAAAACACACGCAGAGTATTTTGATGGTTTCACAGACGTCTTCTTTCTCAAACCATCGTAAAGATAAAGAAACCCTCCTCCATAATCTTCCGGTGCCGCAAAAGCGAAATTCAATGTATAGGCAGTAGCCTCTCCATCATGATGATCGCCAAGTGACGGAAATCCAGAATATGTCAAATGCTCTGATGCACGGAACCCCAAATCTTTTGGCTCAGGATGGATTCTTGCTCGTGAACTATCCAATTTGGAGAATGTTGATTCATCTATATCTGTCAATTGTTCCTTCCAATTAGCTGCATTATATGCAAGCTGCATTGTGCGCATCATGTCTTCCTTGACTTCGGGTAAAAACATGCTAAGCAAAGGTGCCAAATGGGTTGGATTATTTCCTCCAAGTCCCACATCTTCATCCAACCCAAATTCGAGATACATGGGTCTTTTTTCGTGCATAGTAGGGACATGTTCTCGGATACACGCCGCTAGTGTCTGAACAGCTTTCACATGGATAGGGGTCATGGCATTTAACACTTCAAGGAATATCACTAGAGGTTCATCTCCACCATCAACATCAGCACTATCAACTATGCGCTGGCCTATGGTTCGATTGTGTGGAATAACTGACATGAGTTGCCGATCTTCTTCAGTCAAGCCATGATTGATACAGGATTCAATATCATGATATTTCTCTATACCGTCAATGATAATTGTCTTTTGAATCTTGTTATGACTCCAAAATCGGTCGTGAGAACCGACATAATGTGGTAGATCGGCAACCACAATTGATGAAAGACGACATAATAAAATGGCCCAAAATACCAAGAAGTTTCCCATATTAGAGCAAAATCGTAATTGAATTGAACGAACGGGGGATTTGAACGACGGATTCAATGAAAGAAATTATGATGCATTTTTATTTCGCAGTCTTCATCTTTTCATTTTAGATGTAAAGTGCGTTCTCTCCTCTGTAAGTTCACAAAAGTAGGAAGTTACATCAAACTGAAGTGTTTTCTCTCATTTCAACCTAATCTACAAGTCGGCGAGCGAGGGCCTTCTGATTGATTGATTCATTCCTTCCTTCTTCGTAAAATAAAACCAACGCTTCCTTTCTGCAAAGTTATAAAAGAGCCTGTAAGAAAGTGCCTATTTTACACCGTGGGGTACCTTCTCAAGTATGTAATCAAAGAAGTATTCTAAGCGTACGGTTCTTTTTGGACCCTTGTTTGGAGGTTGATTAGATTCTGCACGAAAGAACCATGAGCAATGTGGAGTGGACCTGTCCGGATAGTCTAGTCGTCAAGACTATCGAGCCTCTTCGGGTGACGTGCTTCCATAGCGATCAAATTGTTTCATAATGGACACTGAAGGAAGCCGTTACACGTAGACTGAAGATGTATAGCATCAACACAATTTAACGTGGTAGAAGAAACGTTCGAGTTCTCCGAGTAAAATTCAAAATAGGGTACTAGTATCATAACAAACCTAGTAGTCTACATCATCGTCAGAAGAATAGCTTGGATCCTTTGAGTTTTCAGTTACATGTACACCGCGTAACTGTTTCGATTGCTTTTCAATAACGAGGCGAAGCCGTCTATTTTCTTCCTCTTTCTCCTCAAGCTGCAATTCCAATCTCCTAATTGTGGAAGCCTGCATATCGGCCACTTTTGAATTGTTAAAAAGCTCACATTTAAGAATTTCATTAGCAGTGGGTCTATCCTCAGTTTTTTGTTTCGTGCAGGAGAGGACCAAATCACCAACATTTTTTAACGGTGACGAGGAAGTAAGCCAGTCCGGCAATACCCCTTTCCTGCAATTTTGAAATGTGATTGCCCTTTCATGTGCTGACCCAAAATCACTGAAAAGCTCCAAGAGGATAAGTCCAAGACTACAAGTAGGATTTATGTCAGTCACAATATTGGTGTGCTTCAAAGGCAATAGAAAACGAACGACCCATGATGACAAAAATGTGTAATCAACTTACCTGAAAATGTCTGCTTCGCGACCATATTTGTGTGATGCTAACTGCTCTGGGGCGGCATAGCTTGAAGTCCCAACCCCTGCAGTCAAAGGATCTTGCAGATTTCTAGTAATTTGATTGCTATGGTTCCACGGGACAATAGTTTCCATATTATTAAGCGGAGACGAGGGTGCGTCCTCTCCAAATGGCATCCCTCCATTCGCAGATCGCAGTACTTTAGACAGTCCAAAGTCACCAATTTTAAAGCAGTCATCGTCCGCCGAGTGAAAGATATTAGCTGGTTTCAAATCTCGGTGCACGATCTCCCTTGAGTGTACGTGTGCGATACCGCAAGATATTTGCTGAAATATAGTTGCGGCCGCAAGATATCTCGTATGTTGAGTAGATAGTGATTTGTCAGCGCTGTTTCTATTTCTGATCCAATCCGCTAGTGTAGATGGTCTACAAAGCTGCATCTGGATGTAGAGACAAATTTGATACTTGTACCCCTCATCGTGTTTCCTCTGAGATTGACGTCGAAAAGAAGCTCCCTTTGATGTAGAATTTTGTGTTTGATGCGATGTGTGTTCTTTGTATTTTTGAGTACGTGTACGCGTACTTTGATCTACTGTCCATTCGCTACAATCACTCTCGGTAGCACTAGATAAACCATATCCACCCGTACTTATGCTGGCACTTGGGTCAAAGCCATCACTTTGGTGTGATGCAAGTTGATCCCACCCGTCAACGTTATAATCTTGGCCATCATCATTCGAATTCTGAAAGGACGACGCTGACTCATCCGCTTCATGATGAGGTCCACCAAGCAATAACTGGTTATGACGGGCACGAGCAGGTCGAGAGATTCCATCACCACTCTCAGATTCACCATCATCGCCATGTTCATGTTCCTGGTCAGCATCGAACTCTGCACCCGGCGTCCAAGTTGGTTCCAGCCAACTCGTATAATATCGAACCACATTCTCATGCCCCATTTTTGCCAAACACTGCACTTCTCTCACAACAACCTCAACTTGCTTCGTATCATATCCCTTTGCGGAAAAGGCAACCCTTTTAACGGCATAATCGCAACCATCAAGTTTATTCAATGCATGAAACACCTGACCGAAGGATCCCGACGCTAACAATTCCTTTTGCAAAAAGTCTCTATTGTACCTCGAGAAGGATAACGGATGGTGCTCCACAGTCCACGATGATGCAGCAGTGGTATCATAAGTCTTCCAGTTGTTTATGGTTTCATGCTGTTCCAAAAGTTTTCGAATGGCATATACTTTTCTAGAACGATTCTGCACTTGTGCCGTATCGGGACCGACTTGATGTACGATTTGTGTTTGTGTTTGTGTTTGTTGTTGGACGATTTGATGCGATAATGAAGGGACGGATGTGGATGGTATACTTGTAGCTGGTATAGCTTTCTCTTTGGGTATTATGGCATTTGTCACTTCATGATGGATCTCCTTCACCTCTTCCTCCACTTGCACTTGGGTACGTGTACGTGTGGTATATTCTACTTGAAGATTTTGTTCCTCGTCGTCAATCATTATCGTTTCGCATTCGGTCGATGTTGATTCATACTCAATTTGATCTCTTTTTGTTTCAATGCCTAAATCCCCAAAAGCATTGTCAATCACATAATCCCCACCATCTCCGTTTATCTGTGACAACGGACAGTTGGGAGAATTTTGATTCGTCGAACTGGGCGAACTCGGGGCAGATGGAACCAGTCCATGATTCATCAACAATGTAATACTTTCATCATCCAATATCCCACTCTCATACAAACTCAAAACGTGCACGATAAAAGTTTTTGGCGTTGAATCATGCAGAGCACATACTTGAGCCAGTAGATAGAGAATCAACTGTTTTCTCTCTTGCTCCTTTGCTACGAATGTTGATGTCACGTTGGCGTTGTTGTTGTTGTTGTTGTTGTTGTTGTTGGGGGAATTTGATTCTTCATCTGGACCTGGAACGTCGTGTACGCTACCAGAGGACTGCGTTCTTGTACGCGAGGATCCTGTATCATTTGCATTTACATTTGCATTCACATCACCTTGATCATTATCATCATCATCATCATCACCAATTTTTGAATCAATTTTGGGATTGCAGTTGGATTCGGAAGCACTGCAAACTGTTTCACTCGAGGTAGAATTTTGTCGTTGTCTTGAATCCGAAGAACTTTTTTGAATGTTGAGGTTGCTGACAACGTGAGGTGAGTGGAGGGCGTCTAGGAGACTCTCTGTCCCGCTTTTGATGCTGTTGCTGCCAGTGTTGTCATCTCGAATGTGATCCATTGATTTGGCCTGCTTTTTATTTCCTTGGATTGAAAGCAAATGGTTTTTTGATTTTAATTCATTACAGTACAGTGGGCGAATAGATTAGTGAAGATGGTTCGTTGAAGATGATTGTATGATAGCTTGGTTGTTATTATGTTGTCAAATTCAAAGTGTTTCGTGTTTCGTTGTCCGCGCTCTCACTCGCGAGCGTGCTGGGCTTGCTTGCTTTGCTCGCGATGCAGTGGTTATGAGTTACTCGTAGTTACATACACGCGGCGGACGCCTAGTAGCTTGCGATGGATGGTACAACGTAAAAGTACAACACCACACAGCACACAGGCACTCCCTCCTCCTGTTCCATCATCAACCAATTGTATTCAGCAGCTCGATCCGGCATCTCACATTTCAAAACCCTCTATAACATGGCATCATGAAATGCATATCGTTAGTTTGCTCCACTTTCACGTGCCTCGGCACAGTCACAAATGTGCATGTGCATGGCTTTAGCTTTACCCCCACAACTCTTCGCACTCAAATGCGTCCAAGCAGATTCTACATGTCATCAACCAACGAAGAAAGCCACACTGGTACTAGTACCGCCGATGACGGCGACGACGATGAATTCGATATCCCCATGCAGAGTATTACAGACGAAGAAGCATTATTAGCATGCCGAGCCTATCTCCAAAGAAAAAACAAACTAGGATGGAAACAGCACGAAGCGCGCAAACAAAAACTAGAACATACATCGGCCCTGTCTTCCACGGCTGACGAGGGGGCAGGGTACTTTTGGGAAGATCCCAGTGAATTGAAATATTTATTTACTGGAAGGCCGAGATTGTCATTTGAGCATGAAGCTCCGTTGGATGCTTTTAATGAGGAGGATACGGATTGGCGGCTCGATGGTAATGGTGCGTCTTCCAATGAATATGGTGAGGACGAGGACGACGACGCGATGTTTATTGAAGAAGAAGAGGAAGGGGATACCTACTCTTTTGGATTTCCTTCGTTTCCTCCAGCATCATTCGCCCTTCGATCCAAGAATAAAAAAGCGCTCTTTCAGGATAAAGAATGGAAGGCCAAATGGTACGAGGCTCGTTGGGGCAACTACTCGGACGAAAGAGCCCAAGAGAGAAAGGCGAAGAGGATAGAGAAATATATTCAGCAAATACCCTCTGACATTCTTAGATCTCCAGAACTTGCCACGTTATCAGATGACGACATTGAGGATGCGATACGGACGTACATGGTTGCGAATAAGAAACGAAGTATTTCACAAAAGAAGCGGATTGAACGGAAACGAAAGATGCTTCGTCTTTGTGAGAAACAACCTGACAGCAAGGACGATGGCGATAGCAATAGCACGTCAATTCCTAAATCATTGCCGACCCTGGATGCATTCATGGCTCAATTAGAGGGAGGTGCTGCCAGTATAAAGGCACTGGAAGAACAACAGCGGGAGAGATCTGAGCGGGCCGCAAAATCATACCAAACGAGACTTGATCACACTCCTGCAGTGTCACGTAGGAAACCAAGGGGTGAAATAAAGACACTCACTCAAACTGGCCGACCTCGCCGCAAGACAGTGCGTGTAAGTGGAGCTGTAACGAGAACGGAAGGTGCAATAAAGGAACACACATACCCCAGAAGTGAGGACATTGACATCATATTAGAACCAAATCGATTGACAGGTCGCAAAGATCTTCTGAAGGAGGTGCTGCTAACGTCCTTCGGAATGAGAGGAAAGTGCATTCCAAACTTGAAGAACCTTGGCCAAGAAGAGATGGAAGAATTCTATGATTGCAGCTCGCTGGCTGATATTGAAGCAATGGACAAGAAATTTGTCACTAAATCAACTGTTTGCGAGCTTGGATGCTTTATTGTTTTCATGCTACGTGTACGTGGTGTACAGCAAACCGAAGATTGACCAATCCTATCTCAGCTACGTGTACACGTATATAAAAAGTAAGATGTAATTTCGAAACTTTATTCATTTAGCCTACACGTACAGTACTTGTACGTGTAATTATTTCATTCTATTTTGTATTTTTATAGACACTTTCCTCGTGTGCTCGTACGCATACTGTACGCTGTATCTATCAAAATAATGAGCTTGCCAGTGTCATTAGAGATGACATATCAAAGCCTTGAGCTGTAGCCATTTCAGGTCGAGTTGCAATGAATGCAGCTGGGATACCAATTGCCCCAATAAGAGGGAGCGCTTCGATAACAGTTCCAATGAATGCAGTGGCTCGGCTGTGCATGTTTCGAAGAGAAAACAGTGTGAGTCACATTCTTTTAGATTTGCAACTCACTCAATATTTGTACGTACATGGGCGTAAATGGATCTTGCCCCTGGCATGCTATTTTGTTATAATGATCTCTCATTGTGATCTTTCCATATTTCTCGTCAGGGTCAGTTGTCAGCATGTCTTCAACTGCATAATATTTCCCAATTCGAGCATATTCAGCTGCGTCCTCCAAGAATTCATTCTTTGTCAACGTCGCCATAGCCTGAAATATGTTAATAATAGAGTCGAAGATCCATGTCGGGGCATACGCATATTTAGGTTCCAAACTAGCAGCTTCATGCATCATCTACATTCAAAGAACAAATGTCTTAGATCTCTGATGAAAAGGTGAAACAGCGTGATAAATATGACAAAACTTACTTCTCCAAGCATCTTGTTTGTGAGAGGCTCATCGGGCCCACCGACATTCATAATTGTGTTCCACTTCTCTTCATCATGCAATGTGTTCAACATGAACTCTGCAAGTTCATTTTCTGCTATTGGATTACATCTTGTAACGGCTCCATCATCAAATAAGACATATGGATTGCCATTTTGAATTCCTTCTAGTTGTCCACTAACACTTTTGAAGAATGCAGTTGGTCTAACGACACTCCAAGTCAAATCAGTCTGTTTCGCCAACTCAGCTTCCATTTTAAGCTTTGCCTTTTGTAATTGAAGAAGAGGTTTCTGGCAACAAAATGCTGACAGCATAACGTAATGTCGTGCTTTCACTCTATTGTCTCTTCCAGCATTGAGACAATTCAAAGAGGCTTGATAATCAATAGCATATGCCTCCTGTTTCGTACCTACAGGACTCGCTAAACAAGAGACAATTGTATCAATATTTCCATCTACACTAGCAAAGTAATCTGAAAGTGAATCTGCATCAGACACATCAACCTCGGCAATTTCAGCACCATTGAATGATTCTCCGTATAGAAGCTGACCCTCCTCTGAGATAATCCTGTCAATCGATCGAACAAGTGCAATAGTTTTGAACCCCTTCTTTACAGATTCTAGAACTACAGCACGTCCAATGTAGCCTGTAGCTCCAGCAACAACTACAGTTGTCTCTCCATTTGCTGGGCTTTTTGAATCCTTGTCATCCACAAAATCAGCGAAAAATGGGGAATCTCCTGCATTTAGACCATTTGCACTCAACATTCGGTTTACAGGAATGACTTGCTTACTACTAGGACCAGTTAGAAATGCTGACGCATGACTGTAGATTGAGCATGCTAACAATATAGAGATGAGAGATGGGCGAGATGCAGGCATTTCGTCTACAGGTAGGCTATTAAGCTACTCGTATAATGCGTTTGTGGTTTCTCACTGCTCACTGCCCTAAAATCTCAAAAACAATATGACATCGCTTGCGAGCTGGTGGTAAAGAAGATACCTCACATTATTCAAATACTGTATGATATGTATGTACCTACGCACCCAAATCAAGGCCTTTTGTTCTCCTCCGTTTAAGGCCGGTTTATGGGAGGTGGGTTGGATTTCTGATGACATGAATGGACCGGTCATGTCCATGTCATTACTATCTCAATCTGTGTTGGGTAAAGGTGACAAATGTCATTACTATCTGTGTTGGGTAAAGACAAATGTCATTACTGTCTGTGTTGGGTAAAGGTGAAGTACTTCAAAATAAGCGACACGCATACGAATGTCCATCATGTGCATTACAAGGACATGCACCCAATGCTAATTTGAGACAGTGAAATCACTCAGCATCGAACGAAAATATAAAATACAAGAGCTAAAACTGTCTTTTCAGATTCTTGCCTACACGTACCAGGAAGGTAGACCATTGTTGCATAGACAAAACAAAGGAGGGTTCAAGATTATTTTAATAAAATACTTTCGGAGTTGAGAGTGTACCGTGTACACGTAATGGAAAAAGGAAAATTATAATTTAGAAATTGTATAATTTACAATGAAAAACAATGTGTACGTGTTGTGTAGAGTACGAGTACGTGCAGTATCAAAATCATGAGACGATTGAACATAGAATTCCAAACATTGAGAGTAGCGTAGTAAATGCAAATTCCAGTCGCATAGAAGCTCCTGACGAGTCACCTGGACAAGGGTTATCCTTTCGCCATTGATGAAAAGTTTCTTTCATCTCTTCAACAGGCTCACTGGTTCCATCACCAATCTTATTAATATGTATCAATGCCGTGCCATCCGCATTATCAATGTGTAGATATGCTCCTGTAGCAGATTTTCCACCGTCATTAAGACACCTCGCATCCCCGAAGCCCCCAGCAGCCACACCATTCATTGCTGTCATGAGCTTCCCTGCCATGTCACAGAGACCGAAATTGAAATCATCGTTCTGATTTTCAAATCCACGTTGCAACGCACCCACCGTCCCTTTTGTCACCACATTTCCCATGGTATGGTAGATGTATCGATCATTTTCGAATTTCTTACCAACATCCACTTGCTCAGTACCATTAATCCCAAAAATTCCATACCACACAGAAGCGAGACTTGTTCCAGTGTATCCTGCTTGTGAATAGAAATCAGCTATACCATATTGACGAACGTCTACGTTTGGAATCTCAAAATCATCTAAGCTAGTAGTGAACGTATAATTAGCAGTATCCAGTCCCTGCATCGCGTTCAAAATGTCATCCAGAGATTCATCTTTCTGCATCATGTCCAATGCTATCATAACGATTGGGTCATCACGGTCAAGCAAAAGCCCTTGTGTATGTAAGACTGAGCGGTTGGGTGCACTGCGATAAAGTGCCTCAAAAATGTCACGATCTTCAAGACATGTGGCTCCTGCCCCACCGACTTGCCTCGTCTTCGCATCTGTGGCAACAATTGAATAAGTTGCCGTGACAATGGGCATAAAAAAAGCAACTAGACATAGTAGAAATCCTGTTACGTGCAACTTTGAGGTATCAAGCCTTCGATTTGAATACAATAGATCCATTATTGTGAGGTATCCTGAGTCTTCTGCAAACATATTGACGTCGGAAATGAGAGGGTCAGATAATCCGAAAATACAAGTGATGGTACCACCACGGCATTATTGCGGGATAAAAAGTATTTCATTGATGTACTCGTATATTGGTAAATACGGAAGCCTGATACGCGATCAACTGCCTGCCTGTGGAAGAAAGAAACTTACATCAGATTATAATAGAAAGATGCCTTTGAATTAACTTGATTGAGTCGCTTACTGCTTAATTAAAGGCAAGGCAACTGGGTTCTGTCGAGTACGCGTACTGTCGTGGGTACACTGTGGGTACGTGGTACTCACTCTTTTTTGTGAGTATATTTTTCTTCCGTCATTGGCACGGAAGTACACAGAATTCTGGCCCCGTTATCCCGCGTTGGAAAGAAGGTTGGTATTTTCAAAACAAATCTCAACTTCAAAACTGATCTTCAACCAATCTAGCAATCTGCTGGCAGCATACCGGTACCTGGTACTGTAGCAAAGCTTGCATTGTAGTTAGCGCGCATTATTACGAAGCTATCATATAATAATGAGCAGTACTTCTACGGAATTGATTGATTCACAGGGGCACCAAACCAGGTATTCTAATCACTAACACATTTTCACCCCTGGAATGCCCACACAGTCGCTCAGAATACTACAACCTAAACCAGGATATCAAATACGGATGTGGTGCGCACGAATAAAAGTATTAAACTGCTTACATATGAGCAACTACCAGAACTCATTCAATCTAATCTTTTTTAATAAATAAAAAAGATACCAAAGTCAACTTGAAACTGTTCAAAAGTCCAAATCTTTATGGGCTCCTTGGCGATTCTTTAGTGTAATAACACTTCTTTCCGTCAGTGCTTGTCCACATAGTAACAAAAGTCTTGGGATTGTAATGCGGAACGAAACCCTCTTCAATGATTTCTGTCTTCAGCACTTCGTCCATCATCTTTGAATCCTCGATCATCTGACGCAACCTGGCATTTTCACGTTCCAAGTCAGCAATTTGCTCCAATTCTTTATCCGGTGCAGATGGAGCATCCACGCCAACTTCAGCTGGAGCTGGGACAGAACGAGTATCACCTCCATCAGTGATTCCTTCGGATTTGAGTTGCTCTACCCAATTCTTTACACGTTCTTCAGTAAGGTCGTCTTCATTGACTTCATCACAAAGAAGTCCGCAGAATTTATCTCCACGAATAGCCTTGGAAGCCTCATGTTCATACCCATCCTGAGAAGTATAACCCATCATTTGACAACCAAGACCCTCGAATACATCATGAAGCTGACCAAGAAAAAAGTGATATTGATACATGTGAACAAAAATCGCAATGGTTCGGTAAAATGTTAAAATAATCATTTTCAGAGACATACCTCTCCAGATGCATCGGCATAATTTTCGGAATAACTAATTTGGTCGCCCAACCCAAAGACAGCCACCTTCTTTCCCGCAAGGACAAGATCTAATGGGTATAAAGCGAATAATATGAGACACAATAGACTACACTCAATACAAGAAGGTATCACCAATGCAACCCTCATCAAAAATAGTAATCGCTCTCACCTTGCATTTCGCCGTAATAAATTTCATCCCATCCAGTTCCAGAACGTTCCTCGTCAGCACCGGTATTCCATGTGGGTGTGCCGCACACCAAAGCGTCATATTCAGCAAATTTCTTCGCAACACTGCCCTGGATATCGTCAATTTCAAAAGGGCCTTCTGCATCTTCCCCAAACTCGCTGCTGATCATGTCTGCGACTCCTTCAGTATTCCCCGTGGATGATCCAAAAAAGATACCAATTTTAGCAGCCAGTAGTAAAATGGTCGTGCGTTCATATCCTTGCCTGTCCTCGGAGGTGGTGAAAGAAATGCTACGAGTACCAACACTCCTTTGGTTCAACTTCGAAGGCGAAAATGCTTCCACTGATGAGAGGGAAAGGAGAGACAAAACACAGCTTACGACGCGCACCATTTTCAAATATATATGTATCGGTAATGTAGGAAATACGTTTCTAGATCCAAGTGCGTGAAACACAAAGAGAAGTGTTATATGTATGACGGAAAAGAATTCGATTGGGTGAAAGTTCAGATCAGGAGGAAGATCAAATGGTGTGTCGTGTGTCTCTCCTCGGCAGAACAGATGGATTTTCGAGGATCTTTTTGGGATCTTTTGGGGGGGCAAAGGTACCGTCTGTACTTTGCCCTTCCGCCGGCAGCCCGCCCAAACCACTCACAAATCCATTTTGAGCGATGTGTGATGTGCGTGATGTCACGAACACCAAAATCAACACCGACCCTTGAGAAGACGACACCTTTTCTTCAGTACAAACACCAAACTAACCTACATATCAACCAAAATCGCTAGCACCCTACAGGAGTTGAATTCATTGAATTATGAAACCAACATTGATATCCTTTCTCCTCCTATTACCAATTTGTACCTTCGCAGGAAAGTTTTCTAGTTCAGGCTTTCCTCCTTTGCGAAAGTCTGTTCGTATTGAAAGAACACGTACTCGCGCATCTGCATACAGATCACTACTAGGAATAAGAGGAGGTGATTCGGATGACATCGTTCCGCCATCTCTTCGTGAACTCGTTGATGATACAAGAAAGAACGACCGCAAAATTATTGTTGTCACAGGTGGTGTATTATCAGGAATCGGAAAGGGAGTAACAGCATCTTCTCTTGGAGTTCTTCTCCGTGCAATGGGTCTCCGTGTTACTGCATTGAAAATTGATCCGTATCTAAATGTTGATGCTGGGACCATGAGCCCTTTTGAGCACGGTGAGGTATTCGTTTTAGATGACGGGGGAGAAACCGATTTGGACTTGGGAAATTATGAAAGGTTCCTCAGTGTCAGTTTGACAAAAGAAAGTAACTTAAGTACTGGAAAAATCTACCAGTCGGTGATTGACAGAGAAAGAATGGGTGATTATCTAGGAAAGACAGTGCAAGTTGTACCTCATATATCAGGTAAGATTAATGATATTTCGGTGAATGTCAAGCACATTTGATCTTCTTATCCAAATACATCTATATCCAACACAGATGCAATCCAGGAATGGATTTTAAGAGTAGCTGCAGCACCTGTAGCTAGGTTTGGGGCTTCAACAAAAGAAACCCCTGAGGTTTGTATTCTCGAATTGGGAGGGACTTTGGGAGATATCGAGTCTATGCCATTTGTTGAAGCTTTGCGTCAGCTTCAAATCCTTGTTGGTTACAAAAACATGTGTTTTGTTCATGTGTCGCTTGTCCCAGTTCTTGGATCACCTCCTGAACAAAAGACTAAGCCTACTCAACATTCTGTAGCACAAATGAGGCAGTTGGGATTGACTCCAGATTTTATCGCATGCAGAGGAAAGGAACCGTTGACACCCTCAGCAAAAAGGAAAATTGCCATGTTTTCATCAGTGCCTGAAAATGCAATCTTTAGTATCCACGACGTGTCAAATATTTACCGTGTGCCTCTTATGATGATGGCACAAAATCTTTCGTCCATGCTTGCACACCGCCTTCGTATCAAGCCATTTTACAAGAGGAGCACGTCTTCCAAGTATTCTTCTTCATCTGACTATGACATTACCGGTATTTCGAAAAGCGATCTAATGAAGGAGTGGACAGCTCTTGCTGATAGCGTTGACAGCCCAGAGAGCGAGTGTACAATTGCAATGGTTGGTAAATATGTCGATCAAGGCGATGCTTGTAAGTATCAAGTGTGTAACCCTCTTTTGATATTGCGGAGTGACCTTTCTAATGATATCTTTTGTAGATTTGTCGGTCGTAAAGGCTTTGACACACTCTGCTATTGCCACTAAGCAGCGTTTGAAGATTGAATGGATCGTTGCCTCAGATTTGGATATCAACGATGAAAACACAAGTCAAGAGCAACATGACGATGCATGGGCTAGACTGAAGAGTAGTGATGGTGTCGTAGTACCTGGAGGATTTGGGATGAGAGGCTTTGAAGGTAAAGTGCAAGCAATCACATACGCCAGAGAATCCAAAACACCTTTCTTGGGTATTTGTCTTGGCATGCAGGCCTCTGTGGTTGAATATTCTCGTAATATTCTAAATAGACCAAACGCTCATAGTTCAGAGTTCAAAGAGGATCTGGAGGCAGATGTCGAGGATGCAATTATATTCATGCCAGAGGGCGACCGTGAACGAATGGGAGGAACAATGAGATTGGGATTGAGGGAAACAATTCTCCGGAGTGGAAGTATTGCACGAAAATATTATGGAGCAGAGAGGGTGAATGAAAGACACCGTCACCGATATGAAGTTAATCCTGCTATTGTATCTGATCTTGAAGCCGCTGGTTTGCATTTTGTTGGTAGAAATACTGATGAAAGTGGAGAGAGAATGGAAATCGTTGAACTCGACGGAGACACCCATCCTTACTTTGTTGCTTCCCAGTTTCACCCCGAATTCACCAGTCGTCCCGAGAAACCAAATCCTTTGTTTTTCGGTTTACTTGAAGCCACCAAAGCTACCATTTCTCAATAACAACAGTTGTTAACTTCAATCTAGCCAAAACATTTTATAATTATTAGCCCAACACTACACGTACAGTGCACGTGTTCTAATTTTAGGACTCCATCACTTCCATGGGAGCTTTCATACACTTAACCTTCTTCACCCTCTCGCAATGCAATCGATTTCAACTTCTACTACCGGTACTTACTTGGGTGCAGTACCATCAGTGTGGCTTTTCGTCGGCTCAAACTAAAAACTTGAAAATGTGATGCCAATCATATCTGTGAAGGATAGGGAGATTGTCATCTGGCGCAACTACTTACTCAATCAAGGCTTTCACGGGTTGAAGTGTTAGTTAGTACTAGATCGCGTGTACCGGCGGGTACTTGATTAGATCTACCTACCCCGAAAGAAGGATCAAACCCATCACAATTGCAATACCTGATAACGTTATCTAGAATTGTCACCTTCAATTGGTTAAAATGAGTTTTCAGCTGTTCACGTCAATCATTTTTCTCCAGAGCTTTCTTGTTTCTGCTTTCGTCACACCTCCTGCATTCCATGGCGCAACCACCTCAAGGGTAGCATGTCATGCAATTCCTTTATCCACATTATCACCTTCACTTCTACTAGGCGCTGATATAGACATACGCACTGCTAACGTCCCTTCCGGATTCGAAGATGCGTTCACAGATGAAATAGTGCTATTTGACCCCAACATTAGGCTTCTCGCTATCGGCTTCGGCGTCGTTGCGATCCTTGCCCTCGGAGCAAAATTCTTTCTGAACCAGATGGATGCGGCAATTGAAAAGGTGTTGGTGGAGTTTGAGACAACAATGAAAGAAAAGTACCAATCACGTTGGGTGAGCATTGAAGCTAAACTTGATGGGTTTGTCGAGCCAGAGCGTTCACAACGGTTATTTTCCATCATGGAACAACTGCAACAGTCCGAACCTGATTTTATGGCTAAGGTCAATCGTGATATGGGTTCTTAAGAGAGGAAATACATGGATATTGGGATGTCTCAGTGAAACTTATTACGAGAGCTACTAGACTACACGTAGTGAAAAATTGCTCTACACATTAGCCATTCTTTACAATTACTTCTCTAGACTCCAAGCACTTTTCAAATAATACTGTGAGGAACCCAGCTCTGCAACCGATTTCAGATTTTCGGAGTAATAATAGGGAGCAACTGAAGGGATATAAAGGGTAGAAATTGAATTGTTTGGTTATTCACACCACACGTGCCAGGACCTGGTATTCAATATTTTAGAAAAGTTTGTTTCTCTTACACTACTTACCTAATTTTTGTAGAAAAGAAAAGAATGTGTAGTAGCGTGTCTCCCAAAGACCAATCATTGTCATGCCATCGTATAAATTCACCAATCTCAAAGAGCTCACGAGAATAGTCAGAGTACAATAGACTCCTTGCAGAGAAAGCATGCACGAGAACCGTTTAGTGAGCACACCAATGAGCCCAATCTGAAACGGAAACGTATCACAAAATAGTGAAAATATAACAGTGAAGGAGGAGAGCTGTGATAATATCTGCAATGTACAGAGCAAAAGTTGAATCTTGTTTGATCGCAGTTTACTTTCGATTTCATCCTGCTGTTGTTCTCCATTGAAGGAAACAAATTCCTTGTACTCCGAAGTACTATTGAGGGCAAGGTCACATATTTGGAATAGAACCAATATGGTGACCTTGAGGAAATATTGCCAATAGGGCTGCTTCAACATGGATTCTTGATCAATGAATCCGAATACGTTTAGTCAAAGTGGTGGATTTTAGTTTGAAAAAATGAGAGTTTCAAAAATCAAACTTGGATCTTCGCGCAAAAAGAGGCCCTGATGATGCAAGCAATTCCTTTCTCTTGGTCGTATTATTCCCTTTACTTACTCCGCCCCCCATTATTTTCTAGACCAATCACCTACCGTACTTGTACCGGTACGTGTACTCTTCTTTATAACCTACAGAACAAGAACCAACTCGTAAAAAGTAAGAGCTTGAAAAGTAAGTCCTCCATGTGAGAAGAAGAACGACGATTTCTTGAAATTGCACACTCACAATCTAAGGAAATACACAAATAGAAAAGACTAAGTTATCTACCCGGAAACATGAAACTGTATCTGCCTGCTATACCCTCGGCATTTTTCTTATGTGTAGTATCAACTGCTAATGGGTGTGCACCCATTTCCACAACGAGTCGTCCACTAGCTGTTCCTATTTCTACTTGTCCCTTGAACAAGAACGCTGCTAAAAAGAAGAACAAGTCGCGACAGGAGTAGTACTTGCCCTTCCGTTTTTGTCGTCAGCAAAACAGGAACGCCAGGAGACGGATGCACTTTGGTCTCGTTTGGAACATGCTGCACACAACATCAAGACATCTTCTAAAAATAGTAGTGGTGGCTACTTCAGTGCAACTAAAATGGAGAGGCAGGACCCAGAGATTCTTACACTGCTCGAGACGAAGGCCAACGTGGACTTCAACCCCCCAAAGACAATGGCAGGAGTCACTAAAAGCTGTCTTCTTACCAAAAGTGCTGGTGGGTTCATTGTCTTGTCAACCCTTTTAACTTGTCTCTACCGCCTGAGCCTAACCTCTTCCTCGCCGTTGGGGATTATTGACCTATTCTCCATTGTTGGGACAAGAATCTTCTGGGACGCCCAGGAGTTGGCAATCCACTCTCGTTGGTTCCATGGGAACAAAGACCATCGAGCTTTTAGTATGTTCAAGTGGCACGATAAGCGCCATGACCTTCCCTACTATCATTTGGCAGTTGAACCATTGAAGGTGGCTGTTGTGTGGTGGATGGCAGTGTTTTCTCTATCCAAGCTCAGTGTAAGCCTTCTCGGGGTACATCCATCCATTGCAGCTACGTGCCTTGCCACATATCAAGCAAGCGTAATCACCTACTCCTTCATGCATGATATTGTTCACACAAGAGTTCCACTAAGGGGATGGTTAAAGAGAGCAAAGGAATTCCATATCAAGCACCACATTTCTCCTGCTCATCATCTCAACTTGGGCGTTCATAACATTGGCATATTGATGAAGACAGACTCTTATGAAACGCGACTTTCAAGAGCAGGGCTTACTGTGTCGGAATGAGAGCTTTGTCATTACTGGTGGCACCCATAATCATTGCATGCTAATAGTTTTCTCAGGGATGCTGGACGATGGCAATACACTAAATAGTATAAATCTGTATGCAGACTCATCATATGTTTGCTGGTATATACTGTATATGAGTATTGAGCCATGGGTGTGATGATGACAATAGAATTTAATTAGTGTCTTCATCGTTGTGTGAAGTTGCTGCACAGCCTCAGCCTGGAGGAGTGGCGGATGATGCCATTGAAATATTGAGTGACTCAGATGAAGATATTGATGAGGCTACGGCTGCTTCCAAACGGAAAGGTAATTGGTTGACTGCGGCTCCTCCGAAGAAGGCTGCGGCTAAGAAGAAAAAGAAACATATTCCTAGAGCTACTGCAGTTGCTGCAGCTGCACCTGCAGCTGCAGCTAATACTAAACCGATCACGTCATTCTTCGGCAAGGCAAAATAAGATTTGGACAGTGTGCGTGTGCTGGATTGATTCATGGGGAAATAAATCAAAAGAGTATATAAAGTTTGAATGTATTATTTTG
>Ga0115005_10001415_pt1 | contig 19007 bp, 15 predicted proteins | sample ArcOceMetagenome_FD_87163 | JGI IMG/M metagenome (GOLD analysis project Ga0115005, IMG submission 87163) | Marine eukaryotic phytoplankton communities from Arctic Ocean - Arctic Ocean - Greenland ARC118M Metagenome | ecosystem: Environmental > Aquatic > Marine > Oceanic | place: Arctic Ocean... | reverse complement strand
TATTTTGATGTTGTGTTGACAAATTACTGAGTATTCCATAAGTATGATTTTGTCATTCAGTGTCGGAATGACTTATTTCGTCAATCATTTGGTAGTGAACTGCTGAAAATCGACGAAGCATAGGGATGCATAAATGACCGCGGCCCAGCCATATTACTCTTGTTCCCCTGACGGATGGAGGTTGCTCGTTGCAAGCAAGCAAGCTTGCAAGCTAGCAAAGCACTTGTAATGTATACTATAGGTTACGATACACTTTGGAATTTTTTCCAAAAAGACAAGACCAACGTCAGTAGAAGAGCCACCCACCCTCTCGTCTCCTCTTCTGCGAACATTTTGAATGAATCATCTTCATCTCACGAAAATGTGACAGCACAACTATTAAACTCAGAAAGTACAGTTCATTCAGCGTTCATTATCTCCTTCTGCTCGAGATAGAAGAGATTGAACCAATTAAAACTCTCAAGATGCGTTTCCAACAAGATTCCCTGTTGCTACTTTCCCTCTGTGGGTCTTCCTCTGCTTTTTCTTTGAACGGATCTCGTTCTTTGAAAACGATGCAAAGATATAATCCCACGGCCACGAATTTAAATGCGGTCTCCGTCGAAGGCAATGCTGCAAGTAAGTCTTACCATCTATGCATGCTTTTACTAAAGAGGTTCTTGTTTTCTTGTGATAAGTGTTATAAATTACATTCTGACAAGATCCTTTTTTCCAAAAAAGATATGAACACCAATATTGACAAAGCTATGGTTCCTGACATGGAGGCCTACGCTGCTGGATATTCGACTGCATTCGAAGAACTTCCATTTGAATCATGCACGCCATCACAGGGATCTATCCCCTCCGATCTCGTAGGAACCTATTTCCGATCTGGTCCAGCAATGTTCAGTGCAGGAGCTGTCGTTCCACCAAAGAAGTCCATTGTTCAGCCAAAACAACCTCCTGCCCCAGATGGAACTGACAAAGAAAGAATGGTCAAGCATCCTTTTGATGCAGATGGGGGAATTCTTGGTGTCACCTTTTCCGGAGATGGAAAGGCATCCGCTAGATTTCGTTATGTACGTACGAATGCCATGACAAAAGAGAGGAAGAAGGGTAAAAAGCTGTACTCAGGCATGGAAAGTACAAGAATGGAAGGATCAGGCGTTGCAAATGGGTTAGGAAATGATTTCCCTGTGCCAATGTTCAAACATCACTTATCACCTGGATTGAACAAGAGCAGAAAGAATTTGTCGAACACTAGGAGTGTATATTGGTCAAAGAAGCTACTTACATTGTGGGAGGGTGGGTTGCCCTATAAACTTGATGCATTGGGGTTATCAACAGAGGGGAGATCGCAACTTGGAGGAATTTTGAATGAGAGCGACCCTTTCGGTGGAAAGGGTGTCTTTGATTCCAAGAAGGATCGCATGCTATTTTATTCCAACAAGCAAGATGGTGGAAGTTCAGAGGTTACTTTGTATGAATTCAATGCAAAGTTCCGCGTTGCAAGTTCAAATGAATATCAATTCCCCGGGTTTGCCGTTATTTCAGACTTTGCAGCTACAGAAAAATACGCCATCTTTGTTCAGGCACCAGTTAGTACAAACGGCATGGCTTTCATGCTATCGAAAGATCCAGCCAAGTCGTTGAAAGTGGACAATGGACCATCAGTAAGTACATTTTGAAAACGTAGCATTCAATGGAACAGTTTTAGCTCCCATTGCTCACAGTCGGCACTTCTTGCATTTTAGATGCTGCATATTATAAAGAGGGGAGAGGCAGGATCAATGAAAACTATTTCTATTCCTGCTGATGGTATTTCCGATTCAGAATTGCAATTCATCAATGCGTATGATGACGAAGATGGATCCATCGTTTTCGATGCTGTTCGATCAGACAGCAGCAAAATATCAAAGTCCATGAACGAATGGCCATGGGCACAGACAATTGATGATTTCGCAGCATCAGCTTCAAAGAAGTCATTGTGGCGTTACACGGTGAATGTATCGAGTGGAAATGTTAGCAAGGAATGTATTACCGAAGTACCTACTTATTTCGGTTCAGTAAATCCAGTAGTCAGCGGACAGAAACACAAATACGCGTATGCAGCTGTTGGTGCAATTGGGAATAGTAATGCACCTCCTCAAGGAATTGGAAAGATCGATGTAGATGCAAAAACAATGGATGTATGGTACCCTGAGCAATATGAATTCTGTGGCGAGCCAATGTTTGCAAGAAAAAAATCTGACAATCCGAGTGGAAACGAAGACGACGGCTACATAATCTCAGTGCTGAACAATGGGAAAGAGAAAAGGAGTGAAATCGTCATTTTGGATGCTATGAACATAGCAGCTGGTCCTATTGCACGGGTGCCGCTTGGAATAGCTATTCCACATGGTCTTCATGGCTGCTTTGCTTCTTCTGAGGAGTGTAATTGGTCTGCTGAAGAAATTGAGAGAAGAGCAAAGCTTGCAGATAAAATGGAGTCGAGGGGGAATATGTGGAACGAGGTTAAGAGTGATTTCTCAGGTTTGGGCCTGAGACTTGATGACTTTGAAGAGTACTTTGGAGATATTTTGTAAATAGTGATTTCAACAAGTTATCTAATTATTTGTGGAAGTCAATATGACCTTCGTTCAAGCAAGCAAGTGATATCAAAGTTTTGAAAGTAGTTATCAAGCCGGTAGTACGAAATATGATAAATTCCTAATGCTACCATCATTTAATTAATAATCCAGCGTTAATCCAGCGGATCGTAGCAACAACACCCTTTCCTCGTCCAGCTGTGCTTTTTCTCCTTTGACGTATTTGTTGTACTCTGACTTTTGACGTCTGGTCCAGTTGACGAGTGTATTGTTGTTTTTGACTTTTGTGTGCCCATTCATTTCGAAGAACAATTCCAGTTCTTGAAGTCTAATATTCCACCTGTATCTGTGAACATTCCATACAAATCCAACATCCTCTAATAGTTTTATGCGTTCTGTTGTCAAATGTGAGCGCTGTCCATCTTGTAAATACTTATATTGAGTTCTTTGCTGATCCACCCACTTTGCCAAAGTAGGGTTTGACAGAAACTTTTTGGGAACAAGACAATCTCCAAAGTTTCGTTTGTATTCCTTCAACTCGAGAATCCTTTGATTCCAAGTCTCTTCGTGCATACTGAAGACAAAATCGATTTTTTCCAGCGCCTCGATTCTCTTGTCAGACATGGAGCTCGGCTGACCAGCAGACCTTATGGAATACATCCGTCTTTGTACGAAGACCCACGTCCATAGCTCTGCGAACTCCTCTGTTTGTGGAGGATTGCAATCTCCGTGTTTACTCTTGTAAGCCAGCAGCTCCTGATAGCGAGTTTCCCAATTGTTCTCGTGTACATCCCAAATCATCCCTTCTCTTTCTAGCATACCAATTCTTTCCTTAGTGAGAAGTGATTTTTTACCTTGTTGATAGAATTTATAGTTTTGACGCTGTGTATCAACTAAAACAAAGGCAGAAACCAATTCCATGAATAGGCGAATCATAATATATAGAATAGCAAGGCACTCGAATGCACTTACCCCAAGTTCCCAATCTTGGATTCAAATCATACTCCATGGGAACCAAAGTATCGCCATGTCCTTCTCTATACTGAATCAATTCGGCCAGCATGTTTTCCCAATGTGCGTTTCGCTTCGAATCAACTCTTTTCCTAATTGTTGATGATTCATTAGATGATGCATCGCTGTAACTTGCGGGTGCAGCACATAGTGTCCTCGCTTCGATACGTAAGTGGTTGAAGACTAGAGAGGAGCGTGACGTCTGTTCTTTGGCAACTACTGACACAAGTGGTGTGCGTCGAAAGGCCGACTGAACCCCATATCGGCGTGCTATGGATATTGATGAAATGACTCTAAACATGAAGTATTACTATCGTGTATGAAAGATGAGCCGATATAAAGCCCAGTATGTTCCTTACGGTCTCTTCTGTGTATGTTCCTGCTAATGCCACAACAGGGCACAGTTCAATTTAATGGTACCTACGAAGTGAAGAATATGTTTGCCGTTATTTTGTGTTCGGTGTTGATGAGAAAACGAACGAAGGAGGAGAGAGAGAGGTGAGAGATATCAATAGGAGAAAAGGACACAAACTTCAGACTTCAAGCGGACGTCACCGCACGAAAAACGAATTTCATATTGGGAACCATGAACCATATCCAAACGAACGCATGTTCGTGCCAAGCAAAAGTGCCAAGTATTTACATAAAAGTCTATTTTGAACACCTTTATTGACTTCTATCCCTGCAACCCGTCAATAGGTAGAATAGTATTCTACCTACACCGAGACAAAGTGACTGATTTGTGAATGAATTCTTCAGCTAGAAATCAGCTCGACACAAGTTGTTGCTGGAGCTGGACTGCATCCCCGCCTGCAAAATATTGCGAGAAACAAATTCAAGCTGAGATACTCCATACATATTTCCAAAAAGATAGAAGGCAAAGATTGAGAATTCCATTGTATACTTTATTTATCATTTCAATTTGTTGTAGGATAGGTCAGGTACGATCTTTCACATTGCCACTCCCATCTTTCTCCGTTGATCAAATGAGGTTGGTGGCATTGTCAAACTTTGCCAAGGCGCGTAATTCACGAGCCTCATCGACCAGGGGCACTTATAGAAACAGTCCATTTCAAGCATCAACAGCTAGATATGTTGCTAACGAAGTTGTATCTGGGCATGGGCTGAATTTTTCATTTCCAAAAATGTCTATATATACGGAATGCCTAGCCTCAATTCATACTGGTACTAACGGTCACACTGATTCCACTGACACTAAAAATAGTGTACATGCATCTGAAAGCATCAACATAAATGAAACAGCAGAGAGCAATGCAGATCATGCAATTGCGTCATCGCAATATGAGAATATTTTCTCGTTTGATCTCCCAGAAGGGAAATGTGTAGGATTGAGGCTTTCGAATCCGAACCAAGCACCAACTGTAGCTACTTCACTCGACCCTAGACAAATCGAATCGAACCACAGTCATTGGATTAAGAAAATGCTGCACCCTGATGAAGTGAAATATGGATTTGAACAACCATCTGAGAATGCTCGAATGACATTCTACATTGGCCGACTGGCAATGAGGACTGCACTTGCACAGATGAAGGGCGTAGACTCCCACACTTCTGTCGAATACGAAGATAAATTTGGTGGATTCACAAAACTTCCCAATGTTTCTACCAATGATCAATCAATTCTAAAAGACGAACACGGCAGGCCTCGGGTTCCCAATGGTTTCATTGGGTCCATAAGTCACAAACAAACTACCGGTGTGGCTCTTATTAGTACCCTACCTCCCGGAAGAGAGAATGAATCTTTGTCGCCCCCCACGATCGGAGTAGGAGTAGATATCGAGCAATCCTTCTCCAGAAGGCGAAATATTGCAAAAAAGATTTTAACTCCGAATGAACTTGAGGATCTGGGTAAGCTGGATGGCGTGACCCGTGATGAGGAGGTGTTGCTTCGATTCAGTTTGAAAGAGAGCGTTTATAAGGCTATGCACCCACTTATATGTCAATTTGTTGGTTTCCAAGAAGCCGAAATCAAGCCGCATAATGATGGAACTGCTACTGTGTTTTTGAATCTCAAGAGCGGACAGCAGGAAAGGTTTCAAGAAGTCAAGGCTCATTGGAGACGGATAGACGGAGATTTTTTCTTGACGAGTTCTAGTGTAACTCTCAAGGAACCGTAACTTATTTTTGTCTTAATTATATTTACATTGAACAAATCTGAGTTAGTTTGAGGTTGCCATACAAGCAGGTCTTGTACGTACAAGATACACCAAATGTCCACTGTTTGTTGCACAGTATACTGAAGTTGTAATTTAGTTTATAGCTGATATAAACCTTATAAACTAGATAGTGGCATTTGCATTGTCATAGCACCTCCGTCAACATTCAAAATGACTCCTGTGGTCCATGCGCCAGCCTTGCTTGCAAGATAGATCGCAGCGCCAGCCATATCATCTTCGCTTCCCATCCTTCCCAATGGGATATTCTTTGTAATCTTGTCATCGGTCGCTCCATAGGCTTTCAGCCCCAAGGTCATTCTGCTCGGAACATATCCAGGAGCAATGGCATTTACTGTAATTCCTTTTGGAGCAAGATCTGCTGCCATTTTCTTTGTCAAATGATGCACGGCAGCCTTACTTGTATCATATGCATGAGTTGGCGCCTCCTGTGTAGTCATTCCAGCAATACTACCCACATTGATAATCCTTCCAGGATCATCGGACCCTTGTCCCCTTTGCAACATTGGAACACACTCTCTTGATAAGTAAAATAGCCCCTTGACATTCAAATTAAGAACCCTATCCCAACCCCAATTCGCCTTCCCGCTTTCACGATCATACGGATCTTCCCCCCAGCTCGTCCCAGCGTTGTTGACGAGCACGTCCAATTTTCCATTAAATACTTTCTTGCAATGATCCGCCAACGCTTTACATCCTTCTCGTGAAGAAACATTGGACGCAACGTAGTGAATGTCAGGTTTTTCATGTTGGTGTTCAAATCTTTGCGAGAGGGATTCTGCAGCCTGTTGACATGCTTTGAGGTCTCGGGATGTGAGGAGGACATTTGCTCCTGCATTGAGATATCCCGAGGCCATCATTAGGCCGATCCCTCTTGATCCTCCGGTGATGAGAACATTCTTGCCTGCGACGGAAAAGAGACTGGTCATGTTTTATTATTCAATTTGAAAGTTATGTATCAAATAGTTGTTATTATTTTTTGTTGGCAGTAAAGATTGAAGATAGGCACGAAGTAAAAAAAAGATGAAGGCTCGCGGCGGCTCGCTTACAATTCTTCCCAAGATGGATGATGTTGTGTGACGGTCGAAATCCATATTGCACTACCAACCCCACACGGGCGTATGGAGAGTGGCTATTTACGAGCTAAATATTTCAAAGCGCGCACTATTTGGATTGGGGGAGAAAACGTTTTAGCCCCCCTGAACTTCAGGGGGAAACGCAGATCTGAAGGATAGGTTATGATCTCCTGAACCTTGTAATCTCTACGCGCGTCAAAAATTTCAAGAAACAACGAAAGCAACTCTCTTTTTGCACAATGCCGCATTCGCACGGTGCCCAGTATTGTCTACAGATTGTCTACAGTATCATACACTGCATCAACAACCGACTATGCCAACCACTGTATCAAGGTCGAAGACGGGGGCGTCAAAGCCTCCTCCTGATGAGGATTCAGATGTCGACATTGAAGGTAAGATCGACAAACAATTTTTTCTGCTTTGCAGAGCCCAAGGTGTTTCCTTGTCCCCCCTTGCAGGATTGGTTTCGCGCTTGATGCGGCGTCGTGTAGCTGCCCTTCCGCCGAGGCCCGAATGAAGGAATTTGTGGCATTCTTTTCTTTCTCAATTTGTCAGTTTGCAAATCCATACACGACACGACTATCAAGAAATCAACACTTGGCAATTCAATGGAATAGGTTTCTAACATTGTATTAATCCTACCATTCTGCTCTACTGCACAGGTATCGACCAAGAAGATGATGACTACGCTGAATCAGGATCGCAAGGGGGCGACGACGAGGATGCGGAAGACGCGGAAGCAATTGCTGCGCGCAATAAGGAATTGGAAAAAGAAAAAGAAGTAGATGAAATGGCACTCAAGGAACAAAGAGAATTGGAGGATGCCAAGAAGGAGAGGATGGAGTTGATTGCTTCGGAACAGAAATCGTTAACTAGTGAAGATGCGGTTCCTAATCAGGGAAAGGCGACTTTAGAGGAAAAGTTTCATTATTTGGTTTCGCAATCAGAGGTTTTTGCACACTTTCTTGCTGGTGAGTATGTGATGTTGTAACATTAACATGCAGTCCTGGAGAAGATAGCCAAGTGTGCCGAACTTACCATTCAATCTGTGTACTCTATTTTATAACAATAGGGTCTGTGGCTGTATCAGGAAAGAAAAAAGGCAAAGGGGGCAACCGTGGTAAGAAAGGACGTCTTACGGAAGAAGAAGAGGATGCTCAACTCCTCAAATCTGCTCAATCGAAGAGACGTACTATTCGCTTGGATTCGCAGCCTTCCAATCTTGCAGCCATCTGTAAAATGCATCCCTATCAATTGGAGGGTCTCAACTGGCTCATTAAATTGCACGATCATGGTATTAATGGCATTTTGGCAGATGAAATGGGATTGGGAAAGACTTTGCAAACGATTTCTCTCTTGGCCTACTTGAGGGAAAGCCGTGGTTGCAAAGGACCGCATTTGGTGGTTGTTCCCAAGAGTGTGGTAGGAAACTGGTGTAGAGAATTCAAGAAGTGGTGTCCCGTAATCCGCGTGGTTAAAATGCTCGGAACTAAGGAGCAGAGAAAGGTTGTGGTTTCTGAAGAGCTCAAACCTGTTGATGGAAAAATCAAATTTGATGTAATTGTTACTTCTTACGAAGGTATTTTGAGGGAAAAGGGTCCCCTATCTAAAATCAATTGGAAGTACTGTAAGTGGGATATTGAATTCAGATGGAGGAGAAGATCAATATTGATCATTTCTTGAACCTGATTGCATGATAATATTGGTTTTCTAACTAACTTGTACTTCTCCTTGACAATTGGATTTTAAAAGTGATCATTGACGAGGCGCATCGTATCAAAAACCCAAACTCGTCATTGAGTCTCGTTGTGCGTGAAATGAAAACAGATTTTCGCCTTCTAATTACAGGTACACCTCTACAAAATAATTTGAACGAATTGTGGGCATTGCTGAACTTCATTCTTCCTGAAATCTTTGGTGACGCTGAACAATTTGACAAGTGGTTTAGTCTTTCTGGAGACGAGGGTCAACAGAACGTCATTAAGAAGCTCCATACGGTATTGAGACCTTTTATGATTCGTCGTGTGAAGAAAGATGTAGCTTGTGGTCTACCTCCAAAGAAGGAGACAAAGCTTTACATTGGTTTGACTCCGATGCAGCAGGAGTGGTACAAACGTCTACTAAGGAAGGATGCTCATGAATTGAATTCTCTTGGTGGTCCTGACAAGGTTCGATTGCTGAACGTTTTGATGCAGCTGCGCAAGGTGTGCAATCATCCTTACCTCTTCGAGGGAGCAGAGGCTGGCCCCCCTTACTACGACGGACCTCACTTGTGGGAGAATAGTGGTAAGATGTCTCTTCTTCACAAGCTCCTTCCGAAACTGAAGGCACAAGGATCTCGCATTTTGATTTTCAGTCAGATGACCCGTATTTTGGATATTCTGGAAGATTATTTTCGCCTTGTGAATTATCAGTACTGCAGAATTGATGGAAATACAGATGGAGAAGCCCGTGACTCTCAAATGGACGTTTTCAACGCACCTGACTCTGAGAAGTTTGCTTTTCTCTTGAGTACGCGTGCTGGAGGACTTGGAATCAACTTGGCGACAGCTGATATTGTAATTTTGTATGATAGCGATTGGAACCCACAGGTAGATCTTCAAGCTATGGTAAGCGAATCTCTGGATGTCAATTCTTCTTGACTTCGGAACTCTTTCTCATGATTACTTTTCGTTCAAGGATCGCGCACATCGTATCGGGCAGACCAAGCCGGTACAGGTATTTCGCTTCGTTACAGAAGGTTCTGTAGAAGAAAAGATTATCGAAAGAGCAGATCGTAAGTTGTTCTTGGATGCAGCTGTCATTCAGCAGGGGAGGCTGGCAGAACAGAATTCAAAACTCAACAAAGACGAATTGATGAAGATGGTTAAGTTTGGAGCCGATCAAATTTTGAGTGGGAATAATGGTACTTACACTGACGAAGATATCGATGCTTTGATTGCCAAGGGAGAACAGAAGACATCTGCCATCAAAGACAAGCTCAAAACCGATGCACAGCACAATCTAGCTGATTTCTCGTTGCTGGGGGAAGACGAGACTGGCAAAGATACGTTTGACTTCGGGGGAGAAAATTACAGAACCAAAGCCAAGAGTACCGGCACCCTCATCAACCTTCCTCAGCGTGAGAGGAAGAGAAATTATAACGTCAATGAGTACTTTCGCGAATCTATGTCAGATAAAAGGCCCGAGACGAAGAAGAGGAAGAAGGGTCAGACATATCACGATTTTCAGCTCTTCAACAAACCCCGCCTTGAATACTTTGAGAACCGCGAACGCGACCTCGCTATCAAGAGAGCTCAGAGAGTTGAAGAAATTACGGAGTTGCGTTCCAGAGCCAAGGCTGCACCGTCCCTTCAGAATGCTAGAGCTGATGTGCGCTCAGGGAATAGTAGAGAAGAGTTGGACGCTAAGGCCATCGAGCTGGAAAACACGCTACTTGAATTTGAGCTCACCAAAGGTAAGAACAGATTGGTGTGAACGGAATGCGCTAAAGAAACTTGCTCTAATACCAAATGCAAAATTCTCCTTTTACGATACAGAGGAGGAGGCCGAGAAGAGGAAGTTGCTTTCGGAGGGATTCCTTGATTGGTCCAAAAAGGACTTCCGCATCTTTTGCTCCAGGTAAGTCTGCGCTTGGGAAGTATTCATCCATTTGCCGCTCTTTTTGCTCATTGTGTATTTTCTATTCCATGGCACAGCCTTGAGAAATGTGGAAGGTTTGGAATCAAGGATATTTTAAAAGAAGTTACAGAATTGGTAAGTGATGTTTCCAAATGGCAATGCCGTATCCTCCTCCTCTTGCATTTACTGATGCAACGTTATTATATCTATAGACTGGAAAGACCGACAATGAAGTCAAAAAGTATTATATCTGCTTTTGGCTTCGTTACAAAAGAATCAATGACTGGCAAAAGGTAATTGAAAGAATCGAAAAGGGCGAAAAGAAAATTTTGAGGTATCGCCAAATTAGGGATATCATCCACGAAAAGGTCGAAAGGCACTTTGATGAGACCTATGGCCATATGTTCATTGAAAAGAAGGACGGCCTACCAACTCACGATCAGTTGCTTGATCATGCTTGGCAGACGCTCAAGCTGAAGTATGTTGCCGGCAGCAAACATCGCTCGTATACAGAGGAAGAGGATGCATTCTTGCTTTGTATGATGCATAGACATGGTTTCGGGGCGAATGAGAGAATCCGTTTGGAAATCAGGAGAGCTTTTCAGTTTCGTTTCAATTGGTACTTCAAATCGCGTAGCAGTCAAGAGATTCAGAGACGGTGCGAATCAATTGTAAAGATGGTTGAAAAGGAAATTGCTGATACCAGAAAAGCGGAGGAAGACGAAGAACAGAAGAAAGTGGCTGCATCAAGCGATGCACCTTCATCCGTTCCAGCGCCAGCGCAGGGATAAGGTCAACGGTAGCTCGTTTAGAAGAGGAATTTGTGCATTACAACGAGATTCAAGATACGTACGTACGTTTCCTATTATCGAGAGTGTATATTCAATATAGTTAATTCCAAGCCAAGGCAGATCTATCTTTCCAGTACTGTTCACTTTCAATAACACATTCTTTCATAATTTCATTGAGTAGATCCTTTTTATCTGATTTCAAACGTTCGGAAAGATCGATAGCTTTTGCATTAGAAGATAGCTGTTCTGGCGTCACGGCACCTGATAGAACTCTTGGCTGAAAGGGTTGAGCCAATAGGCATGCTAATGCCAATTGATCTTTAGCAAATCCGCATTTAGTAGCGATTTCCTCTACCTTTTCATTATGAAAAATTCTACCATTGGCCATTCCTTCCTTGATAATGATGTCCATGCCAGCGTTGTGTGCGTCTAACAGGGCACTGCCGGGTCGTTGTTCAAAGAGATTGTATGTACATTGAACAGAGTCAAAGAGTCTGGTCCCGTCTGGCGAGGTGATCTTCATTGCCTCTTGAAGTATTTCACCTTGGGTGGGCCCTGAAACTGATAATCCAATCTTCCATCCATTTTCGTTTTTACATGACGCCAGTGCCTCATGAACTCGACTATCCGTAAGAATCCCCGACTCAAAAGTTGCCGAATGCACTTGGTAAAGATTCAAGTATTCGCCAATATTTGCTTTAGTTTCCTCCACCTGTTTCAGAAAGTTCTCGACTGAGTGATCTTTGACTTCATGTGGTGCGCCCGACTCAAGTTGTACTTTCCAATCTGCTACATAGGTGTAACCCCATTTGGAAGAAACAACAACTTCGCCTGGTTTCACATTATTGCCTCTGAGAAACTCCCCAACAAACTGTTCACTAAGACCATATGATCTGGCACAATCATACCAGGGTAGCATGTTGTTAGCCTTGGATTCAGCCATGAGGGTAGTCATGGCCTCGTTGGCCTTTTCCTGCATGGATTCGACACTGCGCCTTTGTACGTCAGCAGTATTTGCATCGCTGCTGTCAAATATTTTTCCTCTTTCAAGATTGATGTAGCCGGGTCTTCCCAGGGCTGCCATTCCTAATCCCAGCGTCGGCAAGGATTTTGCTACTGCTACCATACTGAGGTGTATGAATCGGTATGAGATCGACGGTGTTTAAATAATATGCTGATACCCTTTTTTCTGCCATCTGACATGTAGCATGTAGCACGTCTGCGTGCGTCTGCGTGCGTGCACTCTTCTAGCAGCTACGGCAGGGTGATTTTTTCCGTTTTACCGTGTACGTAGGGTACCGACAAATAACCAAATTACAAGTAAAACCATTCAGGGCAAGGACAGTGCGACTCACATTGATCTAGCGAGAATTCGTGCAGGGTTATTCTTCTGACAGATGATCCCTGGAACTGAAGGGGGCACGGATGGAGAACAAGGCGTCGATAAGGCTATTGCAATGGTTGTGATCGTATCTGGAGTCAGGAAAGAGTACAGTGGCGTGACTGTATGCTGCCCGTGAAAAAGTCTGTTAATGAGGCAAACTCGTCACACGTTGGGACCTACTAAACCAGACACACTGCTTGACAAGTGAACTTGAGAGAGTTGAAGAGGATTGGCTGGCCAAACCCAGCCAAAACACAACACAACAATCATCCATGGGCATGTCTGATGTCATTGACGACGACGATGCCTTGATGGCTTCTACGAGAGGAGGAAGAATCTCACTTTGATTTAATCAAAAGGCTCCGAAAGAAGGATGCCCTCTCCAGTGTATGGAAATCAAATGATAGGGATGGATCCGAAAAAAGGAAGTTCCCTCAATCAAAATTGTATTACAGTATAAGGCTCCGAAAGAAGGAAGGCATGCAACGAAAATAAATAAATTAGAAAGCATTACTCAAGGAACAGATATCACATTCATGTAGTCACTATATGTATTAGTCAAGCCACTCTTCGCTCGTGGAACTGTTGATCCCCGATACGTCGTGAATGGCATTACCTTTCCCAGTTGCTTTATCCAGAGAAAAAATTTGATCTTTGGAATAGACTATGTAGAGCATCACAATGAGGTGCCCACCCAACTTCTCCCTCATTATGGGACAACGATGTAATTATGTATTGTTGGATATCCAGGCGTACCAAGCAAGACAATTGCATTACTCTTTCATTCTGTCTGAAATCTTTGTGCCCCTTTAGCGAAATAAGTAATCTTTCCTATGGCCACCGCTCATTACAATTTTCCTTCGTCTTTGCTTGCTTGTAGTTCCCTGAACACTTGGATTGCATCGTTAAATTCGAGATACACTTCGCCTATCCAATCCTACTGAATTATGTGTAATAAGACTGTAATAAGTACCAAAAATTCTAACAGTTCTCGCGAGGGTTGTTTTACTCTTCAAGTCACCGTCGTCACTATCCAATCTATTTTAGCTACGTGTAGCTCCATTCAGCATAGAACTGTATAATTTGACTCCTGGCATGGATAAGAATTGGTCTTCGTCCACACCCATCTCGCTGAACGTAGGGTTTTGATATTGATGCTCCTTTTTATATTCCCAGTGTGTATCCAAACGTTGTGTGATGTTCAATACGAAGTCATCTCTCACCTCCAACCCAACCTGCTGATACAGAGTCTTAATGGATGCAATAGGGTCATCCTTGAACTGTTGAAATGTGATCTTACCAGTACGAAATCCTATCGATTCAGAATGTAATCTAGCTTCTCTTCTCATCATATCATCCAATATGACTTGCATTCCATCTGGCCATGTCTTCAAATTCGTTTTATCAATAACCGAACATTTTGAATCGCGATGAATAAATTTGGATTTTTCTCCAGTAGTATGATGATGAAGAGGTTGCAACATTCGTACACCCGTAGCACTGTAAATCACAATATCCGAAAGACCTGCAAAAGAACGCAAGACATCTACTGGATTCCGGAATATCCCAATGAATGCTGCGTCGGGATATAATTTCTTGAAATCGTCGATGCATGGACTGAGATGTGACCGAAGAAGTAATCGCTTCATACCATTACCACCACCACTATCGCCACGTAGATATAACACCTTTTTACATACAGATGAATGAAAGGATAAAATCCTGTCCCTTTCACGGGAATTAAATGATGAGAAATTGTAATGTTCCCACCAATGATGAAGCACTGGAAATGTCCTAATGGCTCCAACTGCTACCCAGTGCCATTCCCCCAACAGTACGTCATCAGCTTCTGGTGAGAAGAGTGAAATAGGGTGCCTATCTTCAACATCTTGCGTCACACCATTCAATTTCTTAAGAATATTCTCGATTCTGTTCAAGAATGAAGGGAATCGATCTTGTAGATAGTGCAGAATGATGTTGACACAAATGAATGGCATGACAATTTCAGATGTACAGGGTGTGATAAGATTTGGGTCCAAGGCGAGTGTACGATGGAAAGACGAACTCCCTGCTCTCGGTACACTAAGTACTATGACGGGTTTAGATATGTGGCTGGTACGATAGGAAGCGAATAGGATCTCATCGATGGTCCAAAGGTAGGCTGCTAGTGGAAGAATAACTATGTGATGAACAATGATGTGTATTAGGATGCGGCCTTTCGTGATGGACAGAGGAAGAGAAAGGCAGTGTAGGAAGCGATCGAAAACAGATTGGGTTCGAGGTCTAAGAAGTGAGGCTGATGTACCCAAGAGTAACGTCCAGCCTGATAGACACCAGAGGAGCACAAGAAGGTGAACAACCATTGAAACTATGATATGATATTAGATATAAAAGATCGTTAATTTTGTAGACTGCTGACGGCTGACGGCGTCACGGTGCAGAAAGCGATGAAGAAAGATGTCAAGAAAGGATACCACTCCTGTTACTCCGAATGGCCTCAATGCCATCATTCTCCACGCTGCAAAAAGCGCGCATTTCGGATTTTTTTATCTTCCATCTTCCATTCTCCATTCATTCCATCATAGATCAACATCCGCATTTCCGGTCGAGCTGCAGGCTGCAGAACCACTAACCACTACCAGGACTACAACTACCACTGAATTCAATTCTTTTGCCATGAGTGCTGATTTGTGTGAAATCCAAGCCATTGCGGATGCCAATGCAAAGGAAGAGAATCCCACTCCAGATTTTCCTGTTCCTGCCAAATGCGATCAAAGTGGAAGCGACCTGTTGGAAGTCAAAGATACAGTTGGAAAGGGCAAAGGTTTCTACGCCAAACAAGACATCAAAGCCGGAACCACACTCATTGGTGCAAAACCGCTATCACTAGTTATGGACTGGGAGGAAGATGATGAAGGTGATGAAATGTCAATGGAAATGGATGAAGAAGATGGCGAGGATATGGATGTCATGAAAGGCTCGAAACGAAATGGTATGTTGGTTGCTCGTCTTGCCAAAGCTATGAAGGAATCTCCATCGATGTGGTTTGAAAAGGTTGGAAATCTCTTTCCTCGCGAAGTGACAGATACCATATGGATTTGTGAATGTTCAGAAACAGGCATGGAGATTGAGCATGCAATGAATGCATTGTTGGAAGTGAATGAGTTTGATGACGAAGTTGTGGATGAAATTAGGTTGCGTTTACCATTGATAGTTAGATACAACTGTCTATCTGTGGAGACGGCATCGGAATTATTTGTCCACCCAAATCGAGAAGGAGGAGGTCATTGTACACTCTCTGGGACTGGTCTCTACTATTTTCCATCTTATTTTAACCATTCGCACAAACCAAATGTTGCTCGGTATTCCATAGGAGATGTCATGATTTTCGTTTCAAATCAAGATATTAAACGTGGCGAAGAATTGTGTATCAGCTATATTGAAAGCGAGCATCTATGTGAAAATTCGCATGTTCGTACAAATTTGCTTGATATGGATTTCAAAGAGACATTGGCAGGTGACGATGCAAATGGGGCGGGGAAGATGTATCCTATAATAGATCTCGATATGCAAGATGAATTGATGAGTATGCATCCTATTGAGAGACTTGACGAGTTAAAGCAATTGTTCAAGCAAGCAACCAGTGACACTGTGACTCTTGACGATGAAGGAGAAGAGCTTCTATGGTTCAAGAGTGATGCCCATCAACTACGGATTCTGTTAGCACTGACCTTTGATAGCCTTGGGCAGCATTCCAACGCTCTGAAAGAATGGGAACAATGCCTTGTGTTCGCAAGAGAAAATCTGCCTCCTTGTGATGAAAGTTCCATTGCACTTTACGTCCAAGGCGCACTCTGTGCACAAGCTGCTGGGCAGTGGGGTGCAGTAAAGGAATTTTCAAGATTAGCCTTGGAAACACATGACACTTTGTCTGGTGGAGGTGTGGATTTTTTTAGACAGCGCTATGCCAAAGAGGTTGAATTGAAATTGCGTCCGCCATCGAAGAAAGTGTTAAGTGGTTGCGCAGCGTTAGATCTATTATGGCGAGCTTAACACGATCTGCTGTATTGGTAAACTCACCACTCTCTCGGTCTAATAAATCAGCTGTTATTCCATTATCTTTCCTGCGCTTTATGCAGCTAGATGAAGTTTCTCAAATTATTGCTAATAAAACTTAAGGACCCGAAAGGTGCGTCACCTTCTTATCATTAAAATTAGCAACTCTTTATTTACATTCAAGCATATACTATTGTGTTTGTTTCCTTCGAGGCCATAATTTGCTGCCTTTCTTCTCTTTCTGAATTGAGGAATTGTCTGTGTGAACTGATGAAGTCTCATCATTTGAGCTGAGCCAAGGATGTTCCATGACCTCCGCAAGAGTCGGCCGCATTCTCTTGTCTTTCAGAAGCATTCTTTGCATTAAGTCCACTGCATCGTCAGATAAATCAATATTCCAATAACTGATGCTATCTTTCAAAAGGCCGTCGACACACAAACATACAAACATTTCGTCTGAAGAATGTGGCCATTTGAAAGGTTTGGTGCCAATCAACATTATGTAAAGGATGACGCCTACGCTCCATAGGTCAATTGCAAAGCCATCAAATTTTGAATCCCTATTCAAAACTTCAGGACTCATGTAAGTGAAGTCACCCCCTTGACCCTGAGATACCATCGGTAATCGAGTGGTTCCATCCGATACATCTGTCGAACTCCCCGCATTACTAGGATGCGCATAGGGCACTCTCAAAGCCATTCCAAAGTCAATGATTTTGCAAGTCTTTCCATGTACAACAATATTTTCTAGCGACAAATCTCGGTGGCATACCCCTTTTTGTTGCAAGTGATGTAATCCCAGCAGGATTTGACGAAACCAATGTTTCGCATTCTTTTCACTCATTCTTAAGTTTGACATGATATCTCCCATGACAACCCCTCCAAGATCACCGTCTCTACAATACGGCGTTATATTATAAATATATTTGTCATCTTGCAGCGCAGATGTGCTATGAATCACATGAGGATGATAGTCACCCAGACTAGATCCTTCCAAAAGTTGCATAGCCTGAATTTCTTTCAGTGGGTCTTCTAGGTGTTTCCCTCGCAACCTTCGAATCTTGTCCCAAGATGCTGTTTTGATAATAACATTTTGATTCATTGGCTCCCAAACACTCTCTTCTTCGCTGAATAGAACATTATTTTCATGTTGATTGCTGTCGAGTAATTCGTCGTCTTCGCGAATAACGTCCAGTGTTCCATGAGTTTTTGGCTTTATTAATGTTTGACTCTTGCGCTTCTTCAGTACGAAACCTTTATAAACGGAACCATAAACAGAAGACGATAATTTCCTCTTCACGCAGTAGGCAATATCAGCATAATCATTCCAATCGTCATGGCTATTTGGTATGGAAACTGTTTCTTGAATTCTCAGTCTTTGAAGTTTATGAGTTGAATTTTGTTCCGATTCTATTCGTACTAGAACATTGTCTTGAAGAAAATACTTGCCCGTCTTTGGATCGTATAAATTTACAGTACATCTGGTACAGCGATGTACAACCTGATGAGTAAAAGACATGGACCAAATGCATGGTGTTAGTTGAGCGGATTGCTGAGAGTACAAACGCACAGAACGTAAAGTTCGATTGGACTGTTGGCGATGCAGAAACGACTTATGAATCTGTGAATCTGTAACATTCGTACGTACCGGTGATGGAAAGTCAAGCGGTCGAGTAGTTCTATCTCTCTCGATTTGTTTATAAGTTAACCTTGCATGATCACCAATGTCATTGGAAACTGTCTCCCAGTCTGACATCGAAAGCGTTCACTGTTTGGATGTTACTCGTACCGTAAGAAGGCGCAGTAGTAGTGAGAGGCGTCAAAGGTAGAGTATGTGCTAGCTATTGAATTTGACCCGCTACCTTTTTCGTACGAATGAATAGAAATCTGCGGTTGTGCTGCTAAGACTGCGTGAATTGACTGTATTCTTCTTTGCCACTACGAGTACACGCTACTGCGCACCTTGCTCATAAAGTGTTGTGTAAAGTTGATACTTTTAGGTGGGTTTCGACAAAAACAGGACAGACAGCTGAGTCGTGGAGATATCAAGAAAGAGATTGAAGATGAAGGCGGGGAGGAGGGGGGAAGTGAGGTGGTGTTGGAAAAGAAGTTAGTAATGGGCTCTCACATTCTGGTTTCATCCCGAGCTAAATTACTAAGATTCTCCCGAGCTCAGTTCGTACTACCAGCTCAGTTGGGAGATCAAAGACAAAGTGAAAGAGGAAAGAAGAGAAAGACAGGAACAATAAAGATGACGTATTGGAATCATTGCCAAAGTTTTGACTGTAATAGCACAGTCAGAATTT
>Ga0115005_10001412_pt1 | contig 19021 bp, 7 predicted proteins | sample ArcOceMetagenome_FD_87163 | JGI IMG/M metagenome (GOLD analysis project Ga0115005, IMG submission 87163) | Marine eukaryotic phytoplankton communities from Arctic Ocean - Arctic Ocean - Greenland ARC118M Metagenome | ecosystem: Environmental > Aquatic > Marine > Oceanic | place: Arctic Ocean... | reverse complement strand
TTTGGATTATTTTATTGTTTCTATTCTTTAGTACAAAAAAAGGAAGGAGATATATCTGAAAGATTGAAGTGATCACAGCAATAAAGTAGAAAAACAGATATTTTATCTATTGATTTCAGTGCACTTTCAATTTCTGCAAAGGGTATTTTATGGAAATTGAAACTAATTTATCATTAGTTAAAAAAAATTAAATTGGAAAAACAATCAACAAATAGATGTAACAATTAATGGTGGATATTAATAACCAGTCTCAAAAAAGACGAAAGCCAATGAAGTATTACTTCATTGGCTCATCTGACCAAATTAAATTTCCTTGTTGTATTTTCTATTTACTAATGTCCGAGTTTTACTCGGACATTAGAGTAAGTCGGCACAAACAGAGAATTTGGATAGATATCCATAATTTTCACCATAGTACCAACTATTTTAATTATCTATTCACAACCACTTTTTTAGTTTGCACCTGACCATTAGTCATCAAACGAACGAAATAAACACCATTTGGTTGATCTGATAAATCAATTGAGTAGTTTCTGTTCTCAACATTTACGTCATTAAATGATTGAACTAATTTTCCTGTCATATCAAAAATAGTTACATTAATATCATTTGCATCTGCCATTTCTACATTCAAAGTCGTAAATCCAGTAGTTGGATTTGGACTAATTTCAAGCGTACCATCAAATGGTTTAACTTGTTTAGTGTTTACAAGTGGCATAAGAATACCGAAATCATCATAATAAGCTAATGAATTAGTACCTGCACCAATGTTAGCTGCATAGAAGTTAACTGCATTAATGGTATTCAAACCTGCACCGCCTCCTGAATTTGTATTCAATGCCCAAGTATGAATCAATGTATCGCCATAATAAAATTCTGCTTGACTATTAGTAAAGTCAAGAACAAACATTTGTTGTACCCATGCATCTAAAGTTGGCGTAAAAGGATACACTACTCCGTCCGTTGAAATTTCTCCTGCTGTTGGACTTGTACCAAAATACACATCTGCTGCCCAATCGCCCGCTGCATCAGTATAATTATGTTGTAAGTTATAGTATGCACCAGTACCTGATGATGGTATATATTGCATAAAAGAAACCGTATCTATACCTGTAGAAAGTGTTCCTAAAAGTGCCACAGCATCTGATTCTGTACCTGCATCATCCCAAATTTTTAAAGATTGAGCACCACTAAAAGATTGCTCGTCTGCTATAATTGCATTGGAAGCACCGCCGCCCCAGCCTGTCCACTCTCCAGCTTGGAACTGTCCGTCAAATGATCCTGTATTATACCCGTCGAAATCGTCTGAAACTAAAGGTGGCACAACTGGTAAAATTACAGCTACATCATCATAATAAGCTAATGAACTAGCTCCTGCACCAATATTAGCTGCATAGAAGTTAATGGCATTAATGGTATTCAAACCTGCACCGCCTCCTGAATTTGTATTCAATACCCAAGTATGAATCAATGCACCATCATAATAAAATTCTGCTTGACTGTTGGTAAAATCAAGAACAAATTTTTGTTCTACCCATGTATCGAAAATTGGTGTAAAAGGATATACGACTCCGTCAGTTGAAATTTCTCCTGCTGCTGGGCTTGTACCAAAATATACATCTGCTGCCCAATCACCCGCTGCATCAGTATAATTGTGTTGTAAATTATAGTATGCACCTGTACCTGATGCTGGGATATACTGCATAAAAGAAATCGTCTTTACACCTGTAGAAAGTGTTCCTAAAAGTGCTACAGCATCTGATTCTGTACCTGCATTATCCCAAATTTTTAAAGATTGAGTACCACTAACAGATTGCTCTGTTGTTACAATTGCATTAGAGGCACCTCCACCCCAACCTGTCCATTCTCCAGCTTGAAACTGTCCGTCAAATGATCCTGTACTATACCCATCAAAACTGTCTGAGGTTAATTGTGCTTGGCTTGTTCCATAAACAAACAAGCTAAAAACTACCAAAAGTAAATAATTCTTCATTGATTCTTTTTTTAAAAACAGTTAGTGAAATAATTCTTGCGAAAAGTGTTAATCAAAATTTGATGTTGTAAAAGTAATCCTTTAACAGGGGCTTCAGGGTGGTCAAATTCATCAAAAAGGGAGAGATTTTATTCAGATAAGCAATAATGATAAAAATTTACTCTTATCTGCCGATTGGCTTTGTATAAATCAAGACTTATTGTACGTTATTGATTTGAATAGAAAACATATAGCGACTTATAATCAAAAACAGAAAGGAAGTATTTGTTTTTAATTCTTGTAAGTTAACATCGTAATTGATTGATTATCAGTCTTTTTTGCTTAGTTTGATGCCTATGGGCGTCTTGGTGAAAATTGTCAAATAACCATATATCTTCAGTTGAAAACACCGTTATTCATTTATCAAATACCAATGCGGAAAAGGAAAATTACGAATAATTAAGAGCAGAAAAAGTTTCTTATAACGACGAAAATACTCGTATATCTTGTATTATTCGTTGGCCAAATAAATTAATAAAACTAAATAAGTTAACCAAATGAGATTATTATATACGTCAATTTTATGTTGTTGTATTTCTTTAAGTACAGTAGCACAAAAAGTAATTCAATTGAATTCAAATCAGTTAAGTGTAACGGTAGATGAAACGTTTCCTAGAATTGTAAACTATCAATGGAACACTTCGGGAGCAGTTATGTCTGCTAATGAAAACCAATTAAGTACAGTCCTTATTAATGGTGAAAGTTATACTCCAAAAGTTAATGCTAAAACAGAAAAAGATAAAATATTTTATACGCTTACAATTACCGAAATAGATTTAGAATTAAAACTTCATATCTCGGTTCAAAAAAATATAGTTTCCTTAAAGTTTGATGCCGTAAGCGAAAAAGGCGTTTTTAAAGTTCACACGATTGAGTTTCCTAATCATAGTTTATTAAGTGTAAAAAGCACAGATAAAAATGTTCAATTTTCGGGTTCAAAAATGTTTACAGCTATTAAAGGAACTGGAGATGTCTTTCAAAAAGTAACTAAAAAAACACCAATCGACAGTACTGCAAAAGGGTATTTATATGCAATTGTAAATACAGAGAAATTAGCTGGTGCGATTTGGTCAAATGCTGTTGAAGAGAAGACCGATAATAATCGTTTACAAAAGCAAACGACAAAACAAGGTAGAATCAAAACGACTAAAGTGTGGAGTGGTTCATGGATTTATAGAGCAAAAGGAATGACAATACCGAGTCCTTTACCAGAGCTAAAAATTGTGATTACCAATGATATAAATAATGACAATCAAGTTGATTGGCAAGATGGAGCAATCGCTTACAGAAGTATTCTAAATACACTTATTGGCGCTGATAAAATCCCAAACATGGTGGTGCAAAGGATTCCGATGAATTTTGCGAGTCAAGCAACTAATCCATTTACAAAATCTTTAGAGGAAACCAAACGCATATTTCTAAATACAGACGGACTTGGACAATATGTGATTTTGAAAGGATATGGTTCGGAAGGACATGATTCTAAACATCCAGATTATGGTGATATTGGAGATAGACAAGGCGGTGCAACAGAGATGAATGTGTTAGCAAATGCTGCTAAAAAGTACAATACATCAATTGGCGTGCATGTCAACGGAACGGAATCTTATCCCGAAGCACAAGCTTTTAATGAAACATTGATAAATAAAAACCGAAAAGGTTGGAACTGGTTAGACCAATCTTATTATATGGATAAAAGATATGATGGCGTTTCTGGAAATAGATTGAGAAGGTTGACATCATTGAAAGATCAAGTGCCTGCTTTAGACTTTTTGTATGTAGATGTTTGGTATGCCAAAGGAAGTTGGGATAGCAGACAATTAGGAAGAGAAATTCATTCTTTAGGCTTGTATTATACCACAGAATTTCCGCAAGATCATGAATACGATGCGATTTGGAATCACTGGGCAGTAGATTATAAATACGGTGGAAAAACAATCAAAGGATACAATAGTCAGATTGTTCGTTTTATTAGAAATCACCAAAAAGATACGTGGATTGCAAAACACCCTTTATTAGGTGGTACAGAAATAGTCGATTTTGAAGGTTGGCAAGGTAGAGTTAATTATGATGATTGTATTGCGGTCACATTCGATGTAAATCTGCCGACTAAATATTTACAGCATTTTCCTATTGAAAAATGGGAGAAAAAAAGTATCACTTTTGCTAATGGTGTAAAAGTATCTACAGAATCGGGTCAAAGAATTATTACAAAAAATGGGAAAGTATTACTAAAAGGAAATACGTATTTATTGCCTTGGAATCCTAAAACGGAAGAAAAATTATATCACTGGAATGATAAAGGAGGAAACTCTTCTTGGGAATTGCCTGCTTCATGGAAAGATGTTTCTACTGTTTATTTGTATCAATTAACAGATTTAGGAAAGGTAAATGAAAAAGCGGTTTCTGTAGTAAATAATCAAGTCGAACTTTCAGCGAAAGCGAAAACACCTTATGTCATTTTTAAAAAGAAACAGCGAAACGAAACCATGGTTTGGGGCGAAGGTTCTTTGGTGAAAAATATGGGTTTTAATAGTGGAAATTTAGACGGTTGGAAACTAAGTGGAACAAATACGGCAGTTAAAAGAAATAAAAGCGGACAATACGAATTGTCAATAGATAAAGGCGAAAAGGTTAGTGTAAGTCAAACCATTAAAAGGTTACCTAAAGGACATTATTATGCTTCTGTTTATGTAAATGCAGAAAATAGAAAAGCAACTTTAGCCATCAAAACAAAAAGCACCTCAACTTCAAAATATGTAATCAACTCTTTATGGGAAAACTATATTGCAGCGGATAGTAAACATGGTACAAAGATGCAAAGAATGTATGTGCATTTTGATGTGACAACGCATCATGAAGATGTTGAATTATTTTTAAAAGCAGATAAAGGTGATGGTAAAATTTTGTTTGATAATATTAGGGTAAAAGCAATTGAGCAAACAGAAAAAGCAGACAGCCTTTATTTTGCGGAAAACTTTGAACATGTGCCATCAGGAATTTTTCCATTTGTTAAAGGCCTCGCTGGAGGAGCGAACGATCCAAGGATTCATTTAGCAGAATTGCATTCGCCTTACACTCAAAAAGGCTGGCATGGAAAAAAGATTGATGATGTGATTGAAGGAAAATGGTCTTTGAAATTGCATGAAGATGTATATGGATTGGTGATTCAAACCATTCCGCAAAATGTACGTTTCGAAGCAGGAAAAAAATATACCGTTACTTTCAAATATCAAACAACATCAAATCATTATTCATTTGCAATAGGAGATAATGCTGAAATCGTATCAGAAAGTATTATTGCCGCTCAGTTAGAAACGCAAACCTACTCCGTTACTTTTACTGGCTCTAAATCTGGCAATACTTGGATTGGTTTTGTTAAGAATAATAAAAAGGAATCGGATTTTATTATTGATAATATTGAAATAAAGGAGCATAAAACCAACAACTGGACGATTACGAAATTCTCTTCCGAAGAAGCAACAGGCGAAGGTAAGAATAATGGTCATGCAAAACACGCCATTGATATTAATCCTGAAACTTATTGGCATTCGGCTTGGAATGATTCACAACCAACTTATCCACATTCATTTACGGTAAATTTAAATACAAATCAAATAATTAAAGGGTTTACCTTTTTGAATAGAGCGGCAAAATATAACGGCAGAGCAAAAGACATTACCATTGAAAGAAGTACAGATGGTGTGAATTTTAAAAGCCTTGGTGATTTTAAATTAGAAGATGGTACGGCAAAACAATTAATCAAATTGCCAACTCCAGTTACTATTCAGTATTTTAAAATTACAATCAAAAGTGCTTATGATGATAATTCTGGGGAAAAGGTGTTTTTTACACATTTAGCAGAAATAGGTGTTTATTAAAGGAAAGAAATATTGATGGTTAAACCGTGTCGGTTTTTAAAACCGATACGGTTTCTGATGAAAAGAACAAAAAAATATTATTATGAAAAAAGTATTTTACACACCATTCGTTATTGTATTATGTATGGTGTTATTTATAGGTTGTAGCGAAGATGTTGAGCCTATTGATCCAACTCCGAATCCAGATCCGATTACTTATACATCAACTCATCCATCAAATTTGAATGTGGTGTATTTTATTCCAAAAGATAAATCTCCATTAGGGAATTATCAAAGAAGAATTTCTGGTATTATGCTTCATACGCAAGAATGGTATAAAAAAGAAATGGATAGCTATGGGTTTGGAGAAAAAACGTTTGGACTTTTAGTTGACGAAAAAGATGTTTATAGTATTAAAATAATTGTTATAAATGGTGAGCAGAATGCTGATTTTTATCCTTATGCTGGAGGCGGAGCAAAAGCAGAAACGGAAATTGCAGCATATTTTAGTAATAATCCTTCTGAAAGTACAAGTGATCATACCGTTGTTTTTATGCCAAGTAGAACAGGTGATCATGGCTGGGATGCAGGCGGCGTTCCTTTCTACGGAATTGGAAAATGGTGTTATGTATTAGATTATCTAAATTTTGATATGAGTACTTGGCGAAATGGAACTCAAGAAGGCAGTACAAATTGGATTGGTGGAACGATACATGAAATAGGTCACGCATTAAATTTACCTCATAATCAACAAAAGGCAAGTGATGCTTGGTTTGCAATAATGGCTTTGGGAAACCATGAATATAATAATGATCCAGAGAGTGTACATTTAACAAAAGCAAGTGCGGTTATCTTAGATAATAATCAAATATTTAATAATCAACCAGCTTCAAATTTTTACACAGAAGTCCCGACACATACTATAAAATCACTTAGAATTTATGCAGATAATACTAATTTATATGTGCAGAGCAAGTTTGATGTTTTAATAGATATAAATGGCGTTACTATTTATAACGACCCTAAAACAAGTATTGATGATGCGGATTATAATGCCGTAAGTTGGGCAACAACGAACTTCATTAATAATGATAGTATTTCAGTTGTTATGCCATTGTCGGGAATTAATCAAGATTATAAACAATATCCTTTTGAGTTGAGGATTCGTTTTTGTCATACGAATGGTAATTTTTCTCATGAAGTTTTTCAATACAATTTTGATAACGGAAAACCGGATATTGATATAGAAGTTAATGAAATTGTGGAAGTTGATAAATCAGCTTGGACAATTGAAGGGTTTTCTTCAGAAGAAGCGACAGGCGAAGGTGCAAATAATGGTCGTGTAATACATGCAATAGATGATGATAACTTATCATTTTGGCACTCGGCATGGTCTGCTTCACAACCAAACTATCCACATTCATTTACTATAAATTTAAATACAAACCAACTCATAAATGGTTTTACATTTTTCCACAGAGCAGCCAAATATAACGGTCGACCAAAAGATATTACCATTGAAACAAGTATTGATGGTATTAATTTTCAAAGCCTTGGTAATTTTATATTGGGAGATGATACGGCAAGACAATTAATAGAATTGACGACTCCAGTTATGGCTCATTATTTTAAAATAATCGTTAACAGTGGTCATGATGACAATAGTGGAGAAAATGTATTTTTCACACATTTATCAGAAGTAGGCTTGTATTAAAGGCGTAAAAAATTGATGGTTAAACCGTGTCGGTTTTAAAAACCGACATAGTTTCTATACAGCTTTTCAATGATCCAAATAGTCAATAGAATGTTTTTTTAAGTACGCATTGACATCTGTTTTTTGTGCTTCTTTTTTAAAATTTCCAGGTGTTTTTTTAAATTGTTTCTTAAAGCATTTTGAAAAATATTTGGGATCATTAAATCCTGTTTTAAACGCAGTTTCTGAAATATTGTATCCATATTTTGTCAATAAAATAGCTCCTTTTTTCAGCCTAAGCAATCGTACAAAATCGACTAAACTGCTTCCCGTTAAAGATTGGCATTTCCTATATAGCCGAGAATAACTCATATTTAAAGAATCCGCCAGTTCTTCCAATTTGAAATCGGCATCGTCCAATCTCAAGTTTACATTATAAACGAGGCTTTCAAGAAAAATTTCATCTTGAGATTTATCTAATAAAATTTCAGGCCGATTAATCGTTTCTTTTCTATATTTAGATATAATATGTTCTTTAGAGGTAATAATATTTTTCACTTTAAGTAACAATTCATTCGTGTTAAATGGTTTGCTTATATATTCTATTGCACCGGATTTAAGACCTGAAATCTTAGAGTTCGTAGAGTTTTTTGCTGTTAATAAAACAATAGGAATATGTTTAGTTAAATTATTGCTTTGAAGTTTTTTACACATCTCGATACCATTTAATTTTGGCATCATAATATCACTTAAAATAAGGTCAGGTAAATTACTTTTAGCATAATAATATCCTTCTTCTCCGTTTTCTGCAAGTATAATATTGTATTGCGAAATTAAAAGCTCTTTTAAAAATGACTGTAAATCATAATTGTCTTCAACAATAAGAATCGTCTTTTTATTAAAATTTGACGCTTCTTTATCTATTGAATTGTTAGGATCAGTTTGAGTATTGGTCTTAACATTTAGAATTTTAGAATCGCTTGTCATAATCCTTTCCGATTCAGTATAGGCACTTTCCGTAATCGGAATTGTTACGGTAAATGTTGTGCCTTCATTTTGTATAGATTCGACTTCTATTTTACCTTTATGCAAGTCTATTAATTCCTTAGTAAGTGCTAATCCTATCCCAGAGCCTTTGTTTTTCTTACCAATATTTGATTGATAAAATAACTCGAAAATAGTATTTAATTCCTCTTCTCTAATACCAGAACCAGAATCAGTTACAGATATTTTAATTAACTTTTTGGCGTTAGTAGGAATTACGTTTAGTATTATATGACCTTCTTTAGGTGTAAATTTAAAAGCATTAGAAAGCAGGTTATATATAACGTGTTCTATTTTTTCTTTGTCGTACCAAAAATTAACTAAATTTTTAGGACAATTGATAGTAAAGTCTATTTGTTTGTTTCTTGCTAATTCTTTAAAGGACAGAGAAATTTCTTCAATATTAGTACAAAGACTATTTCTTGTTACTAATAATTTTAACCTACCTAATTCTTTATTTCTTACTAAAGTCAACTCTCTTGCTATTTTAGAAAGCCGTTTGGTATTATATGATATGATTTTTAAACGTTGTTTAAGTAATAGATTCCCATCTTGTCCAGCAAGATTAAGCATATTATCTATTGGCCCTAAAATTAAAGTTATTGGTGTCTGAATTTCATGGGACATTTTGGCAAAGAAATTCATTTTTAGCTCATGTAATTCGTTCTCTTTTTTGTGATTTACTTCTTCTAAAAGCAATTCCTTTTTCAATAAATACCAACGTCTTATTGCGTAAGCAACTGATAAAAGAATACATAAATACAGAACATAAGCTAAAGGCTGATTCCAAAGCGGTTGTTTTATAGTTATATCTATTTTTTTTACAGGAATATCCCAAATGCCTTTTTTAGTTCCAGCTCGGACTTCAAAGGTGAATTTTCCAGATGGAATATTTGTATAGGTTGCTAATTGTTCTCTATCCGCAGCAATCCATTCATTATTAAAACCAAGAAGTCTATATTCATATAGATAATTGGGATGTATTATATTATCGAATGCTGAAAATCGAAATGAAAAGGAAGATTGGTCTGGGTTTAGTGTAATATGTTGAATGTCATTAATGTTTGAATTTATTTGACCTGGAATTATAAATCTCGCTGGTTGATTAAGAATTTCTAAAGAATTAAAATGAAGTGTTGGAGTTGATGCTTTTTTTAATAAATTTTTAGGATTAAAGCTATTGACACCGTTGATTCCTCCAAAGTATAGCATGCCTTCTTTATCCTTAAAGGAACTACGTCTCAAAAACAGGTCATCTTGTAGACCATCTACACTGCCATAATTGATTGTTACAGAATCTTTTAGGTTAAAATGAATAATCCCTTTATCAGAACCCATCCATAAATTATTATTGTCTTCCAGTTGTAATGATCTCAGATGAATACCCTCAAAAGATTTATAATTCTTGAAGGAGTGCTGTGATTTTGTTAAATAATTGTATCTATATAAATTACCTTGAAAATTTAGTATCCATAAATTACTTCGACTATCTTCAGTTATCCAATTAACACCGAGTGTTTCTTCCTTTGAGTAGTTCTCGTTTGTATAACTAATATTTGTAAAAGAGGAGTTTTCAAATTTTAATTCATTTTCATTAAACTGAAATAAGCCACCTCGGGAATATCCAATCCATATTTTCCCATTTTTGTCTTGTAGAAAGCTTCCACCAATGCTTCCTAATAAACCAGCCTTATTATTTTCAAAAATAGCCAATAATTTTAGACTACTATTATAAACATATAATCCAAGATTTGAGGCAATCCAAATACGATTTTTCTTGTCTTTAAAAATTTTCCGAACGTTTGAAACATGTTGAAGTTTGGAATTGATAATCGGTATTCTCTTAAATGATTTGTCTTTGGTATTGTGATACCACAATCCATGTTTATAAGTACCTATCCAAATATTTGCACGATCATCTTCTGCTATAGATTGAATATAATACCCTTTTCCGTTTTTGGTCAAATATTGATTTGTTGAGGTCGTTCCATCCTGATTTGAATTAATTTTAGTAATCCCAAACCCATCCGTTCCAAGCCATAAATCCCCATTATTAGATTTGTGTATTGATAGTATTTTAGTTGGCGTATTATCATTCGAACCTTCATAATAAATGATATTATTACTACTTAAAGGAAGAATATTCACTTCACCATAATTTGACAATGCCCAAATATTTTTGTGAGCGTCTTCATTTATATGCATTATCGTATTACTATTCAATGAAAACTGGTTGTTTTTATGATGTGTAAACAATTGTATGAAACCGCTATTGGGGTCTATTCTAAATAGACCACGACCATCAGTACCAGCCCATATATAGCCAAAACTATCGCAAAACAAAGATTTTATTATTTCATTTTTGATATTATGAAAAGGTGCTTTAAAAAGTTTATTTCGAATAAATTTCTTTGTTTGGATGTCATAAACAAAAACGCCAAAAGTTTCTGTGCCAATCCAGAGTCTATTTTTAAAATCAATGGTTAATTTAGGATATACGAGACCATTTAAAAAAGGGCTAACGATTTCCTTAACTTTTTTGTTCGACATTGAATATTGAAATATTTCTCCTTTGCTAGTTCCAATAAATAAATCCTTATTTTTATCCTCTACGATGCTATTTATTTCGGAACGACTAGGGATAATATTTGTAATTGAAATATCCCTTTTTATAAGATTCTTTTTGTAAGAAAAAAAATGAGTCTTACCTAAATTAGAACTTAAAATGACCCCATTACTAATTGGATAAATTCTTTTTATAGCATTGGTTTTCGCAAAATTCAATTCGCTAAAGTTTCCAGTATCATTGTATATGGCGATTCGACCTGTATTCGTTAATATCCAAATATTCTCTTTATAATCTTTTTTTATTTCTATAATTTCTGCTTCTGAATCTAAGTTTTCCAAAATCCCATCAAGCCCTAAATAGAAATAGGTATTTCCATCATATTTAGCAATTCCAGATGAATGAGCCATCCAAATATACCCTTCTCGATCTTGAACCGTATTAATTATATCAAGTGATTTTTCTGAATGCTTAGGAGAAAGTTGAATAAAATTTGTTTGATTTTGCCCATATAAAAATGTTGAACACCATGTAACAAGACCTAAAAATAAAAGGCGTTTTAAAGTGAGCATTTACTATGTTTTTAGTAGTGAAATTACCAATCTAAAAGATGGCATATTTAGAAATAAAAAGATGATTAGACCTTCCTTTAAAGGAGGTCTAAGTCATCGTATAAAGTAAGCTTTATTAACTTTCAGGAGCATCGCTCCGACTTAATTTGCAGTCTAATTATTGAATATAAATTTTAGGAGTATCGCTTTAGTTTACTCCGATCCTCATCGGAGACACAAACGTAATAAACTGATAATCAATACTATATTTACAATGACAAAGCGACGTTCCTTAATTTCGTTCATTTTTCTTTTTATTACAAACCGAGTTAGAATCCTCCTCCTTAAATCTTAAACAACTTACTTTAGAATGTATACTAATAGTTAGGTAAAGATAGCTATAAATCACCCCATAACTATAGTCTAAATTTCAATATTAAGCGCTTCAAGGTAGTCAAATTCATTAAAAAGGGAGACATTTTACTCAAGTAGACAATAACAATAGAATTTTACGCTTAACTGCTTAAAATTTCACCGCCTTAGTTCTATGGATAGATCATATTTACAGTATTAAAAAAATACTTATAAAAAAACTATCCAATAGATATGAATTCAAGACGAAAATTTGTCAAGCAAACTGCTTTAGTTGGAGCTGGTCTTTCAATTTTACCTAGTCTATCTTTTGCATCTAATATTGGAGTTTCTAATCAAAAGCTTAAAATCGCTTTTATTGGTGTTGGATTAAGAGGAACGAATCACTTAAACAATGCACTATTAAGAAGCGATATTGAGGTTACAGCTATATGTGATATAGATTCTAATCGGATTGATATAGCATTAAAAATTATAGCCGATTCTGGGGCTGCAAAGCCTAAAGTTTTTGGAAAATCAGATTATGATTATAGAAATTTATTAGATCATAAGGATGTTGATGCGGTAATTATTTCAACACCATGGTTGTGGCATACGAAAATGGCGGTTGATAGTATGAAGGCTGGTAAATATACTGGTATTGAAGTGTCGGCAGCAAATACTTTAGAGGAATGCTGGGACTTGGTCAATACGCATGAAGAAACAGGATCACATTTAATGATTCTGGAAAATGTAAACTATCGCAGAGATGTGTTAGCTGTTTTGAATATGGTCAAGCAAAATGTTTTTGGCGAATTATTACATTTTACCTGTGGTTATCAGCATGATTTAAGACATGTTAAACTAAATGATGGAAAAACGGCATATGGTAAAGGGGTAGAATTTGGGGATAAAGGAATTTCTGAATCTGCTTGGAGAACACAACATTCCTTATTAAGGAATGCCGATGTTTATCCAACACATGGATTAGGTCCTGTCGCAGTTATGGCAGATATAAATAGAGGAAACCGTTTGATGTCTTTAACATCGCACGCTACTAAAGCGATTGGATTAAATAAATATATCGTTGATAATGGCGGTAAAGATCATCCTAATGCAAAATTAAAATGGAAACAGGGAGATATTATTACGTCCACCATCGAAACAGCTAAGGGCGAAACTATTATTGTTACGCATAATGTGAATACACCTCACCCCTATTCATTAGGCTTCAAAGTTCAAGGCGTTCAAGGGTTAACGGATTTCGATTATCATACGCAACGTATTCATATTGAAGGAACAACTAAAGGACACGGTTGGGAGGATATGAATGCTTGGCTTGAGAAATACGACCATCCGCTTTGGAAAAAATACGGTGACATCGCGACCAAAGCGGGTCACGGAGGAATAGATTTCTTTGTTTTGAATTCATTTGTAGAATCTGCTAAAGAAAATATAGCACCACCAATGGATGCTTATGATGCTGCGGCTTGGAGTGCAGTTACACCGCTCTCGGAATTATCAATTGAAAATAATGGCGCACCGCAAGATTTTCCAGATTTTACTAGAGGTATGTGGGTAAAACGCAAACCTTATAACTGGATAAAAGATACCTATTAGGAATATGAATTAAGTCACCGAGATTTCGGGACACGTAAATGTCCCATTTTGAAGTGATAATACTCCTACCCATTCGCACAGCAGGTGGGCTGATTGTGTCAGTAGTTTTTTTTTACTTTCACTTTAATTTTAACTAATCCCTTGAGCGGATTTAAATAGGTAAAGAATTTTAGTTTGAATTAGTTTTTTTGAGAAAGAAAGGGTGGGTTAATTTTATTCATCCTTTCTTTCTCAATCAATTCGCTTATAGCGAAAGGTTATTAAAGAAAACTAAAATGTAAATAATAAAACCATGAATTATTTAATAATCAAATTAATATCAAAAGTATGAATGAAAGACAACACTTTTTTTCAAAAATTCCAGTTTCAGGGATTATGAAAATTTATATCGTATTACTGTGTATTACGATTACGGGTACTAAAACTTTTGCACATGAAGCTTATCCAGAAGACTTCTCGTTAAAAGTTGAAGATGTAAATGTTATCACTAAACAACAAGCCGTAATTACTGGTAAAGTTGTAGATGAAGAAGGAAATTCTTTAATTGGAGTAACTGTATTAGTAAAAGGTACATCAAATGGAACTACGACTGATATTGATGGAAACTATTCATTGGATGTAGAAAACGCTACTGGTGTTTTGATTTTTTCTTATCTCGGTTTTTCAACTCAAGAGGTTAATATTAATAGTCAAAATATTATTAATGTTACTTTGGGAGAATCAGCAGCGGACTTAGATGAAGTTGTCGTAATTGGTTATGGCACCCAAAAAAGGGTAAATCTTACCGGATCTATTTCTACAGTAAAGGCAACAGATATTGTAAAAAACAGCACTCAAAGTGTAAGTAGTGCGTTATCTGGTAGATTAGCTGGTGTAACAACGATACAAAGTTCAGGTGAACCTGGTAGTAGTAGTTCATCAATAAATATTAGAGGTTTGAGTAGTTTAGGCTCAAATACGCCATTAATACTTGTTGATGGTATTCCTAGATCTTTAGACAATGTTAATGCAAATGACATTGAAAGCATTAGTATTTTAAAAGATGCAGCAGCAGCAGCTATATATGGTATGCGTGCAGCAAATGGTGTTGTTTTAATTACAACAAAAAGAGGAAAAGGAGCGAATCGATTTAACGTTAATATGTATTCTAGTTTACAACAACCGACTAGAACACCTAATTTCTTAGATTCGGAAAACTATGCTACCTTATTAAACGAAGCCAATGCTAATGATGGCGTAGCAGCTGCTTATTCAGAAGAGGATTTACAGAAATTTAGAGATGGATCAAGTCCGGATACACATCCAAATACAGATTGGATAAACGAAACATTAGATCCAACTTCTCCAATGCACTCTATTGATATCTCCTCTAGTGGAAGTAGCGAAAATGAGTCTATTAGATACTTTGCATCAGTTGGATATTTATACCAAGATGCACTATATGATAGAAATGACTTCGATCGTTTTAATTTTAGATCCAATATTGATACTAAAATAAATGACAATGTAAGTTTAACAACAGATTTTAGTGGAAATATTGAAACTCGTACAAGGCCAGGTATATCTGCTGCTTCAGTATTTTCTGGTATTATGAGAACACCACCTACAGAGGTGAATCAATATTCTAATGGAGGTTATTCTACATTTAGTGCGCAACCTTCAATTGATGTTGGAAATTCTAATACGCAAAACTTTGATTTTCAATCTAAAATTGCACTAAGAATTAATTTTCCATTTTTGGAAGGTTTAAATTTAGTTACACAAGTCGCTTATGATAGAGCGACATTTAGAAATAAATCATTTTCTGTACCAAAAACATTTACAACTTTTAATAATGCAGATACTACATTTAGTTTAAGTACGCCAAGTGATCGTGGTGAATTGGCTAGTTTATCTGAATCTCAAAGTCAAGGATATAAATTGGTAACAGAAAGTATCTTAAGTTATAATAAAAGCATTGATTTGCATGACTTTGGGGGTAAATTAATTTATTCTAGAACTGTAACCGAAGATAATTTCTTGTCAGGAAATATTTCAAATGTATTAGGTACAACGGTAGATTATTTTTTAGCAGGAGATGCTGAAACTAGAGGTGTTTCAAACGGTACAACAGAAACGGGCATACTTGGTTACGCAGGAAGATTTACTTATGCTTACAATAATAAATACTTATTTGAATTTAATGGTCGATATGATGGATCATATAAATTTAGTAAGGATGCTAGATTTGGATTCTTTCCATCTTTATCAATGGCTTGGAGGGCATCGGAAGAAGGTTTCTTAAAATATTCTAAAGTAATAAGCAATTTAAAGTTTAGAGTTTCTTATGGTGAATTAGGAAACGATTCTGGAATAGATGCTTTTAGATACCTTGAGTTCTTTGGCTTTGGTGGTGCTTTTATTGATAATTCAAGTGTAGCTCAAACTATTCTAAGTAGTGGTTTAGCTGACCCTGCAACAACTTGGGAAAAAGCAAAAACGTATAACTTGGGTATGGAGTTAGGTTTATGGAATAATGCATTGACAATAGAAATGGATGTATTCTCTAAAACAACCTCTGATATTTTAACAACTCGATTATTACAAATCCCAGCGACATTTGGAGCATCATTACCATTTGAGAATATAGGAATTGTTGATAATAAAGGTTTCGAGATTATTTTAAATCACAGAGGGCGGGGTAATAAAGACTTTAATTATTTTGTAAACTTTAATTTAGGTTATGCCAAAAATAAAGTTATTGATATTGCCGAAGCAGACGATGTTGATCCTTTAATAAGACAAACTGGAAGATCTATTATTGACCCAAGTCATCCTCGTATAGGATTTATAGCAGAAGGATTATTTTTGACACAACAAGAAATTGATGATTTGAATACAAATGCACCAGATGGAGAATATCAAGCACTAAATCCTCAGCCTGGAGATATCCGCTATGCAGATTTAAACGGTGATGGTGAAGTAAATAATGATGATAGAACGGTGATAGGTAGAGGTATTACGCCAGAAGTTACTTTTGGTTTAAACCTTGGTTTTAGTTATAAACAATTTGATGTTTCAGCACTATTTCAAGGTGCAACAAACTTTGAGATGTATTTGTCTGAAGAGGCATCTTGGGCTTTCTTTAATGGCGGTAAAGTATTCGATAGACACTTAGAACGTGCACAAATTGATGCAGATGGAAATGTAATTAATACCGATGCAACTTATCCTAGATTAACATTAACAGATAATGCTGTAAATGAACAAATTTCATCTTATTGGTTAATTGCTGGAGATTATCTTCGTTTTAAAAATGTTGAAATTGCCTATACACTTCCAACAGATATTACTAATAAAATAGGTGTTAATAATTTAAGAGTTTATTTAAATGGAAGAAACCTTGTTACATGGTCTGCAATAAAAAACTTAGATCCAGAAAGTCCACAACAAAGAGGACGGTTTTATCCACAACAAAAGGTTTATACTTTTGGTGTTAATCTACAATTTTAAAAATAATAATTATGAAAAACATAAAATTACTATTTTTCATTTTCATTGGATCAATAATACTATTACAATATTCTTGTAGTAAGGATTCTATTGACTTTGATCCTCAAGGAGCTATCTCATCTGATATAGCTTTCAAAGAGCCAGCTTTTGCTGAACTGTATTTAAATACAGTATATAATAATATTCCTCACGGATTTGCTGCACCAGAAGGCTGGTATATGCTAACTGCTGCAACAGATGATGCCGAAAATGCTTATTCATGGCCAGCATCAAACACCATATTTAATACGGCTAATATAACTTCCGAGAACTCGCCTTATAATCGGGTATGGGAGAATGCCTATTTTCAGATAAGGAGATTAAATAACTTTATCCAAAACTATGACCAGTTAGAAGGGACAGAACTTATAAACAATAGGTTAAAAGGAGAAGCACATTACTTAAGAGGTTTTTTCTATTCTTTATTGTTACAGACTTTTGGGGAAGTTCCTCTAATAACAGTACCTCAAGAATTAGATGGAGATTTGTTAGTCAGTAGAGACACAAAAGAAGATGTATTAAATTTTATTACTTTTGAGTTGGACGTGGCCGCTGGTCTTTTTACAAATGCTACCGATGCTTCATCAACAAGAGGATCATGGGATGCTGCGATGGCATTGAAAGGCAGAGTGCTTTTGTATAATGAAAAATATGCAGAATCAGCTATAGCTTCAAAGCAAGTATTAGACAATACATCAAGATCTCTTGATTCAGATTACGAAAGTGTTTTTGTAACTGACGGAGCTTCTGAAGTGATTTTTGATACACAATTTAATGACCCTGATAAAACACATTGGGGAAATTTATTCAATACGCCTAAAACAACTGTTGCTGTCAGTGGTTGGGGTGGTACTGGTCCAACACAGAATTTAATTAATCAGTATGAAATGCAAGCTACTGGTATGTTACCAGCTGAAGCAGGTTCTGGTTATGATGTTAATAATCCTTATGCAGGTAGAGATCCAAGATTTGATGCTTCTATCTTGTATGATGGTTCTGAATGGAAAGGATTAACATGGGAGTTTAGACCTGGAGGTTTTGCTGGTATTGCTACAAGCGGTGATTTTACAAGAACTGGCTATGGTATGAGAAAAATGATTCAAGAAGATAGAAATCATAATATTGGAAGTACAACACATTGGATACATTTAAGATTAGGAGAAGTTTATTTGAACTATGCCGAAGCTTTAATTGAAGCTGGTAGCGATTTAGGTTTGGCTGTTGATGCCATAAATGCAGTTAGAACAAGGTCTAATATGCCTTCTATTGCTATAACAGGACAAGCTGATTTAAGAAATAAAGTAAGACATGAAAGAAGAATTGAGCTTGCTTTTGAAGAACACCGTTTTTGGGACATTAGACGATGGGGTATTGCTGGTGACGCAGAAGTATTAACTATTTATAGAGTTGATATGGATACTAATGGCGACCTTATAGGTAATGGACAGGAGATTTGGGAAACTAGAACTTGGAATGTTAGTAATTTTTTACTTCCTATTCCTCAAAGTGATATTGATAAAAATTCGAATTTAACGCAAAATCCGGGTTATTAAAAAAGAATATCTTAATAATTGAAAAAGCATATTTAGATTAGTCTTTAGAACCCATTTTAAGTTAATTCTATAAAATGGGTTCTATTTTTAGTTTAAAACAAATTATATCAGTATGAAAAACAAAATTCTAATTTTATTGATTTTTTTTATAATAGTTTCTTGTAAAAATAATTCAAAAAGGTCAATTGAAGAAGTGAATATTTCAACTGAATCACAAGAA
>Ga0115005_10001411_pt1 | contig 19029 bp, 3 predicted proteins | sample ArcOceMetagenome_FD_87163 | JGI IMG/M metagenome (GOLD analysis project Ga0115005, IMG submission 87163) | Marine eukaryotic phytoplankton communities from Arctic Ocean - Arctic Ocean - Greenland ARC118M Metagenome | ecosystem: Environmental > Aquatic > Marine > Oceanic | place: Arctic Ocean... | reverse complement strand
GGGCATTGTTTTCCCGCGAAATTGGCGGCGACCACCACAGTTCTGGTATTCATACCCGCACCGCATGGTTCGGAACATTCTGACCAATCTGAAAGTTCACAATCGATTGGACAGGCATTACTGTTGCAGGCCTGTTCAGTGTGATACGCATTGCATGTTTTACCACCATACAGTTCTTGGTCGACAACACGTATTTGAGTACCACCACCACACGTGGCAGAACATTTGCCCCATTCGGACACTTTGCAATCGACTGGACATTCGTGCGTATTACAACCCTCGGAGTCATGGCCACACAACGCATCGTTGGCAATGTTGGCAACAGGATGTTCTATGATCGTACGTGTTTTCATGCCGCCGCCACAACTGTTGGAACAACTTGACCACCCACTCATTTTGCAATGAACGTCGCATTCTTTCAATTTGCATGGTTTTTCAAAAGCAGTGGTGTCTGTTGGACAATGATTTCCTGCAAAATTCGCGTGCACTTGCACAGTCCTGAATTGAAAACCGTTGCCGCAGGGTTCGGAACAAACAGACCACTCTGAAAGCATACAATCGACTGGACAAGCATCAATGTTACATGGACGTTCACTGTCGCCCGAACCAGGACATGGTTTCCCACCATACATTGCTGGATCAACAACACGTGATTGAGTACCACCATCACACTTGGCACTGCATTGGCCCCATTCAGACACTGTACAATCCACCGGACATTGATGTGCATTGCACGTTTCAGAGTCGTGGCCACACAACGCACCGTCACCCACTGGATGGTCTAAAATAGTACGAGTCCTCACCCCACTGCCACATGTCTTGGAACATTCGGACCAGTCACTCATCTTGCAATGAACATCACATTGTTTCAACGTACAAGGGTTTATGTAGGCAGATTGTTTTGTTGAACATTGTTTTCCTGCAAAATTAGGGTGTACCTCGATCGTCCTTCGACTGGTGCCTGTACCACACGGCTCGGAACATTCAGACCATTCCGAAAGTTTACAGTCAACTGGGCATTCATGTGCACTGCAAGCTTCCGTGGCGAGGCCACATGTTGCACCATTGCCAACCGGGTGACCGAGAACCGTTCGCGTTCTTGTGCCACCGGCACCACAGGCAACCGAACACGTTGACCATTCACTCATTGTACAATGAACATCGCACGGTTTTAGATTGCACGATTTCACGTACATGGATTTTTCTGTTGGACATTGTTCTCCAGCAAGGTTTGCATGCACATCAACAGTTTTAACGCGAAGGCCGGCACCACATGGTTCCGAACAATCGGACCATTCTGAAAGTTGACAATCGATGGGACAAGCACCAGTGTTGCAACTTTGGGTCGCGTCATACGACCCACAATGTTGGCCGCCATACAATTCAGGTTCCACTGTCCGTGTTTGAATACCACCACCACACGTAACACTGCATTCGCTCCAGTCGGAAGTTTTACAATCGACTGGGCATTCTTGTGTGTTGCAGGTCTCTTTGCCAAAGCCGCACAACGCACCATTAGCAACCGGGTGTTCTAGAATTGTGCGGATTCTTTCACCACCGCCACAGGTGGTGGAGCAACTGGACCATTCACTCATTGTACAGTGAACGTCGCATTGCTGCACGTTGCATGGTTTTTCATACGCGGATCGTTCCGTTGGGCAATGTTTTCCACCAAAATTGGCGTGTACTGCAACCGTTTTCAAGTTGAGACCACCGCCACATGGTTCAGAACATTCAGACCAGTCTGAAAGTTTGCAATCAATAGGACAAGCATTGGTGTTGCATGATTTCACAACATCATACGATGCACACTTTGTACCACCATACAATTCAGGTTCCACTGTCCGCGATTGCGTACCGCTACCACACGAAGCACTGCAATTACCCCATTCGGATACTTGGCAATCCACTGCGCATTCGTGCGCGTTGCACTTTTCTTTTTCAAATCCGCACAAAGTACCATTGGCCACGGGGTGTGTAAGAATAGTACGACTTTTCTCCCCACCACCACATGACGTGGAACACGCCGACCATGCACTCATTTTGCAATGAACGTCACACGGTTTTAAATTGCATGTTTTTTCGTACGCCGCTTGTTCCGTTGGGCACTTTCTCCCAGCAACGTTTGGTTGCACTGTTATGAACTTTTTGCTCAGACCTTCGCCACATGGTTCCGAACAATCCGACCATTCGGAAAGTTCACAATCGACGGGGCATTCGTGTACATTGCAAGTTTGCGTGACATCGCCACACAACGCACCATTGGCCACTGGTTGCTCTACAACAGTACGGGTTCTCTCACCACCACCACAGGTTTGAGAACAGGCCGACCATTCACTCATTTTGCATTGCACGTCGCATACTTTCAAATGACAAGTTCGTTCAAAAGCAGCTTGTGCTGTTGGGCATTGTACACCGGCAAAATTTGCGTGGACTTGCACGCTTCTGGTGCGATGACCTTTGCCACAGGGCTCCGAGCAGTTGGACCAGTCCGTAAGTTGACAATCGATGGGGCATGCAGCTGTGTTGCACACTTGCTTGGTGTTGTAGGACTTGCATTTCTTACCACCAAACACTTCAGCTTCAACAAGACGTGATTGTGTACCACCGCCACACGCCGCAGTGCATTTACTCCATTCACCGACGGTACAATCAATTTCGCATTGCCCGTCCAAACAATCAAACAAGACAGGAAGACATTTGTTGCGATTTTTTTCCAGTTGCTGGAACAAGGCTGGACCAGTTATGTTGTGCCCAAAAGATGGTGTGAAACCATTGTCTATGGATGATTGGACCAAGGCCACGTTTGATTTCGCCTCGCGAATGATAGCTGCATTGGTGTGAACCCTTTTCTTTGCCGCAAGCACGGCCAATTGGACGGTGGCGACTCTTTGTTGAAAGGCAACCGTGCCATCGTGAAGTTCTTTTTCAGCGGCCAGCAGGGCTGTTTTGGTCGTGTTTTCAGCATTGGCCATTTCCGTTTTGCGGGTGTCTTTTGCATTGGCAAGGACGGCCTTCATAAAATCTGATGATGCCTTTAAACAACGTGATTTTACACTCTTGGCGTCTGTGTGCTGCTGAACAATTTGTTTGTTCCATGTGTTTACGTTTTGTCCCGCGGCTTCGACGGCCGGCAACGGGGAAACATTTTCGTTGCCGACTTGCAACAAACTGGTCAGCTGTTGGTTTTCAGTGTCAGGGGACGCCGCAGCAATAAATTTGGACGTAGTGCCAATTTCTTTTGGAAACTTGGAAGACAATTTTGAATTTGACAATTGTTGTCTTAACAGATCACAATTCTCCCGGCTTTGCACTCTGTGTTTAAACCGAGTGTCACTGTTCGTTTGTAGTAAACTCGCTGCCGAACTTTGCGAACACGGTTTTAACCGTGCAACAAGACCTGCAATGTGTGTCACTGTCTCGGATTCAGAATTCAACATGTCTGTGGTTTCTTTGAAATGTTTGACACAATTGGCATCGCCTCTGTTTTTTTCTTTTTCACCGGTGGCAACAACACTTGCAAACGCTGTTTCAATGTGTTCAAATGAAGATTTGTTGAACGCAATGGCGTTGGTTTTTTGGTTTGCCACCGTTGCATTTAATAGTTGTTTCTCTGCCCCGACTTTTACTAGTTCCAAAGCTTTGTGCGTGCGTGCTTTTGATAATTTGATGCGGCCAATGTGTTCTTTCTTGGTGGATGCTTGTTCAACAGAATGCGCGTGTGCTACTATTTGATGGTATTTTTTTGCGCACGTGGCCAATTTCGGGGAGCACATGATGTGCAACCGTTTGATTTCTTTATAAAAAAAATCCAACGAAAAGGATGGCACACCATGCACGGACCTCAGCCATTTTGGGTTGGCAAGGGATTTGACATAATCCAAGTTGGATTGAAGATTCAAAGTCCGGGTAATTTTATCGTCCAATTCTTTTTGCACCCGTACCAGTTCTGGAAGATGCAGTGCACGAACACGTGTTAATTCTTGTTGAAACGCGGTGTGTCCCTCGTGATCCTCTTTTCCCGCTGCTGCAATCGCCTTTTCCCTCGTGCCTTGAGCACGGTCAAGTTCCATCTTGCGATTTTGTTTAGCCGTGGCATGCACTTGGTTCAAATTAGATGTTGCTGCACTCATGCATTTTACTTTGGCAGCATTTGCGGCTTGGTGTTGTTGGGCAATTTCCAAATTCAAAGACTTGACGTGTTGCGATGCTGCTTGCACTGGATCCATCAACCCATGTTTCTGATGGGTCACTGGAGAAGGTGTGGACGCCTCCATCTGTTTGGACAATTGTTGCTTCAACAATGCACAGCGCTTTTGTGTAACATTTTGAGCACTTCTGGTACTTTCGACTTGCAACAAATTGGTCAGATTTGTTTTTTCAGTATCGGGTGACGACGCAGCCATAAATTTGGACGTAGTATCAAATTCGTTTGGTGCAGTACCAACCGCACTGGCATCAAGCGGTGACGAGTTCGAGTGAGCCATTCCCCCATTTGAGTTGCCAATTTCTGTGTTCCCACATGTTGCTAATTTTCGAACAAGAGTTTGAATTTCCAATACCGTAGAAGATTTCGTATTTAATAAACTTGTGGTTTCGTCGTAATAATTTGTACACACAGCATCGTCTTTTTTCTTTTGTTTGGCACCGTCCACGATCACCGACGTGAAATATTTTTTAATGCGTTGGCTGGTAGTGTTTTCAAACGCAATGGCATTGTTTATTTGCTGTTGAATTGATTTTTTTAATATATCTTGCGTTGCGGTTGCAATTTGTAATTCATAATCTCTGATCGTACGAGCTTTCACCAAGGCCTCCTCGATCGTCTTTTGTTTCGTGATTGCAACATTCACCGGTGACTTTACGGTCGCCACAAGTGTTGAAAAGAGGGTACCGAAGGCATCGTCTATTTTGCCTTGTTTGTCGGCGGGAGCACCAACACAAGTGTGAGCTACTTTGGCCCGTTCCATAATTTCAGAATATGCTTGAACTATTTTCATGGACGGGGTGCCAGTTGTGTTTTTCCAGTCGCGGCACATGGTACCGTGGTAGGGAAACGGGCACTGGCATTCAAAAGATGACCCGTCGTGTGGTGTGCATTTTCCATCAAACGAACAGGGGTTGGGCGAGCAGGGGGAGAGTTCATCCGCAGCTACTTGGACTGTTAAGGCGCCGGTTAAGGCCATAAAAGTGACGACTAGTAGCGGTAATATTTTCATCGCCCTGAATGAATGTGAGGCTCCGGTTGTCAATGATTCCAGTCTAGCCGTTGTTATGGGTGGGTGGTGGCATCACTTGCGGTGTAAATGGGTTGTTGGTGAAGTTTTAAACATCAGGAAACACCCCCTGTTTGTTGAAATGGGTGGGCAGATTCAGTTGGCAACAACTTTAGGTACTTTTGGTTCCTCGATTTGAATCAAGTATGTTACTGTAAGACGGGGTTAAACTGTGCAAATCTGCCATTCTTTGTGGTGTTGTCCGGGTGTTTTTCTTGGGTTACAAGTGAATATGCTTTTTGCTGGCACACCTGTATTATAAATTACAAAAAGTGAGGTTGGTACAAAATAATTTTTTTCTATTGTTCAACCAGACGTACCGGTAGGTAGGTAGCGGGTAGTGAAATAGGTAGGATGTACATTGTGTGTTGTGTGTATGTGTACTGTATGTATGTGTTACACAATACAGAATACAGTACCGGAGTACATGCGTGTATGTGTACAGGTTGTTCATCTTGATACAATAAATCATTTCACTTTTTTCCAACTTTTTTCACTTTTTTACGTGTACCGTGCACACATGTTCACCTCATTTATTATCTCTTTTTTGTTGTTCTTCTTCTTCTTTGTCAGGCCGTCAAATTCACCAGGAATGTCCTTGTATTTTGTACGGTGTTTGTGGTTTTTGAGCTGTGGCTAGTGATTTTATTTTTATTTTTTGTTGTTGTATGAGAACAAAACACCTGCCCACCGCCCCTTGTTGCCACCTGGCAATTTTTACGAACAAAAAGAAGTTTCATAACTGCTGAACTGCTGCAACAACAAAGCAACAAAGCCGGCCGTACCATGCACAATCCACCAACGAGTTGACAAAATTAAACAGTCCGTCACATTCCAACATTTCAACACAAAACTCACTTTCTTTTCAAAACACCACAACAGTTGTTGAACTACTTCCCACACAAACAACACCGAAGAAAAAAACCTAACCACCCCACCAAACCTCAACCATGGACAGCTCAAGAGATGCCTTAACGAACAACGTCAACGCATTGACCAACGTACTGGACACCATTCGATCGATGGTACATAACAACGATCTCATTTCATTACAACAACCCCATGCAATTCCAAACAACAAAGCCATTGTCAAAATACCCCATCCACCACCAAGCCGCCACGATCAACTACTTTCTTCAACACCATCGCTCCCTCTTCCCCCCTCACAACAAACATCAAGATCTTCGTTACCCATGTGGAGTGAATTGGGTACAAAAACTTCCAGGAAACATCCCATACGACCCACGTCTCTGGCACGTGGTAAAAATTATCTCAAATTCAAAAGGTTGTACGTGAATCCCAGGAACGGTCGTACCTCTGTTTCATTGGCAATGTTACGATTTGGGAAAGGAAAAAGAAAAAGACCCACCCCAAAAAAGTCATACAAAAGGAAACGTCCCGTTGCTCGGCGGTCCACTGCTTCTGCAACCAAACAACTTCACTCTCGCAATCAAGTACCAGAAACCAATGGCGCGACAACTGATGCCCCCACAATGCGCATTGATTTTGGCCATTCAAATTACCCGAGCGAACGCATTGCTGCTTTTTTTAGTCCTGAATGTGGTATATTGAGTCCACGTACGTTGGAACTCGTTCGAAATACCGTCAAGATGGCCAACAAAAGGAAACGGTTGCGACGCTACCGTGACAAGTATGCGTCCGTGACAAAAGCTAAAAAAGACAATCAAGTACCCCCCAAATTGAATTCGTATGAAAAACGTGCCGTGTTGAATTCAATTGTTGAAGCAGAAAAATTTATATGGGCCTCAGAGCCAGGTCAAGTTCTATCCATGGAAGAAGTGATAGCAAATCCTTTGTTGACAAATGAAGAAGACGAAAACAAAGAAGAAAACGAAGGGCCCGAAGAGGTAGAGGGAGAGGGGGAAGAGGCAGAGGAAGAGGAAGAGGAGGGAGAAGAGGAAGAAGAGGAAGAGGAAGAAGAAGAAGAGGAAGAAGAAGAAGAAGAAGAAGAAGAAGAGGAAGAAGAAGAAGAGGAAGAAGAAGAAAAGGAAGAAGAAGAAGAGGAAGAAGAAGAAGAGGAAGAAGAATTTAGTGGTTGTTGGTGGGTAGCGGGAGAACGGTCTTGTGATCTTATCGAATATGATCCTTATACAATGCGATGGTTGATCGAAGTGTTTGATGCAGAACCGGAAGAAGACGAAGAAGAGGAAGAAGAAAACGACCAAGATGCAAACAGTACCACCACCACAGACGAAACCAAAGAAACGAGTCAAACCGCCGATGACGACAAAGAAGAAGCAGCACCACCCGCACAAAACAGACGATGGGCAGAAAGGAATGATTTGTTTTTTCCAGGAAAAGAAGTAAGTAATTTGTAGCTGCACAACGACCAAAATTTTTGTAACTTGCCAACAAGGCCAACCCTAACAACATTGTTCTGATTTCTCTGATTCCCTCTTTGTTTATTTGTTTCAAAACACACAACAACAAAAAGGATTGGGACCCATTTGTTAAAATTGCTGAATTGATCGATGAAATCAGAGAAATAGCAATATTAAGACGGTCTTGGGAAATATATTACACTGCCCAAGATGTACCTCGAGGGGTACATATTTCCTACACGTCGAATGCCAATGGCACTCGTCCTCCATTGAATGATGCAGCAATTGAATACGTCAAAAATTCCATTCACAGTGGGTTGCCACAATCTGCGTACGCAAGAGGGATTGTGAAAAATCAAATTGAACCCAACATTTCAAAAGTGCACAACATATCAAGAATTGCATGGGCGTTTCGTTTTAATTTTGCCGGCATTGTTGTGAGTAAACAAGAACATCTTCAACGTGCACATTTGTTTGGTGTTCCAGGATATGGCAAATGTGTGTTGGCTGCAGCCGATACCACAAAGTTTTGGAAAGTCCAAGCAAGTGACAGTGACAGCAAAGAAATTCCTTTTGATTTGACAACGTGTTTGGCTTCAAGTTCGAGTGTGTCTTTGGAGCGTTTTGAAAGAAAATTAAAATCTTTGTCGCAATTGGAAAGTGCATCGTTGGACGCGAAATGGAGAAAACCGGTAGCAGTGTTGGCACGGGATGTGGTGGAAGAATGGTAAGTGAAAATAACTTTTTTGGCCTGCAACCTTTTTTTTTGTAGTTTCTCGACTGTTTGGACTGATTTGTACTGATGTGTTGCAATTGTGACACCTTGACCACTTGTGCAGGCTCAATCCTTTGGTCGACGACATTGAGGGCTATCGAAACAGCATCATGTTTTCCATGGTGACTCGGTTGGAAGTACAAATGAGAGAACAATTGATTGAAGCATTATTGATCTCAGCACAACATTTCAACGATCGTTTAAAATGTATGCAAATGACTGGTTTGCCCATTGTGTCCGCCCAACTTAAATTAGTAAAAGCTACCAAGACCAGGGGGGTGTCCGTACGAATGCAACCGCCCGTCAAAAAAATCATTGCCGGTTTAGGTGGGGCTGTCAAAACACTTGTCAACAATGTCAATTCCAACTTGTTTAGTCTAGTCGGTATTGTCATGCCTTTGTTGACAGATTATGGCAATTCTCTTTCTTTTTTACATGGCCGCGATCTTGACATAGATTTTGCAAACGTGTACGAGGAAAATAAAAAATTGGTCACCTGTGTGGAGCAACCTGTCATAGAATTATTGTCTACGTTTCAAACATGGATTGGAGACGTAGAAAAAACCGTTTCGGTTGCCACTGGATCCAATCGCAAAGATGCCGTCCGTTGTCTTTATGATTTAGCAACATTAAAAAACAAGTTGCCCACCCTTGCACCAGATTCAATTCGACTTGCCAAATTATTGGATGTTGATACCACAAGTACTAAAAAACACATGAAAAACATGATCCAAAAACACATTGAAACGATCAGCAAACAAATATACACCAGCGTCATTGAACAAAACACAGAAGCGCTGCGTAAGCACAGCGAAGGTTTAAAATTATTGAGGAGACAACCCAATGATGCTGCTGAACTTCGTCTTCAAATTGATTTGGCGTGCCGCGAGGGGGGCATTGATAAATTTTGTCGACCCATTTGTGAAGAATTTGTGTTGCCCGTCGTTCAAACCTTGGACGACATGCATGCCATGGGGTTAACATCAACCCCTGAATTGTTGTCCAATTGCAGCAAAGTATTGGCCGCACCACGTGCTCTCATTGCAGTTGCTACCACGTTTGCCACAAAACGTGGCCCTCTGGTCAAACATTTCGCGGAACAATTGCATCATCGTTGTTTAAAACTGCGTGAAAAAATAACAAGTTTAGCACCCACGATTGAACAATTTGAAAACCATGGTTTATTAAAATACAGTGGAACCGGTATTGATAAAGGTATGGATCAATTGGGGGATATTGAATCCAATGTCAACGATGGTGAAATATTGGACCATCATTTACAACGAGCCAAAGAAGAACAATCAAGTATCGAAAAAAGTGAACAATTGTTGGAATTGGATGGGCATGACTTTTCATTCATGAAAAATGCAACAGTGAAGGCTAATCCTCACATTGAATTGTGGAAATTGGCGGTCATGTGGAAAGAAGCGGAAGCGGAATGGAAATTAAAACCTTTTTGTCGGAGTTTTGCGAAACCAAGTGAAGTGAAAAGAAGCATTGTCACGTGGGTTGCAAATTTAGAAACTTTAGGGGCTATCTTTCGCAACAGAAAGTTATCAGGACCGGCAAGCATCGTGGATTTGCTTCAACGATCCATTCGTACGTTTACGAAACATTTGCCTGCCATCGAATTGCTGCGGCACAAAGGAATGCGTCAACGCCATTGGGATCAAATGATGAAAATTGAACAAAATTCGACAATTAATGAGTCCATCGTATCATTGAGTGAAATATTAGCCCTGAAATTGTCATTCAGTGCAGTGGTAACCGTGTCAAGACGTGCCGCACAAGAATATAAAATTGAGTGCAAATTGAAGCAAGTCGGCAAAAATGTGGGCCGCTCTATTTCTGTAATCACTGGTGGCCACAGTGGTAGCAGTATGAATGCTGCGTTGGCCGAAGAACCAATGTCACCAACATCGCCGACTTCAATGGGTATCCACAAATTGACCACTCAAACGTACCACAAACTGTATGCCATACTTGACGAAGCCTCTGTTGTCATTTACCAGCTTTCCATATCCACCCCATATTGTATCCCACACCAAGCCGACATAGAACACACTGCCATCAAAATTAAACTTGCGTTGGAAGTGCTTGATCAACTCATGTCTGTTGGTGCGTTGTGGACGTCGCGACTTTCTTTTCTTCAACATGTGCCCAAAGAAGATTTGTCCAAATGTTCACCAACGTTGGTTAAATTATTGGATTTTATAATTGCGCCATGGATCAAATTGCAAAAAACATTGATGCATACACGGATTTGTGACATGGGTGAAAATCGAATCAATGCGGCGGTCAAATTAATTTTGAATCAAATGGAAACATGTGCGGCCAGTTTGAATGATTTTTTGTCCAAACAAATCAACTTGTATCCTCGACTTGGAAATCTTTCCGAAAAACAACTCATTTCTTTAATTGCATTGTTGTGCAATCCCAACAATACTGCTGTCGCCGGTGAACAGCACCAACAACAACAGCACACTGCTGCTCCAACCATATCAAATTTATTGCCACTGATGTTTGCTTCGGGGATAAAAAATATTTCTCCTGAAAAAGGAACGGCAACAGCATTTGATGGTATTCAATTATCATTTAAACGCGTCCGTCTTCATTCAGTCACCCCAACCTCGGCGTTGAATGATATACTTGGTATCGTTGGTACTGTGTCGGTCAACATGAAACATGCTTTGGCGTCCAATGTTGTCGATGCCGTCAAGCAAACGCAAGGTATATTGTCAACAGCATTGCAACCTGAATTTTGGAATCCAATGTCGACATTACCTGAAGTTAGAGAACGTACTGTTGCCATGGCATGGACAAAGAGTATTGAAAATATTCTTAACAGTCACAACAACGATGCTGCTGGACAAAAAAATGAGTTGGCAACCATTGTTGAGCAAATAAATGGTCTCTTAAAAACATGTGAGTCCTCGGAAAATGCATTTGCTTTGCTTCATGGGTCAGAACAATTGATTGGTCTCAGAGACAACACAGAGCATTTGATTCAATACCTGACTGATCACGATGGCCTTCGTACATCGGATGTTGCTTGGTTGTCTCAATTTCGAGTTTACATTGATTCAGACTCGGAGAAATGGACTTTGCAAACACAAGCGTGCAATGAGGGGGTAAGTTTTGGGTTGGCATTTGGAAGTCGGAGTGGTGCTGTTGCCACTTCTTTACTGCATACCAGCAGTGACATATCAAATTCAACACGATACATACGTGCGGTATTGTTAAATTCTGCCATGTGCAGAGCAACTTCTTTTGCAGGATCACAGTACAATTGTTTTGGCTCGTCCAAAGTGTTTGCTGAAGCCTGCATGAAAAAATTTGCTGGATTTTTAGGAAGAATGTACCAAGCATACGACTGCATCAATACGAATAACATTACCACCACAACACGTGTCGATAATATTTTGTTGTCAAATGTGTTATCAAATGGAATTTTTGTCATCCACAATTTACACCGTGCAACACCAAAACTTCGGTCATTGGTTGCTTCGGCCGTACTGGATGTGCAATTAAGCATGAGTACAAACAGGAGGAATCATTTTGGCAAATCAAAATTTTTAGGAATTGATGATCCGATCGTATGCATCACCACGGCAGATCATCATGCATGGAGCCAACATTTTATATCATCGATTGAAGAAACAACGTTCCGGCGAGTGGGTCTGTTTTTACCCAGTCCCTGTGAAGTGGTGCAAGTAGTATTAACCGCGGGTGGTTTTTCCTTTGCGTCAAATGTTGCTACGTTCATTGTGACAGCCGTACAAGACAATACAGCTTCTATCTTTGTTTGTTCGGCTGTTGCCAAGCAAGCTGTATCTTTCCATTCAAGTGAAAAAAAAGTCATGTCAACATTCAAAACACCAATGGATTGGGAAATGTGGTGTGCGTCATTGGCGTTGCATGTTTGTACTGGATCTGAAGAACCAGCCAAGTTTGTCAAAGAAAACACTACGAGTGAAACGTCCGTTGAACCACAACAGTCCACAACAACCAACAATATCATAAGTGGTGTCACGCATTCATGTTTGTTGCAACTTGCATCCCATGTCAAGCAAGCAATGGCATTGCAGTCGTCGGTCATTGTGTATGGCCATTCAATGTCAGGAAAAACCAGAATCATTGCTGAAGCTGCTCGTGGCAATACATTGGTACGACCGGTACTGTTTGGTTCCATTCCAGTGTCGGAAATGATTGCATCCTACGACAACATCACACACAAATGGAACTACGGATACATTCCTACGGCATTGACAGCATTGACCCCGACATGGTTGGTACTGGATGGTGATATGGATGCAGCTGCGTCTGGTACGTCTGCCACCACACCTGTTGCCGCCCATTACAATTCCCTCATGGGCCATTTTTCAACTTTGTTTGAATCATCGAGACGTTCGTTTGGAGAACAAGAAAATACACGAAGTCTGATCATGCCGGATGGAGAATGTTGTGTCGTAACTAAAAATTCGGGGATCATCGCGGAAACCGTGTCGCTTTCCAGTTTATCACCTGGTATGGTTGCGTCTAGCATGTTGGTGCATGTTGAAGATCCTTTCCATGCATTGCATCATTCAGAATCTTTCAAACAAGAAATCTTTGATTCCTTGATGCCAAAATTGATTGGAGTGGAACCAAATGTATTGGTGGATCTTGTAGCCATGATGCAAGCATTGCTGCGTTCTGAATTGGTGGTTGACATTCCCACCTGGTACTTTCGTTCAATTGTTTTGCTTCAAAATGCACTTGTGTCCGATTGGCAATCCGAAGCTGGCATGAAGAATGCTGATCGTGCAGGAGTTACTTTTGGATCAGTCGCATCAATGTATGCTGTTGCAAATGTTTTTGGTGCCGTGTTGCAAAACTCCACGTCTACCATTTCTCTGGTCTTTGAAACTGCTTGTTGGCGAGTCATGAATAAAATTGGATATCCTTACCCCGAAGGTATCAAGCAGTCGGAATGCAATGTACGTGACTTTCGATTTGACCCAGTAAATTTGAAATGGAAAAATTGGTTCAATGAATATACTAAATCGTACGGCGAACAATTTCACATGCATTTTCAAGAACTCAAATTCAACTCAAACGAAAGTGAACTTGGGCATTTTATTATTGATACTATGATGCGGACTGAAAATACCAATTTGCTTGTGCTGTACGAACATGGTTATGGTCGTGATCCATTGATTTGTGTGGAAGATTCATTGAGATTTGATTTTAAAGACAAAGCACATCTGTCGATTCCGCACGAACGATTTTCTTGCCAGCACAATTCAAACATGCAACGGTCCATGTGTACCATATTAAAACGAATGTTGTCTCGTCAAAGTCAAGGAAAGTGGGCGTCCAAATTGTCCGAACTGTCCAAAGAAGACAATGCCCGAAAGCAAAAGAAAATAGTATTGATTGTGGAAGATATTAATGTACCTCAACCGATGATGCAAACACAACTGGATCAATGTGTTACAAACCCACAGGATGTGATTCGAGGCATAGTGAATTACAAAGGGATGTGGGGTGTTGAAAGATTGAACCAATGGGCTCAATTGCAAGACATTCAAGTGGTGGCTTCCTCTTGCAAGCTTGTTAAATCAAGATTGACATGGAATTTATTTCCCGTCTGTTTAGCAACACCTAAAAAAGAAGAGTCTTTGTCAATTTTTGTTGAATCCGTTTTGAATACAATTGGATTTTCTGATTTTAAAATTCATTTCAACCAAAGGGAACTGTCCTTGTTTCATCGTTTAAAAAAAGCAACGGTGCATTTGTTTGTAGGATTGCACCATTCGTATGCACGGCAACGGCAGCCACAAATGACTTTAATGCATCCACCGATGCTTTCGTACGTCATCAAAATGTGGAGTGGAAAATTGCATCAAATGTTTGTTGCACCAGTCACGGGAAACCGTCTTGTTGACAGCCGTTATTTTGTGCAAGCATACAGAGAAGAAGTCAATCGAGTCTTTTGTTGTACTTGGTCGGAACAAGCGGCAAATGATGATGACAATACCAGCAATGATAAATTAAACAGTCAACTTAAAGATGCTTTGAAAATGAATGATCTTCTGGATCCCGGACAATCGTCGTCCGAATTGAAAGTGCTGCGTACTACATGCAAACAACAAATTGAAAGAGCACTGCATACAGCGTGGTTGGCGGATAACATTGATAGTATTTTTATAGTGGCCGATTCGCCGTCATCGCTGGTGACAAACGTGGTTCGTGAAGTTGCAATACAATCCACAAACGACTGGGTTGTTTTAAGGGGGAACTTTAACCGCAACAACATTGAATTAGAAGAAACAGCAGTGGCACCAACATCGTCGCATCACAACACTTCCAAACAACTGATCATATTGAATGCACTTGACATGACCGGAGATCAGACTGCCCGGCTTGCTGCTGCAGTAAAGGATGGACAAAGTCAGGCGCGCGCAGCAACCATTGTTGTTGTTTCTCAAAAAAACATGCAATTGATTCAAACCATGTGTACACACCATCCATGGCGTTGGTTGACCGTGGTAGAACCTCCACCCAATCAAAATGAACTCGTTCAACCAATATTAAACGATCCAAATGTTTTTATACCACAGGCTGAAGTAAAACTTTTAGCAGAAATGTTTGCGGTGACGGAACTCGTCTGGACAGCAGAATTAGGAATCAAACCTCAACGCCACACATTTGAAAGTGCTGTGCATACGTTGGAAATATTAAACCGAGCTGCACTTCGAGCATCGACCTCTTTGTTGGCATCAACAACAACGGCACTTGAAACGGTTGAAGAAACCAAACGGGTCATGGAAGAACATTTACCAGCATCCATTGTTTTACAAGAAAAATACATTGAAACACTCAAACAAGCGGCAACGGGGTGTCATGAAAAACAAACCATCACTATCGCTGCCTTGGAAGCTGCAGAAGAAACGCAAAGGATTTTTGTAACAAAAACCAATGTGCAACATGAGAACGCAGTGCGTGAAAAAAAATTTGCTGTTCAACAACACACCAATGCTGGCAACAGTGCTATAACACACGGCCAAACATTAATCTCCACTGTTACAAAACAAATTTTGAAACGTGAGCTGGGAAAGTTGACTCAAAAGGCTTCTTCTTTTACAAACTCGCACATTGATCTTGTCAATGGCATTTGTAAATTGTTGGGCATCAAGCGAGCAAAAAAGAAAAAAAAGAAATCAAAAAAGAACAAAGTTGTTGGAATCAGTGACGAAGATTTACCAAAAATGTTTGTCGATCTGTTGTTTGATCAATTGATTGGTGCTGACGACGCCAAACAGTATCTTTCTGAAAAAGCAATTGCTTCTCCACCGTCTATACCACTTTCTCTTGCAACCAACAAAAAGAAAAAAGGCTCGGGTTCCACGGCCAAAGCTGCGGCCGCTGCATGGGTTGCATTGCACTCGTGGGCTCTTGCAACAGTTGCCTACGTCGTTGCACTTCATACCACTGCTGAAAAACAAGAAATGTTAGACATCACGGAAAAAACTTTGCAACAGGAAAAATCTGAACTTGCGTCGCGCCAAATTTGTCGAGCTGAATCAGCACTGCAATTGAAAGCAGAAACAGCAGCTGCGGAAACGGCAATTGTGGAAGCAGTGGAACATATGAAAGATTTACATGAAAATTTAGAACGTTCCACCAGATTCATTGGTTGTCTTGTGCCGGCAATCAGCAGTAAGTGGCAGCGGCAGTTGATGGACTTGGGCCGAGACAGTGGTAACAGCAACAACGGTTCCACCAGTAGCAACAGCACCAACACCAGTGGTCGATTAAATCCTGGTCAGATTCCAGCAGAATTAATTTCTTTGTTGGCCAGTGCTTCATTGTGCTTGCTTGGTCCATTGTCCACGAAAGCTAGAAATCAATGTCGCAGCAAATGGGTTGAATGCATTCATCGTCATTTAAACATTCAAATCGATTTGGATGCAACTTTGGCCTCCGAAACGATACGTTTCATTGAAACATCAGTCGTGTCACATTTGCTGACTTTTTTGCTTTGTAAATCGTTGGCGGCAGATGCACACCGGACGCATCAAAGTACAACTGTGCATACAATGGCTTCGTTTTTAGTCGGGTGGTCGGCGCACGCCATGAAAATTGAAAACTTAACTTCGGTGTGTCTTTTGACCTACTGGGGAACAAACACGATTGTTGTGGACCCCGACGATCATATGAAATGGGTGCTTCAAAAGTATTGCAACCCAGACAGCAATGGAAGCAGTTCCAAGACCAATTTCAGTTCCAGAAGAAACACCGATCAATTGTTGCCCGCATTAAACCCCTCGCAATTTGTTCGTGAACTCCCGAAAACCTTTGATGATGTTGCTTGGAGCAGCAAGCATCACATCATTGTTGTTGCTTTGCGTGTGAACCAACATTGGCTTCGGTATCGTTTGGCACGCACGTTGGATAAATCCACGTCCACACGCGTAAAACGACGTTCAAGTGTTTCGTCAAGCCAACGCAAAAGAAGAAACAGTGTTGCGCAAGGCAATGTTGACAGTGAAAAACGTGCATTGGTTGATTTAAATGTCGTCAATGAAAGTCGTTCCATTGCAACAAACATTTTGATGGCTGGTGTTTCAGAGTTGGGAAACCATGAGCAGCATGACATGTTTACCAAGGACAACATTGAATTATTGAATCGTATCACCAGCAGTGTGCAATCTTTGTCTCAATTGGAACTGCGTCGCAAACTTTTGCAGAAAGAACTTGAACAAAACATTTCCAGTGCAAACAACATTCTTACCACGAAAGAAGATAGTTTTATTTCGAAAACAATTCAAATTTTTTTAACGCTTGGCATGGCAAAGCGTTTGCCAAACATCATGAATTTTACTCAACTTGAAAACATGATGGTGACATTAAAGGCACAAAGAGTGCAGAAAAGATTGACGAAAGATTTTGACAAAGCTGTATTTGTATCGTTTGTACAGTGGATATGTCGCAACATGCATGAACAAGATTCTTTGTTTGCCGTTTTACACGTCGCCTCGTTGCATCCATTGGTTCAAGAATCCTCCCCAGAAGTTTGGGAGGCATTGTATTCATTGCCCACGATCATTGAAGCAATTGAGCTCGGTACTGTTACTGATCCCGGTACCGTTGCTGACCTCGGTACCGTTGCTGACATTTCTGACACGGCAAACGTTCCGCCGTGGTTATCGAATGAAACCTTTCAATTGTGCGTCCAATTGTCCACGAAATTGCACATTTTGCGAAATCTTCCACAAGCTTTGCTGGATCCAACTCTGGCACGGCAATGGCAAAACCAAATGCAATCTACAAACGGTATGGAACTGTTTGTGGCACCCGATTTTGATGGGTGTCGTTTGTCCACCAAGTCCAAGGATGTTCATTCGATTCGCAAGTTGATTTTGTGCATTGCTCTTCAACCCAAACGTTATCTTTTTTATTTTCGTTGGTTTACTCGCCAAATTTTTGGTGGTCCAGAATGTTTTGACGTGGAAAACAATCATTTGGTGGGTTTGGAATGCACTTCTCTTTCTATTCGTCAATTGTTTTTAGTACAACCCATTAAAGCTCCCATTCATCTTTGTTGCGATGATTTTGGTGTTGACAGCATCAATCAAGTGTTGGTTGCTGGTCAGTTGTCTGGTTATTATTTCAATCGTTCAAACAGTGCATATCGTAGAGTTTTGCCACCAGGAAGCATGCAAATTGCTGTCCGAAGCATTTATGAATTAGACCCAACGCGAAAAGATTATTCGACCTTTATGGAAATGGTCAACAATTTCATTCGTGGTGGGGGGTGGGTTGTGTTGATGGACGCACATCTTGACCAACAGTACCCGGGGTTGATCTCTTTGTTTGCTTTGGTAGAACATGCCGCTGTAGTCTCCAAATCTTTGCACCCAAAGTTTCGTTTGCTGTTGGTCAGCGAAACACAAAACAAAACATATGTTCCCGCATTTGTACCCGATGAGTATCGATTGTCGTTTGACGCTGACCATCACAGTGCTTGTCATTCTGTGTTGCGCCATTACATGAACGGTTACACCTATAAACCCTCCAACGACCGAAGAATTCGTAAAATATATGTTGCTGCTGCTTATTTTCACGCAATGTTGTGTTCTACTTTTATCTCCACGTCGTTGTCGGTGAAATGCCCGTATGGTGCCTCTGATTTTCAAACAATGTTGTATTTGATTGAGGTCTTGATCGACGATTCAAACATTCGTTTGGCGGAAGAGGATGTGTGTACTGTGTTTAAACGTGCTTTGAAAACGACGTACGTGGATTTAGATCCCTCGCATTTTAATGAATGTGTACGGGTGGTGTTTGGTGATGACGAAAGCAACATTTGGCCACTGGGGGTGCCGGAAAAAGCAGCGGGCAATCGGATGGCGACTATGGAATTTGCTAGAGGATTGTAAAATTGTGCAGGTAATTTTTCTAGTCTTTATTTGTTTAGTACTGAAATAATATATATATGATGTACTGTGTGGCGCTTTTTGTTCAGCCCATCGCCAGCATGCAACTCGTAATTTGTCGTTGTTGAGGTTTCACTCGCACTAACGTGCATGGGCAGGTGGCAGTGGAGCATGGGCATGTTTGGCGCACGCTTTGCAGTGTTTGTGCGACG
>Ga0115005_10001408_pt1 | contig 19056 bp, 19 predicted proteins | sample ArcOceMetagenome_FD_87163 | JGI IMG/M metagenome (GOLD analysis project Ga0115005, IMG submission 87163) | Marine eukaryotic phytoplankton communities from Arctic Ocean - Arctic Ocean - Greenland ARC118M Metagenome | ecosystem: Environmental > Aquatic > Marine > Oceanic | place: Arctic Ocean... | reverse complement strand
TACACGAGGAATCGCTTATTTAGATTATTCGGCTCTTCTAAATTTGGCAAACCTGCGAGTGCTGCATTGCGAATCGCTTCTGAAAACCAGTTTCCTTTCCCCAAGGGTTTTGGAAATGAAAAGGTTTATGTTCCTGCGATGGAAGAAACACTACGTGTACTGTCTCAAAAAACAAACTTTCCCAAAGATGATAACGATGATACAATGGATGATTATTGCTCTGACGAGGAATCAGAAAGGGTAAGCGTTCACACGATAGGTTTACGTTTGAAATATCAATCACGCTCAAGAAGGTGCACTAACGAATAATTCACACTCCAAAAACAATAGCGCTTTGTTTGGGACGACCACGCACAGGCTCTAGAAATGACACTGGTGACTCCGTCGTTTGAAGCTCTCAAGAGTACAGATGTACGTATCTTGAATATAGAATCGTTGGATCCCGATAAAAAATACACAGGTCAATCAAATCCCAGTACACGTAGGCAATTTCAAGTAAATTCTCATCCAAACTCACTGGCGCATAGAAGATCCTCCTCTTCTTACACAAACAATCTTGGCCCTTCTCCTTTTCTTATGCTAGAAAGCTTCATAAACAAGAATCTTGCAAATCGAAAGAGTGTGAACGGAGCCATACGGGCATGGACAGTTGAGTCTTCTTCTTCCTCTGAAGATCTGACAATGATAATATATCAAATCAAAGGAAATCGGTGGTGCGAAAATATCCAGAGATGCCACAAAAGTAACAATGTGATGTGGAATGTATCACTTAGCGATATGTCGTATTGGCAGACTTGTCACGATCCCGAATGCAGGATGATGGGGTATCGTGGAGAGGTTCATGTGTTGCCCGAAGATGTACAGCGCGCTTCCAGGCAAATAATGTTGGAGAAGAAATTTGAGGTCGACGATGAGTTCGAAGCTGCTATCGCATCTTTGGATATACCAGGGGTGACTACTAGCAATTTCAATGAATCTACTACATCTGAAACGCAGGACGCAGAGTTCGAGGCAGCATTGCACGAAGCTCTGGAGTCCAACCCCGAACTCTACCCATGAGATTTCATATTCATTTTTATCGTTCGTACAACTTGTATCTGGTTCTACAATGTTTAACTGATTTTACAATTACTGTATTTGATCTTTACGGTCGGCGTAATTACATGATAATTCATTGTGATCAACTCAAATCGTTATCTTGCCTAGCGTTTTTAGCTCCGGGTCTTGAATGATGTGGCGCCAGTTTGTCAAAAGTTTAGTACTGTACCTAGATTGATTCGCAAGAAGTTGGCCTCCACTTTACCTTCGACATCATTAATATAACTGAACTCAGAGGGCTCGACTGAAACTTGTACATCTTGCTGGACATCTTTTTCCATTTTCATATTTCGCAAATATATGAATTAAAGCCATCCTTTTGCCTCATGAACGACCTAAACTTCCGTAACTCATTTGGGTCGTAGTTGGCGTGGCTTCTCGTGTCAGTGGTATTCATATTTTCAAGAGACGACTGTTCATTATAAGGTCATTCGATACCTAATAGAAAAAATGGACTGTTGGTCCGGTCCACATCTGTCATTTGTGGGTCATGCACTGACCTCTCGGATTCCATGCATGAAAACTAGTCAAAATCCACGACTTGGTTGTCAAAAAACTAGTTTTCGTAACAACTACAGTAGTGAGCGTTTGAAACCCGTGAAGCTCACACAAAGAACATGGTGGGGATAAGCTAAATATTGCTGTACTGATTATGTGATTTGGTGTAATATAGATGGATATCTAGCATCACCTAGAGTGGGGGGTGAAGAGGTTGTTTTTGTTTTTGACGATGTGCATTTCTGTCGGAGAATAGAAGTGAGAATGTTCCTCGATTTGTTGGGGGGTTATCTTGGGGTTATACTATTGTAAAATTACGGTTGAAGGATTTGAATGATGCAAAAATTAAAAAAAACAGCATTTGAATTTCCCTCAACTTTTACAAACCGCAAACTCTTTTACAACATCACTCCATTACAATCATCAATTGACGAACCTGATCCATAGTCAGTCAAAACGAAAGATCAACCCAACCTCTCCATATTTGACATTGAAATAAACGCTACAAAATGGTGAATCAAGGTAAAGAAGAGGGATCTATTAATAGAAATCAATCTCTCACCGATGATCTAGCGAGTAAAGCTACAAAAGAAGATAATCATCGATTTGATCTTGGTTCTAACAACAACAACAACAAGAAGTTCAATGATGATACCAAATCAAAAGATTCCCACTGTAATATAGAAGGACATAATTGTATGCAGCAAGATTGGAAGAAAGACAACAAGTACCTGGCATTCAAATACGTCACAGCTCTAAAAATCTTGCCACTACAAGAACTTGCTTTCAACTGCGTGGACGAATTACTACAGCAACAGCAGAATCGTAAAGAGAAACAGGCTGAAGATTGTGTGAAGAGTAGCACCACCAAAGCATATAATGTCGACGATATTCTCTGGTCAAAAGAACCAAGACTATTTGCTCTCGAATACAACAATGAAGGGAAAAGAAAATACATCTCATCACACTTGGGCCGGTTTATTCATTATTACTGGAGAGAGTGCGATGCCAAGGACCGGCACTATTATGAATTGATTAGGGAGAAAAATCCTTGCCGCTTATATTTTGATATTGAATACAACAAACGAGCGAATCCCGGCATATCAGACGAGACTAACGAACTGCTCCTAGAGGAATTCATATCAGAGTTAGTATCAGAACTCAAGACAAGATTTAACCTATTGATAAGCAGAGAACATATTGTGGACCTCGATTCGTCAACAGATAAAAAGTTCTCCAGGCATTTTATTGTCCACTTGCCAAAGAAAGAATTGTTTGCAGATGCTGTAACATGTGGCATATTTGTGAAAAGACTAATCGGGAGACTTGCAGAAGAAGTCGCCACAGGGGAAATGGCGACAAAGGGCAAACCTATTCTTCAAAAGTATCTGTTTATGTATACGAAGGAGTGCTCTGAAGGTTCTGATGACGTTCACCGTCGTGCTCATATCGAACGCCCAAAAACGTGCTTTGTGGATACTGGAGTGTATACAAGAAATCGTATCTTTCGGATACTTGGTTCCATGAAGAACGGAAAGCCCACGTCGGCCACATTGAGGATAGCTTCTACCAATGAATTCCCATTCCCCGCCCGATTTGAGAATTCTCTGTTCTACAATCGGGGCGAAGCCGTCGATAGCAGTGAGGCTGAAATAAATGTAAGAAGGTCGCATGTATTTGCAATAACTTGCAATGAATGATGACTGACAATGCATCTGTTCTTTGCATTTATATAGAATTGGGGTTGGAATGATCACGCTCGAGCATTAGTAGATACATTCGTGATACCGATCGAAGAAGACCGAAGAGGAATATCGATATTAGAAGAAATCAATGCAAATATGAGCACACAAAACCAGCAAACATTGACCGCCATCTCAAGCAAATTTTCCAATCCTACCTTGGCATCGACGTCAGCCCGAACAACCAACAAAATGGGTTCATCGCCATTTTCGGCATTGGATAGCTTTGTTCGCACTAAGCTTGCGATGCGTAAAAGTTTGAATGGGTCTATTCGCTCCTGGTCTATGGATTCCGAGAGCAATAATGGAGAATACGACGAACTTTCCTCCAGTGTAATTACATATCAAATCAAAGATAATAGATGGTGTGAGAATATCCAACGATGTCACAAGAGCAATAATGTAATGTGGCACGTATCTATTAGTGAGTTGAAGTATTGGCAGTCATGTCATGATCCTGACTGTCGCATGGCATCATTCCGCAGCGAGCGTAAGGATCTACCAGCGGATGCGAGACAAGAGATCAACACCATCCTGAGTGCAAAGTACGATGATATCAGTGAATCTTTTGAAAAAGCACTGTTGGAATTGAGTTTCTCCAAATCACCACCACGAGCTTCCAAAAACAGCACACTTGTACCAACCAAAGTGAGCAATACCGAGGAAAATTATGCAGATAGTTTCGAGAAGGATTTTGATGTAGACGAATCCTTTGAAAGGGCATTGTTGAACCTGAACCTATCAGGTTCAGGTGCTGAACAAAGGAAGGTTTCGAATGATTTCAATAACGAAATTAGAAGAGAAGAAGCAATTATTTTACCAAAGGAATATGAAATTGATGAGGAGTTTGAGAAAGCCTTACTGAATCTCAAACTTTAGAGGATTGACCAAACACATTTTTTCTCATATAGTACGGTACGTCTACCCGGAGGTAAATAGCGAAATAAGTCATGGTTTAGGATTGTTGCAGGAGTTGTGCGCACTAGATGTTTTTAATTCCCAATTCAGAACAGTCTTGGCGGTAATAGTTCGCATGTATATGATGTAATCAGGTATAATGCGTAAATTCTACAACAACTAGTAAGGTATCAATAAGATCAGAGATTGGAGATGCTGTGCTACTTCTTGCGCTCTTCACGCATGTAAATCAACTACCATGGGTTGCTCTTTGTCAACTGTACTGCGCGTACCCCAGATAGCATCTCATCACTCATTTTTATGTGCGTCGGTTTCCCACTGCCCCGAGTCATTTGTGGATGGATCAGTGACGTAGTCAATGGGACTCGTCTATCCATACTTAGTATTGAGATTGAAGAATGTTCTTCGAACATTCTTCGGACATGGATGTATACTCCGGCTTCTCCTTTACCAAATAAGTGAAAGCACTGTTTACACAATATAAGATAACTACGAGTACAACAATACAACAGTCTTTACATTACATCCGGCATTGATCTCCATCGATCTCCATCTATTTCTACTAAATACTTGAGTTGCAAGCATTGGTTATCATGAGATCAAACGTTTCTGATCTTTAAATAGAACGCAACGTAACACTGTTTACGATTCCTTGCCTACCATGGCTGCTAACCCTCCTCCTATCAACCGTCCTCTGTGTTATATTGTACTGTGTTTTACGTGTATTGTCAGTACAGTATGATTAGATTATGATACTGTAGTATGGCATTGGAATAGTCTTTCCATCTCATTCTTCAGTGTTATACTCTCCATCATCACCATCACTCCATCATCAACATCATCTATTACCATCATGATTACTCTCATCATCACTCTACCATTCATCATAATCACACCACAGAGTCCAGGACCCGCGCACGATTCGCAAAATCGTCCCCATCGACGTCAACACCACCCTCGCATTCTCCGGTCTCACCGCCGACGCCCGCGTCCTCATCCACAAGGCCAGACTCGAAGCCCAATCCTACCGCCTCACATGCGAAGACTCGCCCAGTAGGATCGAATACGTTGCCAGATTCATTGCGAGCGGACGCAGCAGAAGTGTATACCCAGAGGGGAGGAGTGAGGCCTTTTGGAATTAGTTCTCTCGTGGTTGGATTCGATCGCGGAGGAGCCCATTCTCTCTATGGAATTTACATGGGAGAGAGTCCTTTGGACTCACTCTGAGTACAATCTCACTAATACCAATTCCTACCGCACTACCTACACACGTACCTTTCAGCTTCGTGACACATCTATTTCTACTAAATACACGTACTTGAGTTACAAGCATTCCCCGGAGCTATACAGTTTACACTTTCAACTTAACTCGGCCTTAGAAATACTTATGTAATTGCATTTCCATTGGTATTTCAAAAGTAAGTGAACCTGGTACGTGTACAGTAGTTGTTCATTGTATTGTGTATTGTATTGTACTCGACGCGACATTTCTAAACCAAATCAACCGCGAAGTTCATTTTGAAACCAGGGAGTCAGTCGAGTGAGTCTGGCGAGCGGCGAGCGTTATTTTTGTCCGAGGAGCGGAGGGCTTGTCAAGATTCATCGTGCACCGCACCTACCTGACTCAATTACCGTATGTACCGTAGCGTACCGTCGTGTGTACCAAATTTTCAAAAAACTTACTGTACAGTACAGTAGGATTTCACAGGATTTCACGTGAATAAATCTATGGATAATCTGTTTAACCGTTGCGCGGGATACTTAGGGGTTTACATATATTTGCAATTTATCTCAAAATATCATGATCATAGCTAGAACAAAGCATTGATAAGACGATCCCTCTCTGAGGACAAGAGGCCTGGAGGCCATTCCCTCGTAAGATCATACGCTAGAATCATACGTAACCATTTGTACCACCGCACCATTTGCAATCTGGTCTCGTAATTGCTTCCACCGCAATCGACAACGAGGAAGCAACCGGAAACCATCTGTTTCTCTTTCATTACCTACCTAAACGACCCACAGTGCACGACACAACTCGACATACATTGTTTTATCTACAGTAACCTTTGTCACAAACGCCAAGTCAGTTGCAAAGAATTCTACAGCGTAAAGTTCAAAGCAATTAAATCTATCCATCACCCTAAATCCCCAAGTATACATATCAAGAAGCAAGGATCGCAACAGAAGTGAATCCATCTAATCTATTAATTTCTCAAAACCACATTCAATAACAATGACACAATCAGCTGCCTCAAGAACGCAAACTAAGCGTCGTACCTTCAACAGAAGTGCAGCTCTGTTTCTGCTACTCACCATCACAAGAACAGTTGGTTCAGATGCCGGCGCTCTCCCCTTCACAAGATCAGCACCTTCCATAGCCAAAGCTAACCATGAAGCTCTTCTTACGAACGCATGTGTAGCTAACTTGAAGAAGTCAAACGGACAATGTCTCATCCCTAGAGGAGGATCTGCCGCTGCTGCCACTGCTTCTGCCACTGCTTCTGCCTCCGAATCGGCAATTTTCAACTCGGAGTCTCTCAAAATGGTCGGTGTAACTTCTGTTTTCACCGTTTACCGCAATGCTGTCCTTGAACGGACTAAAGAATGGTGGAAAACAGCCCAGACCGCAAAGTTCCTTGTCGCTGGTGCCGTCGCTGGAATTGTCTCCCGTACTGCTGTATCACCGCTCGAAGTCGTTGCCACTGCTCAAATGGTAAGAGGAGGAAATAAAAACTTGGTAGGCGAACTCAGCGAGCTCTTCAGATCAGAGGGAATGAAGGGATTCTTCAAGGGGAACGGTGCGAATTGCCTCAAAGTTGCGCCAACGAGGGGTGTTCAGTTTTTCGCATTTGAGAAATTCAAAAGCAAGCTCGTGGACTACAAGAGGGCTTCCATGGGTCTTCCAGACGACGAGAACATTGTATTGCACCCCATTGAGCGCCTTATTGCTGGTGGATTTGCTGGAATGATTGCTTCTTCAATGGTGTACCCCATAGAGGTTGTGAAGACCATGCTTACCATGTATCCTGGAAAATATGTAGGTATTGGTGCTGCGTTCAGGGGGGTCATAAACGAGGTAGGTCCCAAGGGACTTTACGCAGGTCTTGGGCCCACACTTATTGCAATGTTCCCATACGTTGGAGTAGAATTTATGATATACGAAACATCCAAAATCGCCATTGAAGCCTACCTTTCGAACCGAGCATCGGAGGAAGGCAATGGTGAGCAAATTGCTATAGCTCTTCCCATCATTATATCTCTTGGACTCGGTGCCTTGGCTGGAGCTGCTGCGCAGACCTCTGCGCATCCTCTTGATGTCATACGTAAACGCTTGCAGATCCAGGGTATCAATGGAAACCCAGTATTGTACAAGAATACCATTGATTGCTTAACAGGCATTACTAGTAAAGAAGGATTTGGTGCGCTATACAAGGGATTAGGACCTGCCTGTGTTGCTACAATCCCTGGAACTGGTATTGCTTACATCACCTACGAGATTATGAAGCAATTCCTCAATTTGAGCTCTGTTTAAGGAGCAATCAAGATACACTACTGAAAAGTGAGTGTCTGAAGGAGCAATGGGCATAGCTGAACAAAAAAATATTGAGTCTTTCCCTCTGGAGTGACATTTTTATGTTTCAGTGTGAGTGCCGTATATTTATGAATGAGATAGAATAACTACACGTAATGCAATCGTTAAAAGATAATGATTGAAAGCAATTTCGAATATACTTTATGTTTGTTAATTGCGACCAAGAGCTTTTTTGAAATTTGAAATCGCTCATTCTTTGTTTGGAAAATCTATTGTTGGATCTTCTCATTCGCAATCAGATTATAATAGCGTAACGCCAGGTTCCTAATTGTGTGTACGGGTAGTTAAGTGAAACGCAGGTACGTTTATGTGTGATCGATCAGTTTTTAATGGATTCAAGAATTTCAATAGTCTAATATGCAACTTACAAATAGGAGTGCAGCAACTGCTTCAAGACTCTATCTTGTCATCATTATTGAAACATGAAACCTCGCTGCAGCCTCGTCGTATGTCTATTCAAATGCCTATTTCTTGCCACCACCATCGAAGCAAGAAAGTCACACGAGATCCGTCCTGGCCGTTTCCAAGACGTGGATCGATTCGATGAAGTGTTTATGATAGTTCGGAATACCTTCCTCATGGCATGCGCACCCGTGGTACTATCCTTTCTCTACTCCATCTATAAAGATCCAGCAACGCCAATCATTATCAAGGCCCTTGGTCGTCGTTTGAAACGGAGATTGTTGGGAAATTTGAGTACACGTAAGAACAGAAAATATTGAAGAAACATGGACGAGGGATGCAATCAGTTCCTTGAGATGAGGTGACAAAAAGGGGCCCACAATTTGAGACCATTGAAGTGATAACATCAATAAAACTACGTACGTGTATGTAGGAAAATAGGAAAACAGAGCCAACTGTTATTGGGAGGTGACCTTCGTGTTGTAGTTTTGTTATTGGGATGTTGCCACTACGTCATCAGCAACTCAATAACACCAACTTCTGCACTTCTTCCTTTCTCAATACTATTTCAAAAATACCGATAGAATCGAATCAATCGTGCGTGTACCCCTATTGTTCCAACAGTTTTCAATCAAGAAATCTGGACTGACTCTAAAAAGTTCTTCGAAATTCTTGGAACCTCTTTGTCGTACACATGTCAGCATCATGGAGAAACACGTTGAAGACAAGATAACCCGCCATCTCCGAAAACATCACGCGGGGAATGGTCCCTCTGTCTGCTGAAGCTTCTCATCAAACCGACTTCTTTTGATTTTTGTGGTTCCCAGGATTCCTAGCATAATGAAGACTAAACATCAGCCTTCCTATTGACCACGAATCTGACTCAACAAACTCTATCGAAACATCATAAAACGTCGCTCTTCAATTACTGCAGAGGAGTAGAAAGGAATTATAAGAAATAATCAATTAGAATCAATCAATACGCGAAGAGCCTGAATCTTCGTGAATATAAAAGCAGCCAGAAAGCCCTTTGAAAGAAGAGTGAACGTGAAAGTGACCCTATCAGCACAGCAGCCAGTCAGCTACACATAGTCAAATTTCCCGTGAACATGATTGGTATCTTGCGAAATAAATCCATCGCCTCCCCAGCTGGAACAAGAAGAAAAGCCATTGTGGTTACAAATAGACTCGTCCGAAGTGCTGCACGATTACGTAATGGAGTCGGGCCATCTTCATCTGTTCCAAGTTCAAGACAGTTCTTTCACAACTCCACTAGAATTACCAGGAGACCACACAGCAGTAGCAGCAACGACCGAAAAACCGCCATCCCACCGGCGGTTGGTTATGCTGCTGCTTGCGCCATTGCTGTAGCTATCACGAGTTCGAAGGATTACGATGCTCCTGTTGTCCCCACAACTGTTTCACAGATGGAAGCTTCATTCCTTGGTTCCACGTGTACATGTGAGGCAGCAACTGTGGCAACTGGTGCACAGTCTTCTTCAACGCTCCTAGTAAAAGTCTCGCAAAAGATCACCGAACGAACCGGTCCAACACCGGCAACCGCAAAGGAACAAGAAAAGAAAGAACAGGAGACATCACAAGAGCTGACGTCAACATCGGGAAAAATACAAGCCAATCAACCACGAAACGTAATGCTACATCGACTCCGATCCCTCCGCGGCAGAAATCTAAGCGACAAATACAATGTCGACTGGAAAACATGCCTCGGCGAAGGAGCTTATGGGTCTGTCCATCCCGCCCGCCACGCAACTACCGGTGAAAAAGTTGCTCTCAAAAAGATAACAAAGCGCTACACCGATACGTCCTCCTTCTGCAGGGAGACAGATGCTCTCCTCCGAATTTATAATAATGGAGGTCATCCGAATATTTCCGGATTGAGGGATATGTACGAAGACCATGATCATTATTATTTGGTTATGGATCTTGTGGCCGGCGGGGAAATGTTTGATCATTTGATTCATTATGGAGCTTATTCGGAAGCTGATGCGGCGATGCTGATGAGGGAAGTTGCATCCGCACTTGCATTTTTGCATGGTGTCGGGGTCGTTCATGCTGATTTGAAGCCGGAGAATTTGCTTCTCTGTTCGAAGAAGAGAGTTAATGGAACCATCAAGATGATTGATTTTGGATGTGCGAATGTGTCGAAGGATAATTATGATAGCAGTGATGAGGTTGAAGATGGCAGCAAGAAAAAACAATTGAAGAATGGTGAAGATGAAAATGAATCTGGCAACAATGAAGGCTTTGCAATGCAACGGACTCTGCAGAGTTGGATTGAATCCTTGAAGAAAAGGAATATGGGACAGGATCCTGGAAAGGAGCCATCCGTACAGTCGACTGGGACCACTGCATATTGGCCACCTGAACGATTCCTCAGTTCCAAACTTCCCGATCAAGCCACGGATATGTGGGCTGTTGGTGTCATTTTATTCATTATGCTTACGGGTGTCCACCCGTTTGATTTGACAGGTGTTGCCACTGATGCGGAAATTGCGGCACAAATTAAGAAAGACCCATCGCCCCCAATAACCCCTGGCTTGACATCTCATCTTTCTCCCTCTGCTATCGATCTGATTAAAATGCTCATGGAGAAAAATCCAACAGATAGACTGAGTGCAGATGAGATGCTTCAGCATCCCTGGATCGCTGGTGACGAGGCAACCACTGATATAATGGAGGGAGCAGCAGAAAAGTTAGGAAAATTCAAAGATTTGAGAGCCATTATCGAAGCTGGTATATTCAGTTTGATGATTGAACACGGTAATAGAGATATGGTGCGTAGTGAATACACACCGACAATGGTGTACAAAGAAGGAAATGATACGAAGGCTCCAGCTTCATCTGTCTTGAAACGAGCCTTTGAAGCATTTGATGAGGATGGAAAGGGATTTGTTTCTGCTGAAGACTTGAATAGAGTTGTCACTGAGACAACCGGTCAAGAGCTTTCCGATAGCCAAAAGAAAGATGTCATCAAACCATTTGAAGCAGACACGGCTGGATCAATGGGTCTATCCTTGTCTAGTTTTTCAAAGGTGTGCCAAGGACTTAAGCACAAACATTACCCCAGAGGATATACTATTTTTCGGAGTGGAGAAATAGGAGATTCTATGTATTTCATCAACAGTGGGAAGGTTGAAATACGGACAGCGAAAGGGAAGCTCGTTCATATCTTTCGACACGGTGATTTCTTCGGAGAAGGGAGTTTATTGGAAGAGAATAACAAGAGATTTTCAACTGCGAAGTGTGCAACTCCCGTTGATCTGATAAAAATCAAGCAATTGGACTTCACAAAGTGAGATAAACAATCTACTCCCCATTGTGGACTTTCTTTTAAACAAACTCATTCAGCTTACTAACCCCCCCCCCTCCCTTTCCATACTACAGGTACATCGAGAGTTCAAAATCGGCAAGAGAAGCATTGCGTCATAGGTGGAAGTCGCGTATCTTAGCTGATGCGAAGGCCTTCATCAGGCTTCAGACAAATTTGAAATCGGTACATCTGAAAAAGGGTGACATAGTTTACAAGGAGGGTGATATGGGAAAATCAATGTATTTTGTGGATGAAGAGAGAGGAGGTGAGTGCAGTATCAAGTTTAACTTGCGTCCAGTTTGTCTTGAGGATCAATAACCGCTTTACAATCTTCTTGAAATAATGATGAAAGGATCTCATCCACCGTTTTTCGTCATTTAGGTGAGCTGGATGTGAAACATGGCGACGTTACGGTTCACAAGTATAGTGTTGGGGAGTCATTTGGCGAGTCTTCTCTTTTGATGGCGAAACCAAGATCGTGAGTGTTCAATTTCGAGTAAACATCATTTCTTTTCCATGAACCAGCAGCATTTGATTGCTACATCTATTTCATTTTCTGACATGAAAATTCTTTCACTTGTCCCTTGCAATACAGCTCGACAGTTATATGTGTTTCTGATGAATGTTGCCTACACGAAATGATGGGCGCGGATTTCTTTTCATACTTGGAAACTAGCCCTGATACAAAAGCGGCATTGTTGAATATGTGCCGGAAACGATTTTTCAAAAAGGCAGTGAAGAAGTATGCATTGGAGCACAACCGTGGTTTCTCCAATGCCGACCTGATAAAAGCATTTGAATTGGCAGATACGGATAAGAACGGAAATTTGGAGCTGGACGAGGTGAGAAAGCTGATGCATGCCATGGACCCATCAATGCCGGAGGAAGATATAGTAGAATTGATGAAATATATTAATGTCGGTGAAGAAGGCAAGCTTAGTTTCAGAGTGAGTTCAGTCACGTTCAAAATGCCTACAGTATCTTCGTATTGAAATTCGTCTAACTTACTATGATAATGCTTGCTTTGAATTTTTCTCCACGCAGGACTTCAAGCGATTATTCCGGTCTTTTGAGTTCCAGTAGGGATTCACGACTACGGTAACCTTTGTATTTCCTCCTTCAACACAATACATCACATCAGCACCACGCCCAAATGGCAGTGAATTATCTCCGTATAATATCTGAATAATCACCACTAACAATTTAGTTAAAGTGTCAACATTTCACACACCATACAGATACATAATGTGTATTACATCTGTTTGCAATAAGCACAGCACTACTCCTTTTTTATTTTTACCATACTATCGAGTCATTGTTGCTAATGCGTCCCCAGCTATCGTAAACGCCAAAATGGTCACTTCTTTCTCGCAGAAAGTACAACACGGCGCATCTCAAATCCAGCCTCCTCCAATGCACCTTTAGGATCAGTGTGCTCCTCCCCCATTAGTGTAGCCATATTCTCCTCCTCGCCAACAGACCCAACAAGTTCATCACAAAGGTGCACTTCTGAAATGAGTTCAGAAATTTGGTCAACTGTTGCCCACCCCCCTTCCTCCTCAAAACGGATGGCTCTTTTCCAGTTGAGTGAAATTTTACCAGTACCTTCTTCATCGCATTCAAATGATCCTTCAGCAATGGTACGGTCATCCTGCGCTACGGCTGCGTAGCCACGGGTTCCTAGTTTGATTCTGACACCACCAAGGGACAAATCAAGAGTTCCAGTCGACCTACCAATTCCCTTCCCATCAATCGCCTGCTTCACCTCCTCCTGCAGACCCTCGTGCCATAGAGGCTGGGGAACCCTTTCTCCAGATGGCTTGCGTCTACCGCGTCTGCGATGAGCCCCGCTCGGGCCGATGCAAGGACCGCCGCCAATTGCAGTGACGTTCTCAGCCTTTGGCTTGCCGTCATCATCTTGCCCGATGGTGAATTCGACTTCCCATCCTTCGCCCAAGGTTCTATAGCCTTCGGAAAATATGGCAGATTGATGACAGAATACGTCTTCCTCGCCTTCCGTGACCGGGGTTACGAAGCCGTAGCCCTTCTTGTTGGAGAACCACTTGACGGTACCTTGAGTTCTATCAGACATGTGGAGAAGTTTGGTAAGGAAAGATGAAGGTTGAATAGATGTGAGCGTTGGTAGCTTGAACAAATTCAGAGAACTAGATAACTAATTTGAATTAGAGATGAAGTAATAAGAACAAAGTGGTGCCCTTTTTCACCAGGTTCCCATCTGCTAGTTCTTGATTTTTGAAGTCCAAGGAAGAAAAAAGGGTCCATTGTTTCAACATTGTTTTCAACAGTGTTGTTTCAACCCATAAACGTTCTCTAAGTAAAAATGACAACCAGCCGCCGCCCCGCTGAAGGGGCAGAGATGCATTATAAAAACCTCACCCCTTTTTCCCACCACGTTTTATTAGATGGATGTCCCACTCACTTTTCGAAAAAAATTGTTCACAATTTTTCCTACGTACTGTACCAATACTACCGGTAGGTCTACGAGTAGCTTTCACCTTGCTATGGTTTGACTGACCGAAAGGTGCTCCCTCCAAACCAAAAATAATAGACAGCATTCAGCACACCACAGTTTTGTATGATGTATAACACAGGATAAGTTTAGCCCTAATATAGCGTAATATATTCACAGTTACAACAATTCTACTCAAAGTTTTTTTGCAGATTTCTAGACTAGTGTACGTGTACGTAAAATTTCAAATTCTACGGACAGACATTTCACAAGTATGGTGTTTGAATATGTTGTAATTCTGAAGATTCCTACCCTATGTAAACGAGATAATTTAAAAGAGCATTTTCGGTCAAATCCATAGTATACGTACGGTGCAAACTAGTAAAAATTATCGTCCCATTTTTTCACGTGTCTCATTTTATCACGCGCGTACACGTAGTCACTACATGCATGCAGTTTTCTTGATGCCTAGGTTCATTCAAAGCCAGAGACGAAAGAGGTTCATCTAAAAATCTTCGAAAAAATCATTTTCGAATTTGATCTCAAATACTTTTATCATCTGAAGACTTGTGACTATTCTGGGTACCAGGTACAACAAACACCCCGCATGAGAGGGCTGCGAGCCATTCCTCTGCGTTTCATCGCCTCACAAACTCATACTTTTCACATTTCCTTCATCTCTGTCTTTTTCGTTTAAAGGTGCCATGCCCAGGTCGTCTTCCAAAATAATGTCACGAAAGTTTACCAATGTTGGAGTGAGCATTTGATCTTCCATAAAGGACGAAATAGCATCTGATCTTTTCAAAAGACTTGCTACAATTCTGGGTGCAATAAATTTCATTTCTAAGCACATGTCTGTGTTCACATCAGCTTTGTCACCACCATTGAATGTTTCTGTAAAAACAATTCGCCCCATGTTCTTCAAACCGGATGTACTCTCCCATTGTATGACGTTGGGCCTCTCAATCTTCGTAACCTTAGACTTCCAACTAAAACGAAACGCTTTCTTCCATTTCATTACCCACTTTGTTTCTAGTAACGGTATACCACAATCTGTATATTCAGTTTCTAACTCTTCATCTTCAATATATGCCACCGAATGAAGCCATGGAGACCATGAAGATTGGCGAGGAAGGTCTGCAAAAGCTGAAAAGGCTACGTCTGCACTGAACGGAAGATTGATGGATGCCGATACCACAATCTCCTTCTTTGATAATCTTTCCAATTCTTCAGCAGATAATTCTTCTGTTTCGACGTCTGCACTTGTATCAAGAAGCTGTCGTATTGGGGTTCTTCTTGAGATGACAGTACGACGTGTAAGCTCATGATTGTTGGGAGTTGTAACAAATGCAGTTGCTGCATTCAGAAAAATAATCTGCAATGTTATTGCCATCGCCCCGTATCTGGACATGATGATACTGGTTGCTGAGTTTAATTAAATGCTTATTCGATAAACTCGAGGAGGCTGGTGTTTCGAAGTTGTGAGACGTCTGGTGATCGATGTTGCGTTCTGCGTTTGTGCGTTGTTGTTCTTTATTAACATGGAAGCGTATGTACGATACAGACAGGTCCAGCATAATAAGCTACGAGCGAGAGAAATAATCGGCGCTCTTTTGAACTTTCCCGCACAAATCTGAAATCTGGAAATAATCACCACTACGATTCGATTCATTCATTCATTCGTACGCCACAAACGAAGCACTCTACTACCGCGAGTACAGTAGTACTTGTAGCCTCAATGAACTACTAAATCTTCTAATACTAATTATCAATTTGATATTGACAAGATCTCGAAAGATATGTCTATGCTAAAAAATCCTAATGTACAAACACCAGCGGTGCAACCATTCAGGAGGGGAAATTCTACGTAAAATTCCACCTAGTTTTATAGCAAGGAAAGTAGCCTGAGTTGTGCCATTTGATAGCTATGGTTGTATAGCTGCTTGTATTATACACAAACTGAATACTTAACTTCATCTCAATGTTGCTCACGAGTTTCAAAGTTCATTATTAGCAGCATTATTTTCACTTGTTCCTTCGCCCATTTTCATGTCCCCGTACAATATAGTTAAATTGATTCTCCTGTTTTCGTAACCCTCCTTGAATTCAAAATCATCAGTGTGATGAAATAGCGCTGAATCAAATATGACTGCTCTATTTTCTCTATATGGCACAGTCACATTGGCAAACTTTGTCGGTTCCAATATCTCCTTCATAACCTTCTCTGTGTCCTTATTATACTTATCAAAATCCCAGTCTTTTGGAGGCTTGGCTGTGAATACGACCAATCCCCCGTTGTCTTTATTTAAATTTGCGTCTTCTGGAGTAAGCCATATGTTAACATTCACCGCTGCTTGATCTGCATGAGTATTTATTCCAGTATACCTCGAATCATACTTATAAGCCCACAAATATTTCAAAGGATGCCCATCCATGATATTTGGCAAGGCCTTATTCAATTCAAAGGCAAGTTGCAGGAGTATTTTATCATAAAGCCCATCGTCAATATAAGCACCAACATAACCTCCAAATTTGAGTGGCATTTTTGTTTGGAAAAACACAGTCGATTCGTAGAGAAGCTGCCGTATGCGTTGTAGTGCCAAAGGTGATAATATATCATCAATGACAGCAATTCCTTTTCTATTGCTTTCACTGTACCATTCTTCTTCAATGGAATTGGCGTCAAAATTCTCGTTCAATAGAGGCATTAAATTCCCCTGCTCATCCTTTATCACATCAAAATCCGTCAGATGCAGAGCTTTGTTGTATACAGACGCGATCCCCGCTTCATAGTCACTTTTACCGAAAGGATACAGCCCCTCTGATCTTTCCAGCTTCTCTATAGAGGGTATATTCTCTAGCACTTTTTCATACGTATGTATGACATGCTGGATGAAATGAGCTTCTTCTTCTGGGCTTAGCAAATGCTGATTTACGAGATAGTGCGCTTGTTCGAGGTCCATCTCCAGTTTGTACTGAGCGGTATACGTATCTCCACCACCTCTGGACACTAATATGGGAGGGAGATCATTATATCTAATCTGAGACACGTTGGTGTTGCGTTTGGATCTTTGGAATACATTTGACAGAGCCCAGTGAAGACCATCGATGTCGTGGGTCGAGGAAAAGTATGCAATATCGTCCGAGTCTAAAATAGGGGGGAAATCTAGGTCATCTTGGGAATTTATTGATGGTATGGAAGAAGATAATCCCAGGAGGAGTATCAGTGTATGTAGGGTGGTCTTCATGTTACTGTAGATTCGCAAGGAAGTGTGATGTGTTTGTGTGAAGTGTGATGAAGGATCAATCTTCAGAGCTCTTTCTGGACGTCTGTCTGTCTGTGTGGTACTGTAGTCATTTGAAATTTTGCCCCACTTATTTTGTCCCTACTATTTTAAAAATATCTGGGGTCGCGTCATCTAAAGGCCAACTTCAACCCCTACTTTGCCGATCTTTCTCCTTCTGCTTCAACAAGTTTCCTCACAACGTCGTTGTTTGTTTGTTTTTGCATCGGAAACGACAATGCTTTTGTTTCTATCAACACACTAATTTCCAATATGAAGCTCTCCATCCTCGCAACCCTTCTCACCTCCGCTGCTGCCTTTGCTCCCCAGGCTAGCAAGTCTACCTCTGTAGCTACCAAGGCTGCTAAGGATGACCTTGTAGCTATTGCTGAGAAGTCCAACCCTGTTCTCAAGTACTACGATCCCCTCCAACTTGGAACCACCACCATCTGGGGAGAGACCAACGAGGCTACCATTGGATTCCTTCGCCATGCTGAGATCAAGCACGGACGTGTTGCTATGGCTGCTTTCGTTGGTAAGTTTTGATTCTTTTGTTGTACTGTATACCATCAATTTCCCCCCTTTCTTTCGTCGTAGTGCCTGCTTGTGGGAAACAAGCGCCTTATACCATTGCAAATCTGCTGTTTGTCAATAAACTGAATAAATCAATTCTAATCACATATTACCTGCAATCTTCAATTATCAACTCAACAGGATATATTGCTCAGTCCAACGGACTTCACTTCCCCTGGCCTACCAGTTTCGATGGATCTCCTTTCCCTTACGATGCAGGATCCCCTCCTGAGCAGTGGGATGCTTTGACCGATGCTGCTAAGTGGCAAATTCTTCTCTTTATTGGATTCCTCGAATGGTTCTCCGAGGCTGGAGGAGAGCATTACATGCGTGGAGGAAAGCCAGGTGACTTCCCCAACTTCTCTGACTCCGAGCTCATCCCTCACCCTGTTCCCCTCAATCTCTTCGACCCCTTCGGCTTCTCCAAGAAGAAGACCGAAGCACAGAAGGCTGAGGGACTTATTAAGGAACTTAACAATGGAAGATTGGCTCAGATCGGTATCATCGCATTCCTTTCTGAACAAAAGCTTGAGGGATCCGTTCCTCTTCTTAAGGGACTTGTCCCACACTATAGTGGAGAGCCCATGGCTCCTTTCTAAATTTGCAGTGGAGGTTTAGAGAAAAATAGATCAATGAACTAGGGGCAGTTAATGCTCGCTTGCTATTTAGTCACAGTGATGACAGCTTGGCCCTGGATAGACCACATTTGTCCCCATAGTCGAAAATTCGATATATATGAGAACAAGTACATTTTTTTAGCATTCATGTAATCAAATAAAAAGAGTTCATGCTACCTTCACACTACTAGGTGGAATTAGAATTCCATGGTAGGTCTCGATTTTTGTCTTCTTCTGTGGGTGTCTTTTCCACCGATTATGAGAGAATGGAACATTGAACACTGCTGCAAGATAAAACAACTTTCATACACAAAAGATGCCTCTGGAATGGCTTGAGATCTTGTCGTGCTGTAACCCTCACTTTCGGTTGAATTTGAACTTAAGATGATACACTGGGTTATTTCTTTTGGCAATGGAAGCCCTCATCTCGTCACTCTCAACAATAAACCTGATATTATTGTAGTAAAAGTTATCTGCTTGCGATAGGGGTATAGACCACTTGGTAAAGTCTGGGATTTCTTTGGCTTT
>Ga0115005_10001407_pt1 | contig 19058 bp, 15 predicted proteins | sample ArcOceMetagenome_FD_87163 | JGI IMG/M metagenome (GOLD analysis project Ga0115005, IMG submission 87163) | Marine eukaryotic phytoplankton communities from Arctic Ocean - Arctic Ocean - Greenland ARC118M Metagenome | ecosystem: Environmental > Aquatic > Marine > Oceanic | place: Arctic Ocean... | reverse complement strand
CCAAGTGACTCACCTTCGATATCCGGTGCCCCATCAATATCAATGATACCAAGTGATCCCCCTTCGAAGATACCGTCATCTGGCCCAAGTATAACAACAATGCCATCAGGAGCACCGACGACGCCTGTTTCACCTTCGATATCCCAGGAGCCAACGCCTTTGAAGAGCGACTCGCCAAGTCTATCTGCTTTACCTTCAGTTTCGTTGAGACCAAGTGACTCTCCTTCGATATCCGGTGCTCCGTCAAATCCACCATCTTCGAACACCGCCAAACCAAGTATAACGAGTTTTCCGTCTACACTCTCAAAACCAACGACTGAAAAAGGTTCACCAGGCATCCCTGTCGTGGTTCTTGGTGAAGGAGGCGGAACTGTAACGAGTTCAGTTGCCAAGACAATGAATTCTACATTTGCGATCACAGCTTCCGTCGCTGTTTTCTTTTGGTTGCAGATATAAAGCACATTTTATAAACAAATATTTTAAATTGTGTATGAATTTTATGTAAAAATGAAATCCTTTCATACATGACACGTACATCTTGATCTAGTGTAGCTAAATTTTTTTCGAGAATTTTGGAGGATACCAGGTACACGTACAATTGATGCACACATAGTATACGGTTTTTTATTATTGATGTAGAATCAATTATTAGTATGACATGAATGATACGATCAACGTTTCGCAAAACAACAAAACTGACCTTTTCACAATCATTCCCGATCGTTTCCCACATTCGAATTTTCATAGACCCAACATGGTGCGGATTTGATTTCACCATTGGATTTATTTCTTCGTTTTTCCACAACTCTCTGCCACTGCTAGTCTATCAGCGTCACGATCATTAGGAAGACTGGGATTGTATGTGTTCTAATCTACAAATGTTATCTTAGGGGTTGGGGGCGGATGGATTAGTTGAAATACTAAGTTAAAGGGGTTTTGTTGTTCTGCGTGTAGGGCAGAAAAATCCAAAAGTTTCGTGGATCTCGCAGTTCATTTTCTTCAAATAGCACTAGCTTCCAGTTAGGGACGGTCATACAGAATGGACCTTGGCTTGGGCCGAGAAAAACATTTCAAAACCACCCATGTACCTACACAATATGGATAACATTCTTGTGGTGTCTTGTACCGATAACCAATAACCACGATCCATTCACGCAAGCTCGCAAGCGAGAAATCGAGGCGAGCAAGCATGCTATTCGACTTGCATTCCATAAATGTCGTGTACCACAGTACCATTAGAAGCACAACCACCTGCTAGAGAAATTACCCTGCGAGAACTTCACAAGATCATTTTCGTGAGAAGCAGCGGCAATGTCTTTCAATCCTAAAAACTATGCCGGTGACAAAGACCAAAAGCTTGTCAAAACCCCCTACGGCAAAGGACTCATAACAAAAACTAGACCACAAAAAGATCCAAATATCCCCCCTGTACAAGAGATAAGACTGTTGGAATGGGAAGATGCAAAATCAAATCAAATCAAGTCGAAAAGGTCCACAATCTTATACAGCACATCAGATTATGATTCGGTAACTGCGAAGAGAGGAGATGATGTCATCACCCCTTATGGCCGCGGAACCATTACTGAATCTGTATCAGTGCGTCTACTCAACAAAGGCAAAACAGATCCTGTCACAAAAGAACCAATTGGAGAGCAAGTTATGACCAAATACCACATTCAATTAAATTTGTGGCGGCTCGCAGGGAGATCGACAGTAAAATGTTTCCTGTTTTCTAATCAAGTGAAGGTCCTGCGCAAAAAGGTCCTATTTGAAATGAATGCCGTTGAACGAGTGGAATTTGCAATGAAACAAAAACGTGCCGCTTCTGAAATTTTTGGACAGAAGAAATATCGTGAGGCATTGAATGTGTACAGTGGATGCATTGACGCTGTCAGATATATTCAGCATGATACAGATAGTAATAATGAGTGCAGAGCTGATTTGATTGAGGTCATGGTCACTTGCTCCAATAATGCGGCAACGTGTTGTGTTCAGCTTCAGATGTGGGAAGAAGCATTCAAGTTTGCAAAAAACGCGTTGATACTTTTAAATGCAATGTTCGGAAAGAGAGGGGCAAAGATCCACACGATCTTGAACCGGGATAATGGCCATTGTGATGCCAAAATCTTTGGAGAGTGGAGGGTTAAGAGCCGTCTTATTATGGCAAGGTACGCAATATACAGCTGTTCTCATATTCTTACATAGTATTTTCTTTCTTCCATGCTCATGATTTTTTATGTGAAATATTTTTGTAGGTCGCTATTCGAAAAGGATGGGCACGATCTTGCCTTGGAAGAGTTGCGTATGGCAAGGAAGCATATTGCTTATTATATTGCTGGAGAAGGGACAACCAAAGAAGGGGGGAAAGATTACGCTTTATCAAAAGCTAGTGTGTCCAAGATGAGGATTCAGGAGAAGGAGATTGCTAAACTTAAGGCCAAGATTACGGAAAAGAAGAAAGAATTGCTGAAATTTGAAAAGGCCCGGGCAAAGGCTATGTTTGCAGAGAAACCAAAAGACAAAGTAGACCATTCTACATTGAATGGTAAGAGTCGGGATAAGATAGAAAACAATAATTCAGAATCCATAGAGGATGCAGAGAAAAAAGAGAAGGATGCTTCAGTCGACTCGGATAATACTGCAGGACAATCTAAGAGAATGCAGAAGCGGGTATCGTTTGCGTCCAACTTGGAAGAAAGACATGAAATCGTGGAAGAAGAAGAAGAGGATGATCCATGGTACGAAGAGCACAAGGAAGCTTTTATTTTATTGGCAATTGGTGGCCTTGCATTTGCATCAGTATTCGCACGTACCAGAAGAAGTTAATGGCTACATATATTCTGCTAAAAAATATTAATTTTCCAGGTACGTGTACACGTAGTGCACTACTGTTCCAATCTTCCGGTATGAGCGTACGCACATAATTAGCAGAGGAAGCTCCAACATGCTGCGACGGTGTTTCGATAAACACGTACACGTAGTGATGATAGGGAATTGGGATTGCATTAGGAATTTACGAAGGGTCATTGACATCATCGACAAATGTTGCACCCGGATCACTGCCCTCAAAGTGTTCTGGATTGGCATAAAGAAAGGAACATTGCTCAACAAACTAGAAATCAAAATTCAAATTTTAAAAGGGGGTAAATCAGAACCCCCTCCTCTTTCCAGTCTCACTTTTATTTCGAATGTACAAGATGATGTTTGAAAATCACAATCAACCAATCAACCTAAAATAATCAACATCGTTTGATAATATCTGTATCAATACACCTGCTGTCCATAGTTAATTATACGCAGCCTCCACACACAAGTAAACATCAGATACCAGGAACCGATAACTAGCATCAACCTAATCATCCAACATTATCCTATAAATGACTTCTGATAGCCAAAAGAAACTATGGAACTGGCAGTCTGCTCTCGTCGATCATGTGAGAATCACGGTCAGGATTCCAATGATGATACTAGCTCCAGTAATCCTCACAGCCGTGCAAATTGAAGCCATACAGTCTGCAGTTAGTGATGTGAATTCATCGAACATTGGTTCCGTATGGCACAAAAGAATGAGTCAAATTGCCGGTCTAGATGGAGCCAAAACTAAAGTTCAAGTATTTTCGCGATACGGCCGCAGTTTCGGCAGCTCGGATGGCGCAGGAAGCAATGCTGAAGCAATGTACAATGAACTAGTTGTTGGTCAATCTGCAATGGTTGCGAGAGCGGCAGAGGCAACAGCTTTTCTTCAATTTCATATGGATCTAGTGGGAAACACTGTGCTTGCATTTCTTCGAGGAACACTTAGAGGTGCAAAAAGAAACGAACAAAGTGTCATTTTTGAGATTATCTTTGTCATCTATTACATCAGCATGTATTCCACGATGGCCTTTGCCTCTTCCGCATTAAAGAATTTGCCATCCGACTCACCAGGAATATATGTCTCCATCACGATTGTGCAATGTCTTTTTGCATCGATGTTTATTATTCCTTTTGGGATTGCTGGTGTTTTGATGCTCCCCTTTTACATTTTCAATGGCGGGGAAGCTTCCCCTCTACCACCAAGGCATTACGCGACAATACCAGATGAGATTTCTTCGATTGTCACCTACTCCATTGATGTGGTGAAACCCAGTCAGCAGTCCAAGGTCGGAATGCGTTTTGGTTCTAATGTATTGGGGCAAGTCATGATTACAAATATTAAACAAACATCCATCGCATCAATGTCAAATCTACAGATTGGAGATACTATCTTCTCGATCAATGGGAAGAGTGCCACTAATGTGACCCCAAAGGAGGCCGCTGCTATATTATTAAACGCATCAGGTGTGGTGAACATTGTTGCAGCACATTCTGAAGAAAGTGTCTTTGACGAAGAATGTACTGTCTAGTTTGAAAGTACATTCATCATTCAAAATATACGTCACTCTCCGTGTTGGGATCGTAAGCAGGTACAAATTAGGTTCATGTTCAAATGTGTACTCGGGTACATAATGTGTACAAAGTAAAATATATTAATAATATGTCAAGATAAGTTACGACCACAAAGATACCGCCAATAGGCCATGATAAAAATCCTCCATTCTTACTTCTCAGATGTACTCTTCGTAACCGGTTTCGTAACTGTTTGTGTTAATGCTGCTACTTTGACCTTGACCAATATTTCTCAGAGAGTGACCGTAGTCATAAAGAGAACGCTGCTTTCTCCTCTTGGCACTTTCAACTTGTTCTAAATGGTAAGGTTGAGACATATTCTGGGGCCGGGCGAGGCGATTGGGACTCCCATTTCTACCCTTCTCTTGAGTATCAATCGTATCTTGATCTTGAACTACAGATACATTCTGCAGCTCAACTCCAGTACCTCTACATGGTCGTGCGTAATCGCGAATTATTCTTGGATAGATATATTTCTTTTCAAATTCATTGATGTAATCCATCTTGTCTGCAGTGCCATTCTCCTCCATGTATTTTTCTTCATCCACCATCATCTCGATCTGGAATGCATTTAGAGCCACTTCAGTCGTACAACCAAAAAAGAAAACAGTGAACAACACGATTGCCATAGTGGTGAATAAAAAGACTGGCCGATTTCCGAACTCATTCGGGAATGTCTTGGCGCATGCGTAGGCAACTGCGCCGCGGAGACCAGAGAACCATAACATGTTGGCAGTATTGTTGCGAATTTTGAGATCTTTCCTTGCGGCAGGAGTAAGAGTTGTAGCCGATAGCATACTAGGATTACCGAGTATTGAATTTGATGGATCAAATGCCTCCTTCAAATGCGACTCGGCCTCCTCTCGCAAGAGGAACGCATTATAAATGGATCGCAGGGGGTAGATATTAAGAGCCCTGCCTATCAAACATGCAGCTATTGCGAATCCTGTGAATGCCCATTGGAATCCAAACTTTTCTCCATATGACACGACAGATAACCCCAGTTCGAGAAAGATGCTCGTCTCAGCCAAATGTGCCCACATACGAAAGAGTTTGTCCACAGCCTCTTCTGTAGTTTCAGATAAATTGTGTGTTGCGTATCGTTGCGCCGATATACCTGTGAATAAAATTGTCACAATTCCCGACAACTCCAGGCTCTCCGCACAAAAGAATGGCAGATACATGATGAGAAAAAAGAGGCACAGTTCCAAAAGTGGCGTGTGCCTCATATCGACCTTCTTCAGGAAAAATGCAGAAGCAATCCCGGCGACCAGCCCCAATACCATACTTCCAACGAACCCAATTGTAAAACTTAGCAGAAAATCCACAATGGCCTGAAATACTTTTTCCAAATTATCTTCATTCCCAACTAATTCTGAACATGTCTTGAACAAAACCAATCCGACAGCATCGTTGAGGACGCTCTCCCCAAACACCAAATAAAAAAGCTGAGGGTCAACCTTCTTTGCTTGAAATACCGCAAGGGTAGATACAGGATCAGTTGCGCTTATTAATGCCCCAAACGTCAACAATTCCGTAAATCGCGGTTTGAACTCCCCCAATAGTCCAAAACTCTTGACAAGCTCCAACAGAAATGTGACAACTACCGTTGATATAGCAGTTCCCACACAGGCAAATAACGAAATTGGTACAATATGTCGAAAGAACACCTCTCTTTTCAACTGAAAGCCAGAGTTGAATATTATGGGCGGAAGAAGAACTTTGAAGAATATTGTGGGGCTGAAGGAAAGCAGACCCTCGGCGACATTTTCATTAATGTTGCCATCGTCGTCAGCGCCGTCATAATTGGAAAGAGACGTGAGCTCAAATAAAATAAATCCTGCAATGGCACCAATGACGATGATCATTCCTGCCTCTGGAAGGGCGGAAGATAATCGGGGACTGTCATGCAGGAATTTTGAGCACGTCAATGCTATGGCAAGGAGCGAAAGGAATACGACAAAATACCGGTCTATTCCTTGCTCTGAATCTGACCAATAATCTTGGCTTCCATAGTAATCTTCATCACCCATGGCGATGCGAGAGGTATCAGTATGCTTTATGAGAACGCAAGTGTCAAAAAGTAGCGTCAAAAAGTTCAATTCGATGAAGGTTCAAATAAAAGAGAACTTCGAGGGCTTTCTTTCGTCGTTTACAGAGAGAGGTTGACACACAAACTCTCACACTCAAAGCAAGCGACGGACTCACTCATCACCACTAAGACACAACTTTTTTTTTGCCAACGGTCGGTTGGTTGGGACCATTTGATTTCGAGCTATTTTACTAGATGTGTGGAAAATTTCGTTTCGCCCCCCTCAACCGCGCGCCATCTTCAAAACGCAACAACAACCCATCGCAACAAAACGTTGCACAACAACATCCAACAGCACCACCACTCCACCACTACTAATAGAACACACAGAAAACATCAAAAGCCTTATTCCGCTTTCATAACCCCTTAGTACTGTATATTCAATATATACTTACAAAAATTGAACGCTGCAATGAACGAAAATGGAGACGAATTCATTTGGAGCGAAGGGCCTTTCTCCTCAACAAAACATCGCCCCTTGCTCAATAATATGCTCCATAAAATCGAGACATACTCCCTCTTATGCCCATCCTGTCATGAATTCTACGAAAATGCCGTAACCCTCCGTCCATGTCACCATTCTTTCTGCAGCAAGTGCATACGGAGGCATCTTTGTGTACGCAATGGGGTGAAACATCAGCGGTGTTGTCCTGTTTGTAATTCAAAGATCGAGATCAGGAAGATGAATGGCCAGTCGAAAAAGTTGGATGACGACGATGCAATCATTCCCAATCATGGTCTACAGGTGCGTTCAGTTGAAGATTGATATCAGTAATCAACATTTGTTCTCTCTGCTTGGCATTTCATAATCTGATTGAATTGTAAACACAATAATTACTGTAGAAAGCGGTGGACGAATACAAACAAATGCGTTCGACGCTCTTTGATACTCTTTTTGAATTACAAACACTAAGACAAGCTGCAGGTTCAACGGCATCCAAAGGTTCGAATGATGTAGAAGCTTCCAAGAAGGCAGCAAGAAGTTCACCGGGCAAACCTACTGGCAAGCGAGAGGGTATTGGTAGTGATCGGGCTTCCAAGAGGCCACGACGGAGCTGTATTGGGAACGAAACATATGTCGATGGCGGCCGTGATGATGTAATCTTTCAAAGCGAAGAGAAAAAGAACGATCATAGTGGTATCATAGATCTTTGCGCTGAATCAAATCCTCAATCACATATCCAACATCACGTTGAAGCTCCAGCTACAACTCCAGTTCCAGTTGTTCGCCTGCAAACAAAGAACTTTGCCTTAACTGGAAAAAAAAGAAAAGAATTGATTGCATTGTGCAACAAAGAAGGCATCGATGCAACAGGATCAGATGCGGTGTTGAAGGATAGAATCAAACGTTTTGCGGATTATTGGAAGTCAGAATGTGATCGCGAGATTCACAAGCCGGCAGCAACGGTTGTGAAGGAGTTTAGAAGCCAAGAGGCTAAAAGGGCGGTGAGTACCTGACCAACTTTCAAATTGTGCGCCTATCGCTGGGACTGATGAATTGAATATTTGCCACAACTTCATAGAAAGAGGAGCGATCCATGAATAATTCGGTAGAGAAGAGGAGAATTACAAAAATGAACCACAGTCGTGAAGCATTGGGATCGGAAGAGGCTAAGAGTATAAAGGTGACACTTTCTTCAGGGAATGTACAGTTTGATAGTGAGTTTAAAGAGACATATCGAAACATGATTGCTGGAGTTTGTGAACGAAAAGGGTACCAGTCAGTTGCAGATATGATAAAAAATGTCCGTAAACGCAGGTCGGACGAGGAACAAACAGAGCCAAAGCAAGTCGACAGTGGTAACGATACGAAGGAGTCTTCATTGCCCATGAGTAAGACGAATCCTACAACACTAGGAAAATCACAAAACAACTCAACAGCATCATCGTCCTCATCGCAATCGGCTCAAAAATCCAATTACAATCCCAACGAAGGAAGTGGAGCCGAGAAAGAAGCAAATGGGATTTCTTCTTTTACACCATCAAAGAATGCAAAAGTGGTGAATCCATACAATAGATCCAAAGCCATAACTACACCTTTCAGCACGCATCCGCGGTCTTCTCCTCCCACAGTTGCTGTCATCCCAGCATATCATAATGGTATGTTTAATGGGGTCTACAACCCATACAAAAAATCGCCAGCTTTATCCACACCTGCTAGTAGCGTGAAGCCACCTTCTCGCATTGTCACAAACACAAGCAAGCCTCCATCAACTTTAAAATTATCCAACAATAATAATGCGAAAATCGATGGGAACATACTTGCGCTAAGTACGTGTACATCGCAATACAAATCTTCAACATACGAAAACCCAGAACAAACTACAATTCCGCATCGATCGAAAGAAGGCAAAACCTGGAATTGTAAGATTTGTACATTTTCGAATGTAACTAGAGTTTGGTCGCGAACAAAGCCCAAATGTGTCATGTGCAATAATACTGCGAGTTTTTAGTAAGCAGATTGGACTATTGTACCTCGGATTCATCCAATTATCATCCGCACATTCATCAGAGCGAGAAATTGACATAAATCGTAACTCTTATCCATTTGAATATACTGTATGATACAGTAAATGTAGAAATAATGTCTATAGTTTAGCGAGATGAAGGCAAAGCTGAATTCGGCCAGCATCCCATGTTATGCCCCAACAGTAGTTTCGGTAGGTTCCAAACTTTCACTTTCCAACGCATGCGACCTCTTAAACTTCCTCCGCCGCGTCTTCTTCCGTAAAGAATGTCTTCCCTTATATGTCCCCGCCTGTTCTACTCGTCCTACATGTAATGATAAATTATCTCGATAGAACATTGCAGCGTTCGTTTTATATCTGTTCCGATACGTGTCATCGTCTTCTGCTTGGTACAGGCTAGATGGTAACCCATGCCTGGCGAAGAAATCATTGAGCTGTTTGTTTCCGCCTTCCAGTATAGATAATACCTCTGAGCGAGACCAACTATCCATGCTTATTGACCGAACTATGGACACCCGTAAGAAACAAAAGATGAGATTTCATCGATTCTGACAATAATTCATGTGTTTTCCGAATGATGAGATCAAAATACAACTGAACATGTGTGAAAACCTACCTGCACTCCGAGTTGACGATGCCGCCCCGAGCAATCAATGCACAAGAGGGCACCGTAAGATATAGTCGCCCATTGAGGATTCGTTGCATCGCAATCAACACAGCGCAAATTTCCATCGATGCTCCTTAGCAAATTGAGACATGAAGGTGGGAAACGGCGGTGTCTATGCTTGATCGGAGTCCGATTTAGTTTGTCTTCTAACCACTCATCTTGTTCCAACCGTCTCAATTCTTCCAATTCTCTTGCTGCGAGATTGATGTCGGATGATTGCATTGCTCTACCCATAAATGTTTTGGAGTCAGCGATTCAAAAGTTTAAAGGTTCGGAATTGTATCGCTTGTGAGCACAGTCGACAAATTCTGGTCAGAGTTTTGACAAAAACGAAGCGAAGAGGGAAGGACCAGCAGAACCAGTTTTTTCTCCTAACACGACTCTCGAAGGACACTGACTGTTGTTGTTCCTGCTGAGAGCTCTTCTTTTGAATGGGGCGGGTGTGGGGGGTTCAGTGCTTGTAAGTGCGGAGAATCTTGGAACGGAAATTGAACAGGAAATTTTCATTGGGCAATAGTGGGGTTGCGTGTATTTGTGGCTTTTTGGCGAGTTTCTTAGCTGCGCTGTTGTTCATATGTGAAGTGTGAGTTCTGTGAGTTCTGATAACTGGCATCAAACCTGATTGGTCATTTCATTTCAGACAAGAAAGGGAAAGAGAAAAACAACTTTCATTCATTTTTGAAAATTTCTTCTTCGGCAGAAGAGCTGATGATTCATTCATGTATTCAATCACAACAGCTAGCCAGGCTAATTAGAGGTGAGAACATCTGCCGAGCATTGTCATTACGTATCATACTTGTAGCCATTCAGCTCAACTCGCATATTGCTCAAAGCTACCATAATGGCATTTCATCAAATCGTCCGTGCCTCCACTGCGAGGTTGACGAGGTCAAATTCCACGAACCAAAAAGCGAAAGTTATTGCCTCGTACCAAAGATGGTACCGTGGTGACAGCGGAGACACGAAACACCGCTCCGAATTGACTCAAGACGCCATTGTCGAACGCGAAAATAAATTACTTGATATAGCTGCACCGAAATTTGCGAAAATTCAAGAGAGACATGTCCGTATGCCCAGACTCGATGAAATTCCAAAGGCATCATTGCCGTATGATATGAAGGATTCGGGTTACACCACTGAGGAATTGGAGCTTGAGGTTAGGAAGAAGAGATTGGTTTACAGGTCTAAGCAGAGGGGATGGTAAGTTTGGTGAAGCTCTTTTCCATATGTCTCCGTTTCTTTTTATGAATGCAGATTACTCATTTAGTGTCACGTTTCCTCGGAAAAGGCTCGAGGTTGACGTTTTGCTTGGCACTTGGGCAAGCCTGAATGTGTCCTCATTGACAATGGATGAATTGGACCAATTCGAGAATTTTGTGAACCTTGAGACAATTGATATTTACAACATTATTACATTGCGAACAGATGTCCCAGATTTTATGCAAACTGATGATGGCAGTGGTGTTGTGGAACGCATTCAAGAATGGGCGAGATCTAGCCCTCTCGGGAAAGGGTCACCAGAGAAATACAGTAAAGTCAAGAAGGAGCATAATTTGATTTAATTTGCTGTTGTGTGAAGTGAAAGGAATAAGTACTGGCTGGTAATGTAAATTCTCAATTAATTTTGTTTGACAACTCATTTTATGAGACACACTGGTTTTCTGTAATACTAATTAGACTCGCGATCCACAGCAGCTTTGAAGCGCTGTATATATCTGGTGAAGAACAATCTGAGATGCATTTTCTCCCACATAAACATCTATTCCTATGTACAACTTCAAACTGTAGCTTCGGTACCAGGTACAAGTACTGCTTCACATTACTCATCAATGGCTCATTTTTCCATTTTCGTCTGCCGAATTGGTCTGTATGCCAGCAGTGGGGCGACGAAGACGACGACGCGACGCGGACGATGCTAGAAATTTCCAAATTAAAATTAGCCTAATCCCGCGAACATATTAATACACAGTGTTTCAAACATCAGACCAGCACACGAACAAGCTCCAAGGACCAGACCACAACCAAGCAAGCGAACAAAAAGTCAACTCATACAAATTTGAAAGCGGAAAGTCTACAATTCATACATATATGATATTCATTTCAGGCTCAACTACAACCGGAAATGTCTCAATCGAAACAAAAACTATCCCATGGCCATGGAGACGATCGTCCATCAAAAGTTAAAGTTTGGGTACTCGCATCGAGACCTCACACACTCACAGCTAGTGTTGCCCCAGTCCTCGTCGGATGGGCCCTTGTAAATCACTACTACAAATGTACCCACTCTGCTACAAATACGTGTTCTTCACCTGATAACATTAAGGATCTGAACAGAATATCCATACTGTTTGGTGCGTTTGCGTGTCTCATACAGTTGGGAACCAACCTTCATAACGATTATGCCGACTTTGTCAAGGGAGCTGACACGAAAGAAAGGGTCGGTCAAGCTCGAGCTACACAGAAAGGATGGCTCACACCCTTCGAGACAGCAGCTGCGTCGACAATTTGTCTGTTGGCAGCTACTGTTTTGGGAATTACTTTAACTGGAATGACTGGACGATGGAATGACTTATACATGGTGTTTGTGACGATTACTTCAGTTTTTAATGCCGTTTGTTACACGGGTGGGCCTTATCCTCTTGGTTACATTGGTCTAGGGCATTGGTCTATAGGATACTCTGGATTAGGGGATATTTTTGTGTTTCTCTACTTTGGTTTAGTGGCAACAGTGACTGTGCCTTACATTGTTCTTTCGAGAGGGGGAGACAACAACAGGAGTGTGCAGAATTTGGCCCTCGACGTCTTCCAGCATGAGCTTTTTCGGACTAGTTTAATTGTGGCACTACCAGTTGGATTTTTAGCGACCGGGATCATCGTAGTGAATAATTTACGGGATCGGAAGACAGATGTTTGTGTTGGAAAGAATACCCTCGCAGTCAAGTTTGGTGCAACATTTGCAAGAATGGAGTATTTGGTTTTAGTACTGTGTTCCTATCTGATGTTGATTCCGTTGTCAAAGATGGAAACATTGAATAAAAGTGGATTGCCTATTAACTTTGCACTGTTTCTGCCACTTCTCTCATTTCCTCTTGCGCGAAAGGGGCTGAAAGCAATGGGTTTTGGTCTGGGTGGGAAAGACGGAGCCAGCCTAAACCCTTATGTTGGAGGCACTGCTAAAGCTCAGTTGCTGTATTGCATTCTTTTCATAATAGGCTTGAAGTTAAGCTAAAAGAAATATAAAATACCATTGCATTCCACTCATCTATTTGTTACAGACAGTATTCAGTATCATTAGTTGATTTTTTTTGAGGATGATACAAGCAAGTATGATACGGTATCTTCGATCTTATTACTTATCGGCTTGACAACAATAAGAAGGAAAAGAAAAGAAAAGAAAAAGACAGAACAAGAGATAGTTTTCATCTTGTCTCCCCTTCATTGTAGAGGGCAATGCTCATTTCCTTTGAGATAATTGGATGGGATCTGTCGCAAAAGAAATGCAAGTTGCATCAATTGAACAAACTGCCCGCGATGATCCCGCCACTCGTCACACACACCTGGGATGTTTCTTTCCGAATATTTTTTTTGCTGTCATCATCATTTTCTGTGAACGGAACTGGCTCGAAATCCCTGATCGCTTTCGTTGAAACAACATTGTTGAGCATACCTCGATCATTTTCATAAAGCGCTAATCACGATCATACAGAGTACGGTGCAATTGCTAGCTTTACGCGTAATATTGTCCATTGCATACTTCTGTTGCTTTCACAGTCCTTTGCGACCGGTAAGTACGGCGGTATCGGTGTAAAAAGTGCTACTTGCCGCGTTTGTATGAATCTGGATCATTGTCTACTGCGGTCAATTGTGTGGAATCATTCCACTGCCTACCATTGGGATGCTTCCGTTTGGGCGAGTCATGTGAGGTCAATGTATATGCAGTACATTACAAGTTTGACACTTAAACCCCATCTGCTCTGTATCCGGGAGGACTCTGGACTGACAACACTCGTGTTTTCCGGTTTCTGCTTCCGATTTCCATCCATTCTTGGTTTGAAAATCAAACATATCGTGGTATTTTGGTTTCATTTTCTAACATAACTCTTTCGTTTATCAAATAGTTTTGAATCAACATGGCTCTAGTTTCGAAAGCGAAATCCGCTTTTCTCTACTACCAAAGTACTCACCTCAAAGGAATCAAAGATGAATTAAAATGCTCCATGGGCCAAGCCATGACAGAGCTTTCAAGTCGATGGAAAGCGTTATCCCAAAAAGACCGCGAGCCTTATTTTGAAATGGAAGCCACGGACCGCGAGCGCTTCCAGAAGGAATCCGCTGTTGCAGACGCAAAAGCTACAGCTGAGCAAAATGCTCGTCGCGATAACCTCGTCGCAAAGGACGGCGAAGGCGTCTCAATGAGAGGAGAACGACGAAAGATTGCCATGGAGCGTCAAGAAGTTGAAGATGGGAGGGCGCGACGCAAGGCGAGGATCGAGGCCGAAACTGATCCTGAGATCTTGGCCGAAAGGCGAAGAGTTAAGGAGGCGAAGAAGGCCGAGGCGAGAGCAAGGCAGCGTATTCGTGACAATGAGGAGAAAAAGCTTGAAGATCGCCATAAAAAACTAGACAAGGAAGCGGAGAAGAAAAAAAACAAGAGGTTGGAATACTTGCTTTCACAGAGTTCCATTTTTGGTAAATTGAAAAGTGGTAAGGGGGATGCAAAGGAAGAACCCAAGGCAGAAGGGTACGTTCCTCATCACAGGGACAAGAAGTCCAAAAAAATTGAAAAAGCTCCTACGCCAGAAGGAGAAGAGGGCGACGAGGACGATGCTGACGAGAAGCACGTCTTTCTCACAAAGCAACCAGATTGTATCAAGTTTGGAACGCTGAAACCCTATCAGTTGGAAGGTTTGAATTGGATGATCCATCTTGCGGAGAAAGGCTTGAATGGTATTCTTGCCGATGAAATGGGTCTCGGAAAGACGTTACAGAGTATTAGTATTTTGGCATACCACTTCGAGTTTCAGAGACTCCAGGGGCCCCATCTTGTCTGTGTTCCAAAATCGACACTTTCAAATTGGATGAATGAATTGAAACGTTGGTGCCCTACTCTACGTGCCATCAAGTTCCATGGCAGCAAAGATGAACGAGCCGAATTGATTTACAATTACTTTAATAATGAGGCCGCTGCCCACGACGGCAAGAGACCAGCCACGCAAATCAAGGATCCAGAAACTGGTGAAATGGTTGATGACAACTCAAACAACCCTCGAGCTTGGGATGTATGTGTTACGACTTACGAGGTTTGTAATACTGAACAGTCAACATTGAGGAAGTTCGGATGGAAGGTAAGCATTTTTATCGCCTTCTGTTGCCCACCGTTGCCATCTACCGGTATAAAACATCTAACAATCTATATCTTCTCTCATATAACAGTATTTAGTAATCGACGAGGCGCACAGATTGAAAAACGAGACGTCAATGTTCAGCAAAACTGTCCGCGGATTCAGTTGTATGCATCGTCTACTTCTAACGGGGACACCTCTCCAAAATAATCTGCATGAACTCTGGGCTCTTCTGAATTTTCTTCTCCCTGACATCTTTTCCTCTTCAGACCAATTCGATGAATGGTTTGATCTGGAAATTGATGATGCAGATGCTAAACAAGAAATGATTTCTCAGCTCCATAAAGTCCTTCGTCCATTCATGCTTCGTCGTCTAAAGGTTGATGTTGCGAAAGGACTTCCACCAAAGACAGAAACGCTAGTGATGGTTGGTATGAGTAAGATGCAGAAACAGTTGTACAAAAAGCTTCTTCTTCGTGACATTGAGAGTATCACTTCAAATAATAATCAAAACAAAACAGCAGTTCTTAACATCGTCATGCAGCTTCGTAAATGCTGTGGGCACCCTTATCTGTTTGAAGGTGTCGAGGATAGGACGTTGGACCCTCTTGGTGAACATGTAGTTGAGAACTGCGGTAAGCTCTTTATGGTTGATAAGTTGCTGACGAGGCTCAAGGAACGAGGAAGTCGGGTTTTAATATTCACACAAATGACCCGAGTTCTTGACATCCTTGAGGATTTCATGGTGATGCGAGGGCACCAGTATTGCCGTATTGATGGTAACACAGATTATGACGTTCGCGAATCTTCTATCGATGCTTTCAACGCCCCAAACAGTGAAAAGTTTTGTTTCATTCTTTCAACCCGTGCTGGAGGACTTGGAATCAATCTTCAAACAGCAGACATTTGTATTTTATATGACTCTGATTGGAACCCACAGGCCGATTTGCAAGCTCAGGATAGATGTCATCGTCTCGGTCAGAAAAAACCAGTGAGTATTTATCGCTTAGTGAATGAAAATACTATAGAAGAGAAAATCGTGGAGAGAGCTCAACAGAAGCTTAAGCTAGATGCTATGGTTGTGCAACAAGGCCGATTGAAGGAGAAAGACAGCAAAGTTTCCAAGGGGGAAATATTGGCTGCCATCCGTTTTGGTGCTGACACAGTTTTTCGTTCGGACGAAAGTACGATCACCGATGAAGATATTGATGTGATTTTGGAACGTGGAAAAGCAAAAACAAAAGAAATGGCCGAGAAAATTACGAAGGCTGAAAAGGGTGATTTGCTGGATTTCCGTTTAGACGGAGGTATCAGTGCCCAAACATTTGAAGGAATTGATTACAGGTGAGAAATTATATTTACCCAACACCCAGCCATAAATACAAACCAGCCACTAACCCTTGTGAATTTATTATTCTACAGTGATCGCGATTTCCGAAACCAATTGAAATTGCTAGCCGCTGATTCGATGGGCAAAAGGGAAAGACGGGCGCCCCCTACTAATTATAATCCTGTTGTGGAACCAAAGAAATCAATGGTTGTCAACAACCGTAAAATCAAGCTTCCAAAAGCCCTCCGCTTGCCTCGAATGGAGGACCATCAATTTTTCAACAGAGAACGCTTGTTGGAGCTTAGTAAGATTGAATTCAAGGCCTTTGCAACCCTCAAACAAAGTGGCCAGTTGCCACCCCGCGAAGAATATGAGGCCAAACAATCGGTTTTGCCGGATGAATTTGCGACGGAGAAAGTTGAACTTCTAAATGAAGGTTTTGATAATTGGACAAAAAGTCAGTACTTCCACTTTGTCAAGGCTGCAACAAAAGTTGGGCGCACAGACTTGACAAGCATAGCTGCAGACATGGACTTACCAATCAGCAGTGTTACCGAATACAGTCAAGCATTCTGGGCGTACGGACCAACTGAACTCAAAGATGAAGAATGGGAGAGAGCTCTTGCTAGCATCGAAAAAGGAGAAGCTGTAAGTGCGAGAAATAGTTATTTCTTGTACATTTTGTATTTATCTCCTGCTCACACACGTATTCAATATTATTTTGTATCACAGAAAATTGCAAAGCAGCGGAAATTGCGTGATTTGCTGAAGAAGTTCGTTAGTACTTTTCAAGATCCTAGAAATGAAATGACCTTTGCAAATAAAGGTACAGTTCATTTTGCGCAAGAACAGGACAGAGCCTTACTTTGCGCAGTTGACAAGCACGGCTACGGAAACTGGGATCAAGTCCGAGAAGCGTTGATCAATGATGATGCTTTGCTATTCCAGCACTCTGCGCAGAGTATGAACAATGATGCAATTACTAAACGCGTTGATTACAGAATGAGGCAAATGGAACGTGAATTGGAGGCAAGAGAAAAGAAAATGAAGAATGTCAAACCTGCTGCGGTAATCGCCGCAGAGGAAAACATCAAATCGATCCTAGAGATGGATAGTTGGGAGTCCAGGGCGTATGATCTCGAGCTGAAGGGAGAAGACTCTCCACCACTACTTTTGCTATCCGAGGAATCAAAATCCTGTATGGATGAGCGCATGAGGGATCGCCAAGTAGTTATTGAACGTTTTCGCGAAATTGAGATTCAACTTCGTGGCTGCAAGGAAATTGCTGCCAAGACTCATGAATCTATCATGAGAAATGATCAATATGTGAACTATAGCAATATCACATTGAAGTGCGGCGGGCAGCATATCACTGAGAATGGCACCCTAACTGATCTGGATGGCGTTGACATGGAAGCCTACGTTAGCAAGGCTGTCCTTGCCGTTCCTGAGTGTGGTGAATGTAAGGCTTGTTCAGATAGAAAAGCAAGGAAACTGTGCTTGAAAAGGAAAGAAGTGAGAGAAGAGAAGATAAAAGAATTCGACTTAAAGCTGAGAGAATGGGTGAAGAATGGTGCCCTACGAACCAAGACTCTTGAAAAGGATAAAAAAGACGGAACTCGTCAATACTGGCCAAGGAAACGTGGAAGTGATTCTTTCAGTGGGAAGGTAAGTATTGGGAAAGATAAAGGTACCTCTGTTTTTAAGAGGAGAATTTCTCCTCCAGGAAATCCACTTGGAAATAAAAAGATGGCTGTTCCTGACGAACTTCTACCGGCTCTGTGCAAAAAAATATCCGCTCACGGTACGAGAAAAAGAATGCAGACGATCCAAGAATTTTCCAAAGAACATCCTGCTGTTAGTATCCGTCAAGTGACCTTCAAGTTTGCAGAAGTCACGACGAAAGATCGCCCAGGTTGTGTACCAAAGACTGAGAAACCGAAAGGCAAAGGAAGGGCCTTTATTTTCTTTCTTCGGCCAAAGTTTTATCCTTTACTCCCAGAATCTGAAAGACCTGATGATTGGGAGCGTTATCACAAAGAAGATGAGATACTGTTCCAAGAGGAATCCCGAAAAGAGAAAGAAGAAAAGGCGAAGAAAGATAAAAGTATGAAAGACATGATGGATGATGCAACAGTATCATCTCAAGCCGAGGAAACGAGTATTGCTACCTCTATGGATCTTGACGGGAAAACAAATGGAAGTCAAGAAGAAGACGATGACATGACTGAGGATGAGTCTGAGCCTCCCTTGAAGAAGGGAAGACCTGAATCTTCATCTATTTTTAATAATTAAAATAATAACTGTATTAACGTAGAATTGGTTCCTCCCATAATTAGCGTCACCACTCTCGTCCTAGTCACTGCATTTATACTTCACGAACGCGCTCGCTTCCTTTTCTCTTCACTTTGTTGCAACGTGGCTTGCCTTTTCTCTTCACTTTTTTGCTTCTGCTCATCAGTTCTTCCATTCATCGTGGCATACCAATTCTCTTCACTTTTTTGCTTCTGCTCATCAGATCTTCCCTCCATCGTGGCTTGAAATTTGTCTTTACTTTGTAGCTTCTGATCATCAGATCTTGCTTGCAACGTGGCTTGCCTTTTGTCTTCACTTTTTTGCTTCTGATCATCAGATCTTGCTTGCGACGTGGCTTGCCTTTTGTCTTTACTTTTTTGCTTCTGATCATCAGATCTTGCTTGCGACGTGGCTTGCCTTTTGTCTTTACTTTTTT
>Ga0115005_10001406_pt1 | contig 19065 bp, 23 predicted proteins | sample ArcOceMetagenome_FD_87163 | JGI IMG/M metagenome (GOLD analysis project Ga0115005, IMG submission 87163) | Marine eukaryotic phytoplankton communities from Arctic Ocean - Arctic Ocean - Greenland ARC118M Metagenome | ecosystem: Environmental > Aquatic > Marine > Oceanic | place: Arctic Ocean... | reverse complement strand
TCTTATCTAGATAGCGCTCAACTCGCTGGACTGCCATGAGCAGGGAAATATGAGCCCCAGAGCTGTGTCCCATGAGCGTGACTCCTATCCAATCTTTCTCATCCACATCATGAGGTTTCTCGCAAAATTGCGGATATCGAATTAAAATAGCTTTCGCGGCTGCCTCTAGGTCATCCACCTGGTCCTGAGCATTGCCATCGGGGTAAGTTCTGTACCCAACGACAGCGACTGCCATATTTGCTTCCAGAAATGGTGTGGCAGCGAGCCTGTACATCCATGGTTTTCCGCTACCCCAAGCTCCTCCGTGTACAAAGAAGACAAGGCCGCGACATTTAGTGCTGTGATTTTCGTTTCTTTCGTTTGTATTCGTTACTCTTTCTGTTGTTGATGTCGATGTCAATTTAGACGTTGGTGGCAGAAAGAAATCGACAAATTGCATCGGGTGATGCCCATAATGAAAGGTATTTCTATCCTTTGATTGAGTCAACGCAATAAATCTCTTGAAAGCGCGATGATTCACAATGGCGAGAGAGGGAACGGAGCAAGTGACAGAATAATCACTTATGGATCGAAAAGTCCCATCGTCTCGGCTAGCGTGTTGCCACCAGAGGGGGAGAGTGCTCCCCAGCCACCTCGAGAATTGATCCCCTGAATCTGGGGCGAAGGATATGTGCGGATGGGGTATTTTTCTCATGTTTTTGTGTGCACTGCGGAGAATTTTCTGGACTCTGTCGTGGAGGCCATGGCGCCCCTGGACCGTTGCTCTGGTTCTACGAGAGTGGCCATCGGACGAGGATTGGTGGTTGTTCTGTTTCTGCTTGGGATGATCGCCGTGGTGGTGAGTGAGGGTATTGCTACCAATGCTTGGATCTAAGTTGCAGATGAAGTTTCGATGTGCTGTGCCAAGGGGTGGTGCTCTTGGTGGAGCAAGTGATGTAGCAAGAGATAGAGGGGTTACCAAGTCATCATCTTGATTATGGAGAGGCATATTGAATATTTAGTCCCAAGTGAAAGTTTCAAGTCAAATTTCAGCTACATTAGTTCTGGATGGAAGCTTATAAAGGCAGCAAATGATCCCATACATAACAACACGAAGTAGGTAGATGTTAGATGCTAATGTATTAATTGCCCTCCTGAACTTTCTTGTTTGGTTGTTCGCTCTTTTTGCTTTTGTTGTTGTGTTGAGTTCTTTTTTTGTAAACCAATGTCGTCATTTTATGTTCCCGCAATTTTAGCGACGACATCAGCAGTAAAGCCCCCTCCCTCATCATCTTCAATCTTGTTGTGTGGACCATTCATTTTTTTCTTTACCCAGCCACACCAAAGAAGCTAACATTACAGTACTACAAACGCATCTTCAATCTAACACGGTAACTGATCGGAAGATAACATAACTGTGTTATTATAATATCATTCAACTACAAACTTTGCAGTGAATCGCACGTATATTCAGTATACTTTTTCCCCTCTTACATTAATCCAAGAAAGAAGATAAAAAACCATGCCGCAGCACGAGCATATGGAACGCCACATGAAACTTCATGGTCGAAGGCTTGACCACGTTGAAAGAACACGCAAACGCGAGGCCCGATTGGCCCATAAGCGCTCCGAGTTCGCCCAAAAGGTGTTCGGTCTCCGTGCTAAGCTCTACAACGAAAGGCGTTTCAAAGAAAAGGCCGCCATGCGCAAGACCATCGCACAGCACAACCAGCGAAACAACAAGCATGCGAACGACGAGGCGGTGGCAGATGGAGCCGTTCCCGCATATTTGTTGGACCGTGAGGGAGTCAGTCGGGCAAAGGTTTTGAGTAATACTGTGAAGCAGAAGAGAAAGGAGAAGGCTGGAAAGTGGGAAGTGCCCATTCCAAGGGTTAAACCTGTTGCAGATGATGAAATGTTCAAGGTTATGAGGACAGGAACGAAACGCAATAAGGCGTGGAAGCGCGTTGTCACCAAGTGTACATTTGTGGGTGATAGCTTCACGAGAAAGGCTCCCAAATTCGAGAGATTTATTCGGCCGACGGGTTTGAGAATGAAAAAGGCCAATGTCACGCACCCTGAGCTCAAGACTAGTTTCCAGCTTGATATCCTCAGTGTCAAAAAGAATCCCAGTAGTAATCTTTACACCAACTTGGGAGTAATGACCAAGGGTACCATCATTGAGGTCAATGTCAGTGACTTGGGTTTGGTGACAACCTCCGGGAAAGTTGCCTGGGGTAAGATGGCGCAAGTTACGAATAATCCAGAGTTGGATGGCTGTGTCAATTCAGTCCTGCTAGTGTAATGAAACTGAGCTTACGTGTATTGTAAAATAGTCTTTCTTTTTGCAAAAATCATTGCGTCCGGTCCAATTTCTGGTTGAATGAATTGCTGATGTCATCTCTCGCCGCTTGCTGTCTTTAGGCAACTTGAAACTACAGTTCTTTACGAGAGTATACCCAAGTCCATCAGGCAGTTATACAGTGTTATTGATAGGCGTAGCAACTACACTACATGTAGTGTAGTGGCTACGACTATCAATATATGTACTCGACGGAAAACAAAAAGCAAAAGGCCATTTTTATAAAGAAGAGAAATCAGAAGACACCCAACCAAGGTGTGTAAAATAATCATTCAGGCCAACCCAAGTAACTAATGATAAACTACCAATGACTAATATGATCATTAGTTTTACATAGATGACTATTGTGTACTGCATTAAGAAAGTTACTTTGTGTGTTGAGCATATTTTGCTGAAAACACTGTATGACGGACGGTGAATGTTTTTGTCTCTTGCATCGCGGGAAATATAATAAACTGATATGTCTCAATTTCTGACGCGCCTAAGTAAACATATTTTAAATTAAGCCTGCGTCAGCACTTTGAAAACTGGTTTCGCTTGCTTGGTCAGCTTGTTGGTTCAGCTTGGTCAGCAAAAGCATTCTGTTGACAAAGTCAATTCTTTCTCTGCGCATTATTTCAGCATTCACAATAATATTCCACATCATGTCTAGAGCTTCTCGAAATAGTATGACCTTCTCATCGGCGTTCTTCCTAGCAATTTTGTTCGCCGTCTTTGTGAGCAATGCAGTTGCGTTCTCCACTCAAGCGCTGTCCTCTGCAACAACTAGTACCCCCAAGTCCAAGTCACCCATGTTCGAACACCTCAAGTTTGATGGCAGTCCCCAGTTTGACGTGCTCGCAAAAACAAAGGAATACATCAAGGCCCAAGTAGCAGATACAACCTTCAGCGAAGATTGGTATGCTGCCGACTACGTCCTTCGTGGTCCTGTAATCGGCCCCATCAATAGAACGGATCTAGCCAAGTCTCAAAAGGGGTTGGGCATCAAAGCTGCCTTTCCGGACATCAAGATTGATACTTTTGGATTCACTGTTGACCCCGAAAACCCATATCGCTGCTTCTACTTTCAAAGGTGGAGAGGGACAAATACCGGCGACCTGGACAACTATGGGACGATTTTTCCAGCAACCGGAACTGAGATGGAAACACCAGTGAGTGTATTTAGCGTTGTGTTCAACCAGGAGGAGAAAATTGTTTACGAACAAGTAGGTGCTGTTGTTGACAGACTTGAGGGAAATACTCGTGGTAAAGCTGCTGTCTTTGGAATGTTGCATACGGCAGGGCTTGAGCTTAACGCCAGCCCTGGTGACACGGTATTTACCCTGCTTCAAAGACTTGGTCACCTTGCTGGTAATATGGGAAGAAGTTGGTCACGTGAAGACGAGATCCCAAAGTGGTGGATTAGCAAATCGAGAGGTGCCGATGACACAGAGCAGTGGTAAATGACGAACTAATTCTTCACTTTGAATTTGAATCAACGGAGGATATAACGCTTCAATTCCTAATAATATTCAGAAAACGGAATCACCTGTAGAGATACTGCTTCAATTAACTTGTCTGGTTCAAGCAATTCCTACTAAAATTGATGAAATGAAATCACCTGAAGAGATATTTCTTCATAATCCACCAATATTTAAAAAAAATTGTTTTAGAAATAAACCTTTGCGTTCTTAATTTATTTAGAATGAGAGTCCAAGATTTACTCCAGTAGCCAGGTGTGCGAAAAGAGCCACCATTGTTGCTGTTCCCAAATAAGCATGAGCATCTCGAGCAAGTGCCCCATTCTCACTTGCAAATAACTTTGGAAGAATAGCTTGAATCGCAAGAAGTGCTACACTAATCAGAGCTGTCATGGCATGAGGGGACTCCAAAATGCTCTGACCCTGTGTATCCAACAACACAAGACCTCCCTGTCCGCCCAACAAGAAGAAGAAAAAGGCTCCTCCAATGATCTTGGGATGGGCTTCTCTGATAGTATCTCCGAGAGTAAGGGAAGTGACATCTTCACCATTTCCAAGCCTAATTTGCCATCCCATATAAGCACCAATCACACCCATACTTAGAAGCACAGATGCCATTGCTGCACCGTGTCCCCAGTGAAGAAGAAATTCAGGAACAAGACCCATGTCGATAGCTTGATGAAACATAGGTGTCCAGATATCGACATAGGCTTGAATCGGAGCTTTCACTCCATCAAGCACTGCTGACATTTCTGTGTTTTTGTAAATTGGAGCCATCGTCATAAGATGTGAGTGATTTCGCATAGAATAATGATTACGGGATAAAAAAGTTAAGTTTTTCGAAAGATAAATTTGGGAGGGAAGAAATCCCCCTTTGCAGAAACGAGAGCTGCACGAGATTTGTTTGAGGTAGGTGGAACTTACGCATGCTTGAAGATCCGAGACGGGCAGCGGGAGAAGGTACCTTTTTGAAAGTGTCGAGACTTCTTGCTCCTCCAAAAGGATGAGACTGTGGAGAAACGAAAGCGCCCGCAGTTCCAAAGGACATCGCCATGGCCGAAAGACCAATGATTCTAGCTGTGCAAGTCTTCATATTTTTGGTAAACGGAAATAGTGAAAGTACGGGTAGTGGAACAGAAACTATGTTGAAAACAATGTACCGTATCATATGAATGTTGAGCGTTGAAATCAATGCTGGTAGCGTTCTCATTGAGAAATTGACGAATGGACAAAACAAAATAATTGCTGACTCACTCAATTTGGCGCGTAACACAGCGAACTACAAGAAATACGAGTACTACTGCGTAAAATTCTCCGCCTCAAGAAGTATCTTTTATCAACCAAAAAGGATGATCAATCGCATGAAAAACTAGCAGTGAAGAATGAATTTGGGTAGATACTTGGCGAGTTTCGGGTGAGAAGTGGAGGGTTATTCAACGAACACAGTCCTCCTCGAGATCAAAATGAATCTACTAATAAGGCTAAAGTAATCGAGGACTGTCTGAACCCGCTAAATCTTGAATATGCAGTCATTAAATTTCACCATCATGCAAGATTGCATGTTGTTGAGGAGGATTTTGCGTCTTTATTATACTGTTTGCAAGAGAATAGAAAGAGACGGTTTGGTTGATTTGGGAGCCTTCTCGCTCTATCATTCTTGGCTTTGTGATGAGTTGGAGTGTAGACTGATTGCTGACGTAATCATGGTGTGCCCAACCGTTGCAAGAAAAGCTCACAAAAAGCGACCTTTGAATTGATGTATCATAGTACGTACCGGTATATTGTAGCTGGAGAAAAGTGAATGGTGGAACTTTGATGAAACTTTACATAATGTTCTAGATTATTCGTAGTTCTTTTTGCGTCATAACGTATCGACTTGCAAGCTCGAGGCCTTCTGCGATAGTTTTCTTTCTATTTTTCATATCTTTCATGACAGAGCACCAAAGTTCCCCATGCTTTGGTTCAGCAACTACACATCGTTCTTTGATGGACTTTTGTTTTGCTTCGTTGCCAGCTTCAAGTTCAATGACATAATATTTTGCCCAAGAATCACCAAGGTCTGGATTCAAAATGACAGCCCTTTCGAACCACTTTCTTGCCTTCTCATGTTTACGTTCCGAAGCAAACAAAGAAGCAACTGCAGTTATCACTAACGGGTCATCAGGATTCTTTTTGATCGCATCGGCGCTCTTGGATTTCTGTTCTGGCCGTGGCGAGTTTGAAATATTATCAGCGAGCAAGATTCCTGATCGTGGGCACTCTTGGAGTGCTCTTGCCATTAGAGTGATTGCAAGTTTATCATTGCCAGCTCGTCTTTCCAGCCGAATAGCTTCAACCCAAAGTTCAGGACTTTTTGGATTCTTTAATCTGGCGAGTTCTAACAGACTTCTTGCTTTTGTGAGGCCGATACCTAAACCACCATTGCTGTCCCCAAGTAAACTGGGAGCCTTTTCTTCAAGACGACTTGAAAGTATCCACAGCACCACACTATTTTGACAACTTTGCAAACCCTTTTGATAAAATTTACGTGCCCGGTCCAAATTTGTCTTATTCATTTCCAAGTCCTCGGAACATATTGCCCCGCCCATCATGTACAGCTTCGCAAACTTTGGATACTTGATCAATCCGTCTTCGATCAAGGAAAGTGCACCATCAAAACTTTCTGACTCTCGTTCTAAAATGGCTGATTTCATATAAACTCGATCAGAAGAGGCACGCTCCCTCGCCCTACTCAGTAGCACCCGTGCGCGATTAATTTCTCCTGTCTCCCACTCCAATTTTGCTGCAGCAAGCCATATCGGTTCAGAATTAGGATTTGCTGCAAACGCCTCTGTCAGAATCTTCCTCGCCTTTTCAGTATCACCCGCAGTCCACTTCTCCTTGGCACGCACGAGCCAGAAGATCTCCTGCTTCGGCAGCCTCTCACTAGCCGCTGCAAGAACGTCATCCAATGATTTCGCATCACCATGTTTGCGTTCCATTTCAACTGCTTGCATCCAGAGCGATCGTTTTGATGGGAATGCGGATAGGTTATAAGCCAATATTGCACGAGCAGTGGCGATAGCGCCACGAGACACGGCACCATGAGCATCATCAGCCCACGTCCTCTGTCTATCCTCGACATCGACACCTATTCCAACAGTGTACTTGACAATAGCAGCGCTGGTAATGGGAGCTTCTGAAGCCTCGGCTAATTCAGCTTCTTTCAACCACTGTGTTCTAGTGACAATGGCATCGTGTTTGGCAAGAGAGCTAACAGCCTTTTGCACAATCTTATCCACCATCTCCTCATGATTCTGGGATTCTTCTAATTTCGCAGCAGCGAGCCAAATGGATCTTTCGGCCGGAAGTGCTCTCCTAGCTTGATTCAGCACCTTCCTCGCATTCTCATACGTTTCCAATCTTGCAAGAGCCAACCACATATCAACAGAATGAGGCACCTTCTCCACCGCGACCGACAAGAGGATCTTTGCATTTTCCTTATCTTCCAATTCAATAGCCGCCTTCCACAAAGTGACAGAGGACGGATTCATCTCCAACCCCTTTCTCAAAACAGCCTTCTTGGCGTCTTCGTTCCTTTCCAGATCCGAAGCCTTGAGGAATATGTTGACCGAAGAAGGTATCCGCCTCACAGCTGATGCAAGAATCGTCTTTGCCACATCTGCAGGGTGTAATCTCGCAGCTTCCAGCCACACATCCTCACTGGTGGAACAGACCTCACACCCCTCCTGTATCAATTTCCTAGCCTGAAGAGTCTTCCCCGCAGCTTCCTCCACCCTCGCTGCCGCAATCCACCCCGGACCATGCTTGGGATTCGTATCCCTCACCGATTTCAGCAATAATCTTGCTTTATTTATATCCCCAATTTCGGCATCGGTCGCAAGTTTGGTATTGGAGAGACTGGTTAAGTAACCCTTGGGATCTATCGTCGTCTGCCCCGTAACCGAATCGGACATGCGATCGAGGCTCATACCAAGCACGGTCCCCCTCGCCTCTGCCAGACCGGACATGTTGGACACAACCGACTTCATCCCGGATGCGCTATTATTGACGTTTACGTCTGTGGTTTGGGCTGTACCGGCCAAAGAAGCATTGCCAGAGGTAGCATCGGCATTCGCCATGGATCTAGCTTCGAGCAATGAATCCGTGATGGGGGTGAAGGTATCCCGTTTACGTTTTTGTTTGTATTTCAGGCTGTAATCCCCTACATCGGGTATAGCCGCCCATTCCGATTCGGTCACGGTTGCCAATTGTTTCTTGAGTTCTCGGAATTGGTTGCCGATTTTCTGGACGCCATTCTGTTCACTACTTGTACTGTTCCCGTTTGAGTTGTCGTTTTGCCCTTTTTTTCTTTTCTTCATTCGATCGTCAATGGCTTCGTATATCCGATCCGCTTCTTCATCTTCATCGTCGTACTGGCCTGGTACAGCCCCAACCCGACCGCCTTGCTTCTGCGATGATCCATTCATACGATTGCCATTGGGACCATCACCCTCATCTTTCGCACCTCCTCCTGCCCCTCTTCCCATTCCAGGAACATAATCCTTGGGCGCGACACCAAACGGACCCGGACTCGGACCCTGCTGCTGCTGCTGTTGTTGGCGCTGCATGGCGAGTTTGGCAGCCCGCTGTTCGGCAGCTCTCGAACCTCCAGCGGCACTTGCACTAGCAGTGGCATCTTCGGAGGGCATGGGCATGGAGGCAGGTCCAATGTCGGATCGGGTTGTGAATCCTGCTGCTCCCCTTCCAAGTCCGGGGATGTAGCCTTTGGGCGCTTGTCTCTTGTTTCGGAACGCCATTTGGGATTTAATTTGGTTGGTTGGTTGGTTGGTTTCGTTTAGTTATTTATGTGTCAATGCTTGGTCAATGTATTTTCAATCAATTTGTATGTTCGTCGTATTGATACACGCGTATGTTATGTGTCGACCATAATTTTATTTGTTTGTGGGGGCAAGGTGGGGGGATAAAGTTTGTTGTTTTGTCGTTTGTCGGGTCGGGTGTCGAGTGTTGAATGTCGGAGCAAGGTCGGATGCGATGCGGATAGCCGTCGCAGTAAAAAGATTTGTTTACCGTTTGTTTCATGATGCAATGAATTCTCAATGCACACACTTTCAACTTTACTTACCCTCTCGTTCGTATCGTACAAGGAAAAATTCTAAGAGGAAGTGTCCAAAGTCCAAACAAGTGACTTGTACCAACCACTGTATGTACCTCTAACCGCTACCAGGAGTACTTACAGGCCGGGTGCCGTTTCAAAAGGAACATAGCAGGTCTCTCTTTTCCAAACATGTTTTCAAGAGGGAGGACGCAACAGAATTTCCCTCACACGGATGGATATTACTCGAATTCTGTGTAATGTTCATGCTCTTGTTCTTCGCTGTTCGCAGTTCAATGTTTTACGTCGCATTCTGTACCGTACACAGTTCAATGTTTTACGTCGCACTAGAATCAGCGAGATCGATACGAAGCATACGGCGTATACGGTCATCAATATGATGAAGATGATGATTAATCCTTGGAACCCTACAAACGTCTCCGATGCCATGAAGAAAGAAGATAATTGTGCTACACATAACACTGAAACTGTTTCTAATTATATGGAGGGAAAAGAGGATCATGATGCTATAGCTAAACACGGCAATCAATTCTTCAGAAGAAGATTAAAAAACGCAGTCAATAATGCATACATTTCTACAACAATGATTTGAAAAAAGAATGAATCGCCTACAAAACTCTTCCACCAGCTTTACACGGTATGATGGTGTCGCCATTGCCACAAAAGTTCTCTGGCCCAAAGACATTAAAACTCTTGAACTGTGGTTATGCCTTCTCTCCCACGCATACAGCATACAATGATAAGATGAAATACGATGCTGTTGTATTCACTACAGTACCATCCCCTGGGATGACAAGGATGTAGCCAGGCTCCAAAAGACAGTTGCACCGGCCACAATCTCACTGTCGCAGTGGAAGGCTGGAAGAACAACTTGTCCAAAGAGGAACTAAATTTTCTCCGCAATCGATGCAGACTTAATGATACAAATGATAATGAACTGACTTGGAGCCACAATTGTAAAGAGCCTGGGTCGAGGGAAGTGAATAATCTCGGATATGAGTGGCAAGCAGAGTTCGGGTCCTACCACATCTGGACCCATCCCGCCGTGCTGAAATATAAATTGATTAATATCTATGTATGAGAATCCTTAAATTGAATACTTAAAAGCATTTGGTGATTGGTATTCATATAAGCTGAATTTTGACGGCTTATTCATATTATGGGATAAATAGAATAGTGTAAATTGAGACTGTAATCATAACAGGTGTAGACTCTTGACCAACTACGCACAGTTTTTAACCGTTGCAGAAGCGCCGGACTTAAAAAAGTTAATGAAGATTCGGTATCACTGCAATCAATTATGTAGGATACATTATCTCTCCAACAGGAATCAAACCCAATCCAAACACAATTAAAACAATAATAGCTTTAGAATGTCGGTATGGTACAATTCTATAGAGATCTATGAAGAAAACGTTCACATATATTGACAATGTTCACAGATATATACTCAGGTGGGAAAAGTAAACAAATACGGTGGACAGACGAACTAGAATCAGATTGTAAAGAACTTCAAGCAATGATATATAAAAATGGTGTAATGACTTCTCGAGATTGGAACGAGAAATTTCTAATCCACACCGATGCGAGCGACTATCAGCTTGGTTCTGTTATCTCTTAAAATAATAAACCACTCGACTTTTTCAGCAGAAAACTCAATAAAGCGCAACGTAATTACTGAACACCATAAGCGGTACACATGGGACTTCCAAAGACGTTAATCCAAACAATGCAAACAAGTTGAGGAACAGGAGGTCCTGATGGTGAAATAGAGGGTGTTTTTTTATGGGACTTTGCTGGGTCCATGACTAGGCGCTCCCGAAGGACCTCCTGTGGGCCAATATGATGGCCGCCGTGATGGTGCACTGGAAGATGTATTTGATGGGACTTTGCTGGGTCCATGACTAGGCGCTCCTGATGATGGTGCACTAGAAGGTGTCTTTGATAGGACTTTGATGGGTGCATGACTAGGCGCTCCTGAAGGACCACCTGTGGGCCAATATGATGGCCGCCGTGATGGTGCATTGGAAGGTATATTTGATGAGACTTTGCTGGGTCCATGACTAGGCGCTTCTGAAGTACCTCCTGTGGGCCAATATGATGGCTGAGGCGATGGTGCATTGGAAGGTGGATTTGATGGGACTTTGCTGGGTCCATGACTAGGCGCTCCTGAAGTACCTCCTGTGGGCCAATATGATGGCCGCCGTGATGGTGCATTGGAAGGTGTATTTGATGGGACTTTGCTGGGTCCATGACTAGGCGCTCCTGAAGAACCACCTGTGGGCCAATATGATGGCCGCCGTGATGGTGCATTGAAGGATGTATTTGATGAGACTTTGCTGGGTCCATGACTAGGCGCTCCTGAAGGACCACCTGTGGGCCAATATGATGGCCGCCGTGATGGTGCATTGGGAGGTGTATTTGATAAGACTTTGCTGGGTCCATGACTAGGTTGCCTTAAATTTCTACTTGTCGGTACAATTGAGGGCGTGTACGTGATATTTGTGGCATTTGTTCCTACGCCTGAGCTTGGAACCAAATCAGATCCAAACACATCACTAAACAATGCACCAGTACCAGCTATTGTCATGATCAAGAACGCTGTGGCAAAAGCAACAATCGACCACCTCGCTTGCCCGCAACAACACCTGCTTCCACCACCTTTTGATTGAATGTACATATCATCATCATAATTGTTGTTAGAATGTGGTGTGCTATTACAGTAACTCAAGTCATCAGACGACGTATACCTCTCGATCAGTTCACTATCATATCGTCCAGATTCTTCTTCTTCTCGGTAGGTATTATGAGGTAATTCACCAACAGTGCTTCTTGAGTTCTGAGAATACCCCGATGACGAATCACCAGGTTCATCATATATGCTGTCATACACACTTTCAGCGCACAGTTGATCTTCCTCGTCATACCGTTCGGCGAGACCAAGCTGCTGTCATTCTCTTGATCTAGTATGTGCCTACTAGAAAGCGAGGAATTACTACACGTATGTTCATGGACCTCTCTTTCAAGAGAAGAGTGATTAGACCGGGGAGAATTTTCAATAAATTTGTTCACATCAAATCTCCGTCTCTCGGCCGCAGCTTTCTGACTTTTGAGCCCAAAGATGAATTGGGTTCTGTGGACTTGGGCCTTTGGTTTGTCGACCCTCCGTCCGATTCTGAATCGTCTCTGTAAGTCTTATACTGATGTTTTGGAGCTGGTTGCTGTTGGTAACTTATTTCGTGTTTTCCCTCGTCAGGCCGATACATTGACGAAGTAAGATTGTCGTCATTCGAATGGATCTAATCAGAAAATCACCAAAGCACAATGACTTGCACTTCAAACGTGAACAATCTAATCATCCATGCAAAAACTTGAGAGGAGTAAGTGATTTAGGTGTCACGAGTAAAATATTTTTCGTACCATCTTTCAGGATTTATCAAATTCAACCATTAATTAAATATCGCACTACGCGTATCTCTCTCCTTCCAATAGTGTATATACTGTGTATATTCACCACGGCCTTTGCATTGAAAATGTACGAACTCGACCCCGGTTGTCTCCACTCCAATTTGTGTCATCATTGTAGGGCATGCTGACAGCAACGATACTACCATCACCGCTCATTCCAAGCCAGAAATTTTTCCCATACCGATTATCAGGTTTACCAGAATAGCCATAAGTACTCAGCACAGTGCCACGTGGGATCCACTCAGATCCATCCCAATCAAATATCACAACATCCTTGTGAGTGCACGTGACAATGGTATTTCCATCGTCGGACATCTCCAACGATTACCCTATAGTAATTGAGTCTGGCGACTTGCTTGTGATGTGATACGGCCGCTCCTCTCAACCCAATCGCCATTTTGATGCACATCATAGTCGTACATTCTGACTTCTCCCCCATTTTTCGTCATCATTACAGCCACGACGAGGTTTCCAGATTTCAACAGGATCAATTCTATTCCAGAACCGTACTTGTGATTATTTTCCACCTCAGGCTCTAGCTTACTGCCGATTTGTACCCAGTCATTTCCACCCCATTTGAACACAAGAGCGAACTCGTTTCGCATGGCACTCACAGCATAGTATTCTCCGTCATCTGTGATGGCAATGGAATCTTGATTAAATGCAAGACCGCTGGATTACGATTCGGTATGAGAGCTACCCCTTTGGAGTCAGGCAGCACCATTGAAATGGTAAACAAATCTCCTCGTACTCTGAGCACCAACGGCCATATCTAAGCCTGATGCAATTTCAAAATTGGCTTCGGACAAAACGTATCGGTATGTAGTGGAATTTGTTTGGAAGAGAGGCAAGTGGATAGCAACTGATACACCGCTTGAGTTTGATTTGATTGCGAAGACCGCAGAGAATAAATTTTGTTTCGTTGAATTGATTATCTTGTGGTACAGCTTCGGAGATGCTCGGGAAAAAAATGATCCAAGAAATGCGCAAATAAGCGGTGGACTAGGGAGCAAAAATTAGAAGAGGCCGACCGTACCAAGAGGAGGCCTGGCAGGCCTTCCATTCCACAATTGCGGTGAATCTAAAATACCCCCTGGCAGCCTGTACCTTCATAGAGAGGGAGGAGTGCATCTCGATTATGCCCGCTGCTATTAGAGCAGCTCTCCCCAAATCTGGTATATCACGTACAATGACCTCTAGCGTACGAGACGCCCCAATTACGAGTGGTGGCCTTGGCGTTCCAAATTTGTATAAGCTGATGGGCACACTGCGGACGACACTCTTAGTGAATCAATGTTGGCAGAAAACTCTGAAGCGATATTTGCTACATACGTGTATTGAGCACATGGTTTTGGAAACTGGATTGTATGGGTTATTATGGTATCAGAATTTTCCTGCTTATTCTTCTTGGACATCGCAACATGTTTGGATATATCATGTGTGTGAGTTTAATTACACGCATGAGATATGGTTAAATATTGCTCATGCTGACCTGAAACCTCGGCGAGAGGGCGATCAATCCATCATGCCTGCAGCTTATCAATATTTTAATTCGACAGCAACTTTAAGGGCGATTAATCGAGTACGCATGCTGCATGGAGTTGTCAACGTTAGTGATATTACGGCTGCAGATGGTAGAGCGTTGGATCAGTTTTTTGGTGAGCAGTGTCTTCGAGTGTAAGAGAAACGACCATGTCTGGCCCAGCCAGCATCATGTTGTTTCGTCAGATTATACACTTTGGCGGAAGGCAATGGAATTCCTTTTCCCGGATAACCTTCATTTGCGACAACCTTTGGGCAACTGGATCATCAAGTCAGATTCCGAATGGACCGACAAGTGGGATTGGTTTCTGTCTACAGAGAGAGAATTTTTCTATTTTCGCTTGGATTCAAGAACGTGGCACCGATTTTTTAAACTTCCTCATGCTCATCTAGGATATCATGATGATTTTTTGGAGATACATGTCCATCCAATTGGCGACCTTTACCGGGCTACAGTTTGTTCTCGAGATGGGGGTATACCCCTCCTTAGCTCCGTTCACAGAGCCGCAGCTAACCCCCCAGCAGACAATATTCAACATCTTGTGGGAAACCGAGTGATTAGGAAACCACAACTGTCTTGGACAATGAGCACTTTGCGGGCATCTCCGCCAATTGAAGGTTTGCTTCTAGCTCTTCGAGACGGAGCTGGCTGCGCAGTTGGTGATGGATCCTATTACCCGAACGAGAAAGTTGGTGCAGCTGCATGGATTATCATAACACCAGATGGTACTGAATGGATTGAGGGAGGCGGCGTCCTCCCCGGCCCAACAGATGTTCAAAACTCATATCGGAGTGAATTGGGAGGACAAGTTGGTATTGCTTCATGTCTGCAGAGTATTAAACATGAATTTGACGGACAGGAAACCACCTTGCTAACAGCTTGCGATAACTTGGGAGCCTTAAACAAAGTTGGTTCGCCACGAGCCAAAACTAAACCAGCTCTGAAAACCTTCGATCTTATCACTGCACTCTTAGACACCAGGCATGATATTCCTGTAGTCGCTCGACCCCAACATGTTCGAGGACATCAAGATGACCGCATTGGTCCTTTGACATTTTTGGAAAGTTTTAACGTTCGAATGGACTTGTTTAGCCAAATTCATTGCACAGACACACATTCACAATGGATGCCCCGCTCTCAATATATTTTCGACTGTTGGCTATGGCACGATTACTATTAGAGGTATTATGCTTTGCACTAATTTACAGCAAACGTTGTACCAGAACATACACCATCAAGACATGGTCTACTTTTTGGCGAATCATTTTATCTATTGATGAGCAGCGAGTGCATGCATATTTGGCTTTGCACTCATTCAGCAAATCAAGAAAAGAATGCTCCTTCCCGATCCACAATTTCATTTCCAACTGACTTAGCGGAGACACAGCAACTAGACTCGTCATGAAACGTCGGAAACAACGCCTTTATGCCCACTGCCCACGCTGCGGTGAGGACGACGAACACCTTCTACATGTCCTTATTTGCTCTGCTGATGCCGCAGTCGACTTTCGACAACCTTTGCTTACCGATTTAGAGAATTGGCTAATCGACGAAGATACTCACCCAGATATTGCTGATTATCTTCACACCGGTTTGACCTCTTGGTTTGAGGATCCATTTGGGACGGAACGTGTAATTCTTTCTACCATTCCTTCCATCCGTCAGGCAGCATCTCTACAATTGCAGGAAATAGGTTGGTACGCATTTCTTTGCGGTTTTATAGTGGAACCATTGGTTGCCTGCCATCAAACATACGACTCTTCCATTCAATCTCGACGGCGTGGACAACGATGGGCAATACGCCTTATTCATCGGTGTTGGAAAATCTTACACCTCATTTGGATGCACAGGAATGCTGCGCTGCACGAATCTGAAGCGCATCACAACAATAAAGGTGCGACCCAACTCCCAAGCGTGATTACCTCAGAACATTCCCATGGCCTAGATTCCCTCTATCGAGTGTATGCCCCTTACTTTCGAATACCCCTAGCTGACTTACTGAACCGACAGATCTCGTATCAGAAACAGTGGTTCCGGTAATCACGCCTTTCGTAGGTGGATCGGATTATTACCACGACACTAGCATCTTCTCCCCCTTTCCTTCTATCTTCCGTGTTGTCTCAATTGAGAGACAGCTGCGTGCCCTGCCTCTCAATTTGAGCATACGTTGTTCATAATCGACCTCCCCCTTGTGCGTATTCAGCCTTGACGGTGTTGGCGATTCAAATCCCTTTTGGGATAGATATACCTTGATCTTCCGATTGAGACATTCTATAGTGTAACTATTAATCTTTGCGTTATTATTATCTAAGCCTGATGCAGATAAAGCAAGGCTTATCCCGAAATAATCATATCTAAATGGTCGAGAACGATTTAACAGTCTTGTATGTGGGATGACCATATGGCAGGATTCGTCATAAGAATGATGTCCTCAGGGAGAAATTGATCCATTCCTACAAAACCAGCATATGTGATGTTCAGGAATCAAGTGATTCTGGTGGTGGTAAGCACATATATGCAAAGGTGTGTAATGATTGGCTGAATATAAAGCAGCTCGGGAGGTCATCCGAAAGGACGTGCACCAGCAGTTTTTAAAGAACTTCACCCTGGTGACTACAGGTTCAGTAGGATGTACGATGACCAGATAGCCGTTACTATTGTTGGATTGATGGAACAATATATGGTGAACAATTATAATGAGGTTCCAGCGAAATATACTGTTTGGCATGAGAGGACTAAGGGAATGATGTTGAAAATCTCACACCATGGCATGTATGATGCCGAGAAAAAGGACAGTGCACCTGTCCGAGCTAAAAATCTCATTAAGCGCTCAAAGGCAAATTGGACTGGTTTGGAAGAGCGTTGTGGGAGAATATGATCATTTGATTTTAAATGCAGACAATATGATTTCGGGATCGAGCGCCACTACGTGTACTCTAGCTCGTAATAGCTACTGCTGTAGACAGTGAATGTTGTAACATCTTACAAATCAATTCTGTCTGAAGTATTACCTGGTATATTATATTCAATAATACCTTGATAATACATTCCAATATATCTTAAAATAATTGATCATGTTGGCGTTGTTATAAAATTGAATTTGAAATTGTTATTTTTGTTCTACACGTACTGTACGTGTATTTAATACACCACGGTACTCAATTGATAAATTTGAAGTTCTCAATTTTACAATCGAAGTAAGAATATAGTGTATCTTTTTGAGCACCTATTGATTCTGATGCAATCAATTCACGCACTATAAAAAGCTTTCATGTCAAATTTTACAGTTTCGATCTCATCATCGACTCTTCCTGGGCATGCCCGCGTATAACACCTGGGGAAGCTGAAACCAATCCTGATCTCGGTTCTGATGCAAGAGCCAACTCCTTTTTAAATGTCATAATACTTTTTACCAGATGCAGTACCTGTCCCTCAGTATTGTGAGCATGAATTATAATCCGTATTCTCTCCTCACCCTTGGTAACCGTAGGGCTCCGAATAGGATACACCATAATATGCCCTCTTCTCCTCAACAAATTCGCCATTCTGATACAATTTTCATTTCCTCGACATAGCACAGCCTGTATTGGCGTCGGGCTTGGCAAAAGAAAGGACTGACTAGCGTCAAAGTCACCATCAAAGTCACCACATTTATCCAGCTCGTCTAAAAGGCTCGAACGAAAGAGACTGACCAAATGAAATACTCTCCTTCTCAAACGTTCACCATCATCCCCAATCATGACATCATATGAACATTTAATGGCGCACAAAGAATGAGAGGGGAGAGACGTTGAATATATGAATGGTCTTGCATAATTCACAAGGTAATCAATCAACACCTTTGACCCTGTGATGACAGCACCGTGACATCCAGCTGCTTTTCCAAATGTGAAGACTCCGGCAAGAAGTGCAGGATGATGTTCGAGATTCAGTGCAGCCAACACACCTGTTCCACCGCATTGATGAACGATATGTGTAGTGCTATTGTGCATACTATTGCTGGCGTCTGTATTATATTTGGATTCAGCAAGCGCAATACTTTTTTTCATATCTTGACGATTGGTATGGCCAAAGACCCCCAAACCATGGGCTTCGTCCACTACAACCCTTGCCTTGTACCTCAAGGACAAATTCAAAATCTCCTCCACGGGAGATATATCGCCGTCCATACTGTAGACACTCTCAATGACGACAAATATACACCGCTTCATCGGAGGTTCCCGAGTCATTTTCGCTGTCACCTCCGAGAGCACACGTTCCAAATCGTTGAAATCATTGTGGCGAAAGAAATACACTCTCGTGCTTGGGATTCTACTCATTCTCACACCCATAATGAGGCTGTTGTGCACAAGATCATCCATGATAATGACATCATCCGGGAGAGGGAGCGAGCTGAGAAGGGACAAGTTGGCATCGTATCCTGAATTGCACAGAAGCGCAGCAGGCCGATTGTGTACAGTGGCTAAAAATGTTTCCAACCCGAGTGCCAGACTGGAGTTGCCCGAGAGAAGTCGTGATCCTGTGCTGCCGAGATGGGGTGGTGGATGCTTTGAGGTATGCGCTTTGTATTTGGACTCGACTGTTTCTTGCTGTTTTTTGGAATTTGCAAGGCCGAGGTAATCGTTGCTGGAAAAGTCGAGGAGTTCATGATGATGGTTTGATGTTTCGAGGGGTGGACCGTGTATGTGTTGTAGAGGCAAATCCAGGCTTCTGTTGGATGAGTCTTGTATTCGTTGGTCCAACTTTTCTTTCAACCTCAATTCAATGTCGGTTGGAGTCGACATTGTGCATTGATGAATTTAAAGATTTATCTCGACCTAGCGAAGTGTATGTATGTAATGGTGAAAAGTAAGCAGATACATACAAGTACTTCTTGTAGTCTTTTGTTCTCTGTCTCATTTTTAGTTTGTGTGGAAGAAGCTGGCACTTGGTGGCACTCTCTTAGAGCCTATTCTTCCTCTTTCTCTCTCTTTCTCACCTTCATCACATCCCCGGCACCGCACAAAAAGCAAAAAGCCTAACAAAAAGGAGGACAATTTTTATGCATCATCAATCATCAATCATCAATCATCATTCATACTAATTCATGCCAGTATGCCAGTACTGTAAACATTTCCATCATACATATCACATCACT